>Ga0316193_10002849_pt1 | contig 12295 bp, 12 predicted proteins | sample MerIslsedime2_MG_FD_207735 | JGI IMG/M metagenome (GOLD analysis project Ga0316193, IMG submission 207735) | Coastal sediment microbial communities from Maine, United States - Merrow Island sediment 2 | ecosystem: Environmental > Aquatic > Marine > Coastal > Sediment | place: USA: Maine... | reverse complement strand
GAGTCACCACCATTGACTTCCGCCATCCAAATCTCGTCGTACCCGAGCTCTCTGGCCAGCCGAGCAAGCCCAACCGCCTCGTCCGCCCCACCCACCGGCAGAGTCATCCCCAACCGGACGTTCTTCTCCGTGCGCTCCATCCGCAAACCATAACCCAAAACCAGGAGGAGCTGCTAACACCGGGGGATGGGCGATAGCTTCCACGTTCTGGCCCCCATGCAGGCGCTGGTGGTCAGCGTCCCAACCGAGGCCGGCCAGGCAGTGTCGGCGGGTCAAACGCTTGTGATCCTCGAGGCGATGAAGATGGAGCACATCGTCGCGGCGGAGCGGAGTGGCGTCGTCAAGCGCGTGCTCGTCCGACCCGACGCAATGGTGGCGGCCGGGGATCCTTTGTTGCTCCTGGAACCCGCGGAGCACCTTGGCAACGCGGCGGAGCCGGCCGAGGAGACTTCGCTCGAAGACATTCGAGCCGACCTTGCGGAAGTGAACGAGCGGCATGCGTTCGGCCTCGACGAGAAGCGGCCTGAGGCGGTTGCGAAGCGCCGCAAGACGGAACAGCGCACGGCGCGAGAGAACATCGCGGACCTCGTCGATGACGGAACGTTCGTCGAGTACGGTGCACTGGTCATTGCCGCACAGCGAAGGCGCCGAGCGATCGAGGACTTGATCCAGCGCACGCCGGCCGATGGGATGGTCGCAGGGATCGGTCGTGTCAACGGAGAGCTGTTCGGCGAGACAGGCACACAGTGCGCGGTCATGTCCTACGACTACACGGTGCTGGCGGGCACCCAGGGCACGATGAATCACCTCAAGAAGGACCGCATGTTCGAGCTGGCCGGACAGCAGGGCCTTCCGGTCGTGCTGTTCTCGGAGGGAGGCGGCGGCCGCCCGGGTGACACGGACCACGCCATTGTCGCCGGCCTCGATTGCCGTGCGTTTCAGTACTTCGCCGAGCTTTCCGGGAAAGTGCCGTTGGTCGGCGTCAACTCTGGCCGCTGCTTCGCAGGCAACGCGGCGCTCCTCGGTTGCTGCGACGTGGTGATCGCGACGACAGCCTCGAACATTGGCATGGGCGGCCCTGCAATGATCGAGGGAGGGGGGCTCGGAGTGTTCGCGCCCGAGGAGATCGGTCCTTCGGCGTCCCAGTATCGCAATGGCGTCATCGACGTGCTCGTCGGCGACGACGCCGAGGCAGTCGCTGCGGCGAAGAAGTACGTCGCGTACTTCCAGGGCTCGCTAGCCGAGTGGAACTGCGCAGATCAGCACCTGCTTCGCTCGGCGATCCCGGAGAACCGTCTCCGCGTCTACGACGCGCGCAAGGTCATCACGACCCTGGCGGACACCGACTCGGTGCTCGAGCTCACCGGGGGCTTCGGCGTCGGCATGTTCACGGGGCTAGCTCGGGTCGAGGGCAAGCCGGTTGGTATCATCGCCAACGACCCAATGCATCTCGGAGGTGCGATCGACGGCGAGGCGGCGGATAAGGCCAGCCGCTTCATGAAGCTCTGCAACACCTACGGCATTCCACTTGTGTTTTTGTGCGACACGCCAGGCTTCATGGTGGGCCCCGAAGTCGAGAAGACAGGGCTGGTGAAGCGCGCCGCGAAACTCTTCACCACGGGCGCATCGCTAGAGGTTCCGTTCTGCACGATCGTGCTGCGCAAAGGCTACGGCCTGGGTGCGCAGTCGATGGCAGGGGGCAGCTTCAAGGCCCCGGCGTTTACGATCTCTTGGCCTACGGGCGAGTTCGGAGGCATGGGGCTCGAGGGCGCGGTCAAGCTGGGTTTTCGAAAGGAGCTCGAGTCGATCACGGACCCCAAAGCACGCGACGAGATGTTTCAGAAGATGGTGGAGAAGCTCTATGAGCGCGGCCGAGCGGTCAACATGGCCGCGCACTTCGAGATCGATGCGGTCATCGACCCCATCGAGTCCCGTCGCTGGATCCTGAGCGCAATCGCGCGGCGCTAAGCCTTCAGCGAAACGTGGACCTCGTTCGCGGCCCTCGCTCCGGCGGAGATCGCGCCGTCCATGTAGCCACACCAACGCTTCGCGCTCTCGGTGCCTGCCCAGAAAATGCGACCGCTGGGCTTCCGCAGATACTCGCCACCAGCGGTCAGCACGCCGGGGGTCAGCGGGGTGATGCAACCGGTGCTCCAGGGATCGGCCGCCCAGTCCTTCTCGACATAGCCGGAGGGGTCGAGCGCCTTGGGCCCGAAGTAACGCGCGAGCTCCTCCCTCAACCCATCCTCGCGGGCTCTACGGTCCGCAAGATGGGGGCACTCCACCACCGAGAGGAAGCAGCTGAGAACGCCTATCGACGCGTCTTCGGGTGAGTTGTCGAAGACGAGTTGGATCGCCCCGCGGTCGCTCTGCATCGCGCCGTTGAGGCCGTCCGCACGCCAGAACGGGGTCTTGTACACCAGGGCGGCTTTGACCAACGGTAGGCGAGGCAAGCGCGCCCAGCCAGACGCCAAGTCCTGACGGGGCTTTGGCAGTGCTGGGGTGAACTCGATGCGCATGGTGTCGGCCGGCGCCATGGCAACGATGACCCGATCGGCGGTGAAGGTCTCGACAGGAGTCACCACCCGCATGCGTTCCGGGGGATGGTCCTCGATGCGAAGCGCGGGCCGGCCTAGGAGAACGCGGTCTCCGAGATCGGTGGCCATGCGCTCCGAAATCACCTGAGAGCCGCCGACGATGCGTTGATCCTGAGCGCCCCCGTCATTGAGGATCACGGGCAACAAGCCACCGGCCGCGCGCAGATAGTGCAAGACCCAAAGTAGCGAGATGCGCTCCGGATAGCCGGCCCAGACCGCGCGCGTAATCAAACGGAAAACCGACGGCGTGAAGCTCGTCGATGCGTGCTCGCGAAGCCAATCCCCAAGCGTCGTACGATCGAGCCTGGCCGCGCCGTCCATGCGCCAGGGCTCGCCAATCGGCATCTTCTTGCAGAGCCGGTCGAGCTGCCAGGCTACCTTTGTAAAGTCGGCGGCTTCCGCAAGACTGACGTCCGGCAAGAGGCCGCGAGAGATCGCGCCTTCGATATCGTACGTGGTGTCGCCCTCGTAGTACGCATCGAAGGCCCCGATGCCGAGCTCGCGGATCAAGGCGGCCACGCTGTCCTGGCCAGGGCCGATCCACTCTCCACCGACCTCCACGATGTGCCCTCCCCCGATCGGCATGTTGAGCGTCCGTCCTCCGACGCGGTCGCTCGCCTCGAGCACGAGAAACGAATCTACTCCACGGCGTTGGAGCTCGCGGCCTGCCATCAAACCCGAGAGCCCGGCGCCGATGATGATCACGTTGACATGCCGTGCGGCGGGACGTGTGTCGCCATCGGTGGCGGCACGAACCAGACCGGGAGCGCCGAGCGAGGCTGCGGCAGCAGCGCCTCCACTCAACCGCACGAATCGCCTGCGACCGAACTGCTCAGTCATGGCGCCTTGCATCCGTTTCCGCCTGCCAACCAAGTCACGATGACGGGAAGACCACCGACCGGCACCGCACCGATCACGTCCTGCATGATCGCGTCGGCATCGCCCCGAGTCCTCGCTGCGACCTCGGCGAGGCGGCGGCGGAGGTATCCGGCATACTGGCCGCAAAGCCGGGACGCGAACAGTCCATCTTGCCCTTCCCCATTCGTGCCATGACAAGAGGCGCAATGCTGGGCGTAGAGCGAGGCGCCCTGGGCTCGCTCCTCCTTGCTCGCAATGCTGGGCACGACTGCGAGCTCGGGCATCTTTGATAGGTATGTCGCGATCTCGGTGATTTCATTCGGCGCCAAGGTGCGCGCGAACGGATCCATCACGGGCATGCGCATGATTCCTGCCCGCAAACGATAGAGCTTGTTCTCCAATACCGAACGCCTCTGCCCGGTGAGTCGTGGTATCGAGCCGTCAGGCCTGCCGCTGCCATCATGCAAATGGCACGATGCGCAATGCGCATATGCAGCGGGTTCCTCGGGAGGCGCCGTGGGCTCCAGCACCGCGGCGATGCCAGCGGCCTGTGCTGCGCTGGGCCCGCGCGTCATGAGCCAGATCACCGACCCGACACCGACAAGGACGATGAGCGCCATGAAGGTGATGAAGATGCGCATCGCCGGCGCGAGCATACCAGAGCTTTCCTGGCACGAAGAGCTGACGCGCCACATCGAACGGATGTCCTGAAGGCGCAGGGAGCGATGGTCGTTGAATTAACTCTTTTTGAAAGGGTTAATTTTTTTTGGCTAGTTTGGACCAGGAGTCTTTGAGTTGGATGGTGCGGTTGTAGACGGGGCGGTCTCGGGTGCTGTCGGGGTCTACGACGAAATAGCCTAAGCGTTCGAACTGGACCCGTTCGCCAGGACCGCGTGCAGCGAGGCTGGGTTCGAGCTTCGCGTCTTGCAGCACTTCGAGCGACGCTGGGTTGATGCGGTCGGTGAAGTCGCCCTCGTGCGCTTCGTCCAACGGGTTTTCATCGTTGAAGAGGCGGTCGTAGAGGCGCACCTCGGCGTCGACGCCGTGCTTTGCGCTGACCCAGTGGATGGTCCCGCGGACTTTGCGGCCGTCGGGCGCGTTGCCGCCTTTGGACTCCGGGTCCCAGGTACAGCGGAGCTCGACGACCTTGCCCGCGTCGTCCTTGACGACTTCGTTGCAGGTTACCAAGGCCCCGTACCGCAAGCGGACTTCCTTACCCGGCGCCAGGCGGAACCACTTCTTGATCGGCTCTTCCATGAAGTCGTCGCGTTCGATGAACACCTCGCGCGTGAGGTGGAGCGTTCGGGAGCCGAAGCTCTCGTCGTTCGGGCTGAAGGGCGCGACGAGCTCGACCTCTTCATCCTCGGGGAAGTTCTCGATCACGAGCTTCAAGGGACGCAGAACCGCCATGGTACGCGGCGAGGTCGCGTTGAGGTCTTCGCGTAGCGCGTGCTCGAGGAGCCCCACGTCGACGACGCTATCTCGCCGCGACACGCCGATACGCTCGGCAAACCGTCGAATCGCGGCAGGCGTGTACCCACGGCGACGCATCCCCGCCACGGTCGGCATCCGGGGGTCATCCCAGCCACTGACGCGCCGCTCCTCGACCAGCCGTTTGAGCAGGCGTTTGCTCATCACGGTGTAGGTCAGGTTCAAGCGCGCGAACTCGTACTGCCAAGGCATCGGGTCGAAATCAAAGTGCGACACGAACCACTGGTAGAGCGGATTGTGGTGTGCGAACTCCAATGTACAGACGGAATGGGTGATGCCCTCGAACGCATCCGACATCGGATGCGCGTAGTCGTACATCGGGTAGATGCACCAGTCGTCGCCCGTGCGGTGATGCGTCACCTTGCGAATGCGGTACATCAGCGGGTCGCGAAGATTTACGTCCTTGGACGCCATGTCGATCTTCGCGCGCACTACGTGAGCGCCTTCCTCGAACTCGCCGGCCCGCATCCGCGTCAGGAGGTCAAGGCTTTCCTCGACGCTTCGATCACGAAACGGTCCGTTCACGCCTGGCTTATAGAAATCGCCACGTCCCTCGCGGATCTCTTCGAGGCTCTGGCTATCGACATACGCGAACCCGCGCTTGATCAAGTCCACCGCGCAATCGTAGAGGCGCTCGAAGTAGTCCGACGCGAAGTATTCGTGGCTCCCCCAATCAAACCCGAGCCATCGCACGTCTTCGCGAATCGACTCCACGTACTCGGTGTCTTCAGCCTCCGGATTCGTGTCGTCGAAGCGAAGATTGCAGCGCCCCTGGTCAGAGAGCTCCGCGGTCGTGAAGTTCAAGCAGATCGATTTGGCATGCCCGATGTGCAGATAACCATTCGGCTCAGGAGGAAACCGCGTCACGACCTGACCGCCGTGCTTCCCGTCGCGAATGTCGGCCTCGACGAGGTCGTGAATGAAGTTCGGCGCGTTCTCTTGGCCTTCGGCCCTGCCCTTCGGCTCGCTCATCCGGCAGGTCTAGCGCGCTTTTCGCCCCGATGCCGCTTTTGGGTGCGGGCTGTGGCGCGCGCACGGCACGCGACTATCCTTGGGCCCATGCTCTCGAAGCTCATCTTAGTCGTCTTGGTCATCATCGTTGCTGCCGTGCTCTACATGCGTTTCTCGGCGGTACGAATCTCGGGAGGTCAGGCGCGCGACCTGGTCGCGAAGGGAGCGATGCTTCTCGACGTTCGCAGCCCCGGGGAGTTCGCCGGAGGGCACATCGACGGTGCCGTTAGCATCCCGGTCCAAGAGCTGGCCGGACGGATCGATGAGCTCGGGGACAAGACCGACCAGATCGTCGTCTACTGCCAGAGCGGCAACCGCAGTGCGATGGCAAAACGATTGCTCGAAAGCCACGGCTTCGCGAACGTTCACGACCTGGGCGGCATCGGACAGTGGTGAGCGTCGTGTCGGCAAGCTACATCTGCGCCGATTGCGACCATGAGTTCGTCCCCGAAGAAGCCGGAGACGACCCACGCTGTCCGAAGTGCAGCCGAACCGAAGCCGTCGAGCCCGCCGACGACTCCGCACTTCAAAGCGACATCTGGCGCCAGTGGCTCGTCGTGTTCGCCCTTCTCTTCATTGCAGGCATCGCCTACGTGGTGTTCGAATGACCCTCCACATCTCCTATTTTTCCGATGTCTTGTGTATCTGGGCCTACGTGGCCGAGGTCCGGTTGGACGAGGTGCGCAAGGAGTTTGGCTCGTCGGTCGAGCTGGAATACCGCTTCATCCCGATCTTCGGCGCCACGCGTTATCGCATCGCGGAAGGTCGCAAGGATCGCGGCGGGTACGCGGGCTTTGGAGAGCACGTGCGGAAGGTCGCCGCGGACTTCCCACATGTCTCGGTGAACGAGCGCGTCTGGAGCGAAGTGGCGCCGACGACTTCCTCGACCGCGCACGAAATGCTGTGCGCCGCACGACTGCTAGCGAACGAGGGCATCGTCGACTCCGCGCGCCGGGACGACCTCGGCGGACGCACCCTGTTCGAGGAGGCGACCTGGCAGATTCGATCGGCATTCTTCAAGCACGCGCGCGACATCTCCGATCGTGACGTCCTCCTCGACGTTCTTGGCGAGGTAGGAATGCCCACGGAGGCCATCGAGGCCAAGCTGAAATCTGGCGAAGCGATGGCGGAGGTATGCCGCGACATCGAGCTGCGCGACAGCAACAAGATCGAAGGCAGCCCGACCTATTACCTGAACCAGGGTAGGCAGAAGCTCTACGGCAATGTCGGCTACAGAGTGGTGTCCGCAAACCTGCGTGAGCTCCTAGAACAGCCGGAGCACCAAGCCTCCTGGTGCTGACCTAGGCCACGTCGCGCAGACGAAATTGGCTTAGGGCATCGATTCTCGGCCTTCGGCGGCCGGCCTGCTCGCCGGTCCACGACCGAGCAGGCGCATGATGACCAGCCCCAGGCCACCGCCAGCAAGGGCGGCGACGTGAAGTGCGACGAGAGACATGATGACGACGAGAAAAGCTGTATCCATGGGAAACCCCCGATCGGGTCCGGTGGGCGACATGCTGGGGCAGGCCACTCAGGGTCCTGATACGCACCATCTTGGGCATATCGACGCATCGCGTCAAGGATTAACACTGGAATTTTCTGATAATACCGTTTTCCAGCGAATAAAACCCAGTAGTTTCGACCGGGCTAAATGTGAGGGCGTCTCATAATTGTCATCGCAGGATAGGCTCTGAGAGCAGATCCCCGCCTGGAAGCTCAGGCCGCGTGCGTGCTTGAAAGCTCTTGGTTTCGGCTCTGGTCGCCGGCCAGGACCGGCGCCCCATCGCGGAAACGGACCTTCATCTGCATGCCGCGAGGGCCGGGATTCATCGATATCTGGGGGACGATATCTGGCTCAAATCCCTCGAGAAGGTTGATGTCCACGTTCTGGATCAGCGTACCGAGGATGATGCGCATTTCCATCATGGCGAACTGCTTGCCGAGGCAAACCCGAGGCCCTGCCGCGAATGGAATGTAGGCCCCTTTGGGCAGTTGCCGCTCGAACTCGCGGGTCCAGCGCTCTGGCCTGTATTCGAGCGGATTGTCGAAGTACTTGGCGTTGCGGCCGGTGGCGAGAGGGCTGACTGCGAGGATCGCGCCCTTCGGGAAAAAGTAGTCGCCAAGACGCAGATCGGTTTGTGCCTCGCGGCCATAGATCCACACGGCTGGAAGACGGCGAAGCGATTCTTTGAGGCACATCTCGAGGTATGGCAGCTCGCGCAGGTCATCGATCCCGATGGCTCGGTCACCGATCGTCTCATCGAGCTCTCGCTGCGCCTTCTCGAGCTTGTCCCGGTTGCTCGCCAATAGATACCAGGCCCAGGTGAGCGTGTGCGCCGTGGTCTCGTGGCCGGCAAAGATGAGCGTCATCAGCTCGTCGCGCATCTGCTGGTCCGACATGCTGCCTTCTTCATCAGTGGCAAACACGATGTGTGACATGAGGTCGCCGCGGTCCTTCTGCTGTTGGCGACGGCCAGCAACCAAGCGCCCGATCACGCCATCCATCGAGTCGAGCGCCCGAACCATCCGTCGGTTGCGCTCCGAAGGCCACCATCGCGGCGCGGGAATCGGCGTCTGTGCGTGGTCGATCAGTGCCTCCATGATGTCTTGCATCGCATCGTGCACCGTCTCGGAGTCGTGCGCGAGGTCGGTATCGAACAGCGTCTTGGCAACGACCCGCAGCGTGAGTTGCACCATCTCATCTCGGAAGTCGCGCTGCTCCCCATCTTTCCAGCCACGAATCATGTCGCATGTGTAGTCGCTCATCGTGGGCGCGTAGGTGTCGATGCGCATCTTGTGGAACCCGGGCATGATCAACTTGTGTTGGCGCTTCCACGACTCTCCATCGTTCGGCACGAGCCCGTTGCCGAGGAACGGCCTCCACATCTGTTTCACCACCTTCGGCTTGTAGATGTGCTTGGCATGCGTGACGTTGATCGCGTTGACGACTTCTGGATCACGAATGAAGTACGACGAACCGGTGAGCACGCGCGTCACGAACACGTCGCCGTACTCCTCGTGCGCCTGGAGCAGGAAATCGGCCGGGTTTCTTTGGAAATCGAAGGTGCCGCCCCAGAGCCAGTGCCCTTTGTGGCGTGGCATGGGACTGGGGGGAGATAGATCCTTTTGGGCGTCGACAAGCAGGGTCATGATTTACAGAATGTAAACTTATCACTCCGACGCCGCAACTTAACATTTTGTAATTTTGCTCCCCTCAGAAGGCGGAGCTCCACAGGTTTCCGAGGTTCTGATTCGTGTAGAAACGCCTCCCGCCGCCAGTGGTCTCGGTGTGTTCGGTCCTGATCCACAGATTCCCAAGGCCCTGGTCCGCGTAAGCGGGCGCATCGAGCCCCTCCGTGGGCGCTGGCTCGCTGGAGCTCCAAAGGTTGTCGAGTCCCTGCTCGCTCTGGAGCCGCGCGGTGAGGCTCGAGCCCTGTTGGACGCCAAAGCCGGCGCAGCCCACGGTGCCGAGGGAGAGAATGATTCCGAGTGTCAGTAGTTGCTTGCTCATGTTGACCTCCTGATGTATTCGCTGTATACATTGATGTATACGACGTTCACTTCTAATGTCAACACTGTTTACACGGAACCTTCAATTAAGTTACAGTCAGCCATGGCAATCGCTAGAAAAGCTTATCATCACGGTGAATTACGTGAATCCCTACTCAAGGCTGCCGAGGCCTTGCTCGAGCAAGAGGGTCCGGCGGGGCTGTCTTTGAGGAAGGTGGGGCGCCAGCTGGGCGTCACGCCGGGGGCCCCGTACAGGCACTTCGAGGACAAGGACGCTCTTCTGGCCGCCCTTGCGACCGAGGGCTTTCGGAAGCTACGGGCGGCGATGCTGGCCGACCAGGAAGGCGCGCCCAATGGGCAAGAGCGGCTTCGCCGGGCCGGCGTCGGTTACCTCGAGTTCGCATCCGCGCATCCTGAGCTCTTCCGGTTGATGTTCGGCTGGATGCCTACGCGCGACGTGCCCGAGCTCTGCGAAGCTGGCGATGCAGCCTTTGCAGCCTTCGAAGGGATCCTCAAGGACTGCGATGAGGAGGGCCTGTTGTCTCGGAGCGTGAGCGAAGCCGGCCTGCTCACCTGGTCGGCCGTGCACGGCGCCGCCTTCCTGGCGATCGACGACCGCCTCCAACTCGGCGAACCGGCGCCGAACGCGGAATGCGTCCTCAATCTCTTACATGACAGCCTCTGGTCGGGCATCGGCCGACGCTAGTCGTACGACGCCGCGAGCGCGTCGATGAAGGCGTCCAGCTGGTCTCCGGGAAGGGCATTGATCCCCGCCGCTGCAGCACGCCCACCGCCCGTAGGGAACTGCCTGCAGAGCTCGTCCGCGCCCTGCTTGCGGTCGAGCGGCGCACGCACGCTGACCAGGTACGTGCCGTCGGGGCGCTCGGTAAGCACGGCATGAGCGCGGGCCGGTGAGGCGTTGGCGAGATCGTTGCTGTACACACCTGACACGCGCCGCGCCCAGGTTTCGTTCGGCAGAATGAAGACCGCGGCCTTGTCGGATTCACGGGTGGGTTTCACCGCGGCCGCCGAAGCCATGTCTTGCCGATATCCAGATTCGAGTTTCTCGAACGTCTGCGGCGCCTCGTCGACGAAGGCAAAGGGAGTTGCATACGGTCGCACGAGCTCGAACAGCTCGGCGGGCGCGAAATGCAGATCCTCGAGTGACGACCCGTACCCGTTGTAGTTCATGTAGACGCCGAGGTTCTCGAGCAGCGTGAGCTGTTCTTCCGAGACGCCGAGGGGCCCTGCAATCGTGCGGGCGCTGGCCTTGAGGTTGTCGCCGAAGGCTCCAGTCACCGCCCATTCGACGTGCTTCCCTTTCAGATACCCGTTGACGAGGAGGCTCGTGCACGCGTTCGAATCGGTGTCGATGAGCGTGGTGAGCTTGTCGCTTTCGGGAATCTCGCCCGCGAAGTGGTGATCCACGTAGAAGATCTCCGCGCCAGCCTCGAGTGCTTTCAGCACGCCCTCACGATTCTTGTCGAAGCTGATGTCGAGGGCCGTGATTCGGTCGCCGGCCGCGACCTCGGCCTTCGCGACCAGCGCGATGTCCCGCTTGACGCCCGTGATGAGCGTGCTCTCCAACGGCTCGGCATTGCGAAGCTGGGCAAGCGCGCAGATGCCATCCGCATCCCCATTGAAGATGTCGATCTGGGCCATGGGATTTCCTAGCCCAGGGACGTGGACCGCGCGAGCTCTCGTCGCCGAGCCTGTCTGCGGAGCCATGCCCGACCGATCACCAACGGAATGATGAAGAGCACGTGATGCAGACGGATCCCGCTCTGCTCCAAGCCATACACCGGTCGCACCGGGATCTCCCGGACGCGCAAACCGCACACTGCCAACTGGCTCAGCAGGTCATTCGGGTAGCCGTAGCCCTTCCACAACCGATCCCAGTCGAGCCGCTCTTGCGTGCGACGATTCATGGTCACGTACCCGCACTGCGAATCCTGAAGGTCGACGCCGATCGCTTGCCTCGTCAGCAATGAGAACAGGTGATTGCCGAGCCATCGATGCCTGGGCATTGCCTTGCTCGCCTCGGGCCAGCCGAGGCGGTTGCCCTTCACGAAATCCGCCTCCCCGGCGATTAATGGCGCCAACAACCCCGGCAAATCAGCGCCGTCCATCTGTCCATCCGCGGCCATCACCGCGGTGAGATCTGCGCCGAGCGAGAGCGCATACCGGCAACCGGTGGTGATCGCGCCGCCGACCCCCTGATTGGTCGCGTGTTCGATCACATCGATGGGCCGCTCGAGGGCCTTTACGATCTCCGTCGTGGCGTCGACGCTCGCGTCATCGACGACGATGATGTGGTCTACGAACGACGGAACGCCTTCGAGGGCCCGCCGAATCAGCTTCGCCTCGTTGTATGCCGGCATCACGACGGCGATTGTTTTACCCTCGAGCACCACGGCTCACTCGATGGGCGTGTAGGTCGGCCATGCAGAGATTGGCTATCGCCTCACGATTCGCAGGTCAAGCGCTTGCGGCCCGCCCTGGGCCAGCGTAACCCCCCTTGCGAATGGCTGAAGTCCTCTTCGTGTCCAAGCCGGTCGCCCCCCCTTGGAACGACAGCAGCAAGAATCTGGTCCGCGACATTGCGGGGCATCTCCGTCATTATTCTCCAGTCTTGATGGGGCGGCCCGGCCAGGCCTGCCCTGTCGACCGTGGACGCGTCGAAGCAGTGTACCGGGCCGCGTCCGCCGGAGACTTCGCGCCGAGCGTGCGAGACAACCTCGGCGTCTTCCGCCATCTGCTGCTGGGCCGCTCGGCGGATCTTTGGCACTTCTTCTTTGCGCCGAATCCAAAGAGCTCCGCCGCCGGTC
>Ga0316193_10002848_pt1 | contig 12295 bp, 9 predicted proteins | sample MerIslsedime2_MG_FD_207735 | JGI IMG/M metagenome (GOLD analysis project Ga0316193, IMG submission 207735) | Coastal sediment microbial communities from Maine, United States - Merrow Island sediment 2 | ecosystem: Environmental > Aquatic > Marine > Coastal > Sediment | place: USA: Maine... | reverse complement strand
CGTATCGAATGGGGTTCGAGATCGGCGTCGACCGAGAGCGTGGCTGCTCGGAGAGCCTGGGCAACGATCTGTCCGCCATAGAGCCCACCCCATGGATACTGCGGTCCAGTTCCGATGTGGACATCGGTCCCGTGTGGCGCAAGTTCGAACACTGAATTCGAGACTATTGCATTTCGACAATCAATACCTACAATGAGGAGCCATGGTTGGAAAACGAGGCCCCAAGACACCGATGAGCGACGAGCACAAGGCCGCACTCGCCAAAGGTCGAATGGAAGGCCGAATCGTGCGCGATTATCTCGAAGGGCTCCGGGCGACCAGGCCGAAACGGGGCCGCAAGCGCACGGCGGAAACGATCACGAAGCGCCTTGGCGCCATCGAGGTGGAGCTCGCGAGCGCGAGCCCGCTCGACGAACTCCTGCTCGTGCAGGAACGTCGCGATCTCGAAGCCGAACTCGCAGCGAAATCGGACAGCATCGACATGGATGCGTTGGAGGACGAATTCGTGGGCGTCGCCAAGAGCTACTCCGACAGCAAGTCGATCTCGTATGCCTCCTGGCGCGATGTCGGCGTACCTGCCAGCACGTTGAAGCGGGCCGGAATCGCTCGAGGCGATTGATCCCTCCGATGCCGGTTCCTCCGCCGGTTCGGACGCTGGCTCAGACCTCGATCACGTCGACCTGATCGAGCACCTGATCGAGATTGCTCAGCGATCGCTCGAGGTCGAAAGCAGCGTCCAGAACAGCGTTGTCGACGTCGACATCGGCCTCCAGCAACTCGCGAAAGTCTCGGCCTTCGTCCCAGGCCTTCATCGCATTGCGTTGCACGATCCGATAGGCATCATTTCGGGTCAGTCCGCCTTGCACCAGCGCCAGCAGCACCGGCTGGCTGAACACCAATCCGAAACTCGCATCCAGATTCTGCTGCATTCGTTCCGGGAAGACCACGAGCCCGCCGAGGAGACGACGCAGGCGCCGCATCACGTAGTACGCAAGCTGCGACGAGTCCGGCAGGATGATCCGCTCGACCGATGAGTGCGAGATGTCCCGCTCGTGCCAGAGCGCAACGTCCTGCAGACCGGCCGAGAGATTCGACCGCAGCACCCGAGACAGTCCCGAGATGGTCTCCGCGGAGATCGGGTTCCGCTTGTGTGGCATCGCCGACGACCCCTTCTGCCCAGGCTTGAAACCCTCCTGCACCTCACGTACCTCGGTGCGCTGGAGATGACGGAGTTCCACGGCGATCAGTTCACACGTGGCGCCGACCGAGGCGCACGCGTACAAGTACTCGGCGTGACGGTCGCGAGCGACCACCTGCGTCGCTGCGACAGGCTGCAGGTCGAGCGCATCACCGACGAAGCGCTCGACGTCCGGTGAGATGTTCGAGTAGGTCCCCACGGCTCCACTGAGCTTCATGACCGCGACGTTGTCGCGGGCAGCGCGGATCCGGGTTCGATCGCGGTCGACCTGGAGTGCCCACAGCGCCACCTTCGCACCGAACGTCGTCGGCTCGGCATGGATGCCGTGCGTGCGGCCGATCATGACCGTGCGCCGATGGGCGCGTGAGAGCTCGACCAGGGTGCCGAGCAGTTCCGTCGATGCCTGGATCAGCAGGTCGGCCGCATCTCGCAGCGACCAGCACAACGCCGTGTCGACCACGTCCGACGAGGTGAGTCCGTAGTGGATCCACGACGATGCCGGCGAGCCGATCGCCGATTGGACGACATCGACGAACGCAGCGACGTCGTGATCGGTGATCGCCTCGCGATCGAGCACGGCCTGCACGAATGCATCATCAGTGACGGGGGCGCGATCCCGGCAGACCGCAGCGTCATCGGCAGGAACGAGACCGAACGCCGCATGGGCCTCGGTGGCGAGCAGCTCCACTTCCAGCCATCGCCCAAACCGTGCAGGGTCGGACCAGACCGCATCCATCTCGGGAGTCGAGTAGCGCGGAATCATGATGCCCAGACGAGGTAGTCGTCACGCTCGGCGCCGACGCCGACAACTCGTACCGGCACTCCGACCTGCTGCTCGACGATCTCGATGAAACGCCTCGCCTGTTCGGGCAACTGGCCGGGCTCACGCTTGTCGCTGAGGACGCTGCCCCAACCCGGGACGACCTCGTAGACCGGCTCGACATCGGCGATCAGCTCGGAACGGTCGGGATAGTGTTCGAGCAACTCACCACCGAGGCGATAACCGGTGCAGATCTTGATCGTCTCGAAGCCGTCGAGGATGTCGAGTTTGGTGAGGGCGAGTTCGGTGAGGCTGTTGAGTCGCACCGCCTGACGAAGCATCACACAGTCGAGCCAGCCGGCGCGGCGGCGGCGACCGGTGACGGTGCCGAATTCCTTGCCGACGTCGACGAGCGTGTTCCCGTCGTCGTCGAAGAGCTCGGTCGGGAACGGTCCGGCGCCGACCCGGGTGGTGTATGCCTTGGTGATTCCGACGATGCGGTCGATGTCGCGCGGGCCAAGTCCGGTGCCGACGCAGGCCCCCCCGGCCGTCGGATTCGACGAAGTGACATAGGGATAGGTGCCGTGATCCAGATCGAGGAACGTGGCCTGCGCCCCTTCGAGAAGCACATGGGTGCCCGCGCCGAGTGCCGCATGGAGGAGTCCGACGGTGTCGGCGACATACGGAGCGACGCGAGCTCCGAGCCGGTCGAACTGAGCCACGATGTCATCGACGTCGAGCGGTTCCCCACCGGCCTGTTCGATGAGGGTGTTCTCCGCCAGCGCACGTTCCCGAACCAGCGCCGAGAAGCGGGCCGGATCGAGCACGTCTCCGACCCGGATCCCGACACGGCGGGACTTGTCGGCGTAGGCGGGGCCGATGCCCTTCAGCGTCGTGCCGATCTTGTCGTCGCCGCGCATCGCCTCAGCGATGGCATCGTGGGCCTGATGCCACGGGAAGATGAGGTGGGCCCGGCTCGACACCCTCAACTCCGAGCACGAGATCCCCCGTGACTCGAGCATGTCGATCTCGCTGAACAACGTCGGAAGGTCGACGACGACACCGTTCGCGATGACGGGGATCACGTGGTCGTACAGGATTCCGGATGGAACCAACTGAAGGGCGTAGCGCTCCCCATCGACGACCACCGTGTGGCCGGCATTGTGGCCGCCCTGGTAGCGCACGACATAGGTGTGCTCTTTGGACAGCAGGTCGATGACCTTGGCTTTGCCCTCATCGCCCCATTGGGCTCCGACGACGACGGTGACGGGCATGCACGCTCCCCGGTGGTGATTGGAACGTGTGGAGATGGTACTCCTGATCGCACGACGATCCCTGATCCGTTCACGAGAGGAACGCGGTGTCGACAACTCCACATCTCACCGATCACGAACGATCGCTCGTCACGGCGCCGACCCCGGACGCCTGGACCCTCCCACCCCGGGCATACACCGATCCCTCGTTCTTCGCGTCCGAGGCCGCTGCCATCTTCCGACAGGATTGGATCTGCGTGGCCCGGACGGACCAGATCGCGGCACCGGGTGACTGGATCGCTGTCGATCTGCTCGACCAGCCGATCGTCGTGACGCACATGCCCGATGGCCACATCACCGCCATGTCGAACGTCTGCTTGCATCGGTCGATGCCACTCGTCTCCGGAGCGGGATCCTCGAAGTGGCTCGTGTGCCCCTACCACCAGTGGTCATACGGGCTCGACGGGCACCTCCACACCGCTCCGATGATGGACCAGGACTTCGACGTGGCCGCGTGCCGACTGCCCCAGCTCGCCACTGAGGTGTGGGAGGGCTTCGTGTTCGTCTCGATGGCGGACGCTCCCCCGGAAGTGGCTCCGCAACTCACCTCACTCCGGGTGGCGATCGAGCAGTACGGCCTCGCCGACATGGTCATCGCCGACACGATCGAGTTCGACTCACCGTGGAACTGGAAGCTGCTGGTCGAGAACTTCATGGAGGCGTACCACCACATCGGCCCCCATCGCGACACGTTCCAGCAGAGCAACCCCGCCAAGGACTCCTTCGTGGTCGACAATGGTGCAGGGCCGTGGTCACTGCTGCACATGCCCGGGGTGACCGACCTCGACGAGACCCACGACCTGCCGTTCTTGTCCGGCCTCGACCGCGCACGCCGAGCGGACCTGCTCGCCGTCTGCGTGTATCCCACGCTGCTCTTCGCCGTGACCGGCACGTTGGCCACCTGGTACGAGGTGATCCCCCACTCTCACGACCACATGACGTTGCGGATCCACCTCCTCCTGGAACGGGACGTCGCCACCAACACCGACGTGGTCGCGATGCTCCCCGACATCAGGGAAGGACTGCGCTGGATCCACGGCGAGGACATCCCGGTCAACGAGGGCCCCTGGCGGGGACTGCAAGCGCCACTCGCGGCCCAGGGTCGGTTGTCGCCGTACGAGGCCGCGATCTGGCAGTTCAACCAGTGGTGGGTCGAACGTCTCGGCTGACCTGTCGGCCCGGCCGTTAGCGTCGGGCGGGTGATGCGCAGACAGGTCTGGAACGACATGAACGTGGCCGCGAGGGACGCATTGATGCGGCGCGGCATCGACGACATCTTCGATCCCGAACTCCGGCGGTCGATCGGCGAGTTGATCGACGACGTTCGCGAACGCGGCGACGTCGCCGTGTGCGATGCCTTGGCCCGCTTCGATGGCGTCGAGATCGACCCGGAGGGCCTGCGGGTCAGCTCCGACGAGTTCGACCAGGCAACCGTGCCACCGGAGGTCGACGCGGCGATCGACGACGCGATCGCCCACCTGCGGGCCTTCAACGAGGCCCAGATGGAACAGGCCCGGGACTGGTCATTCGAGAGCGAACCGGGCCTCACCGTCGGCGAGAAGATCACCCCGATCACCTCGGTCGGCCTGTTCACCCCCTCGGGAAAGGCCAGCTACCCGAGCGTCGCGTACCAGCTCGCGGTTCCCGCAGTGGTCGCCGGCGTGGCGTCGATCGCCCTCGTCGTGCCACCGGTACCCGGTGGTTCCGGGGAGGTCGACCCTGCGGTGCTCGTCGTGTGCCGCAAGCTCGGTCTCGACGACGTGTTCCGCGTCAACGGTCCCGCCGGCATCGCCGCGCTCGGGTTCGGCACCGACTCGATCCCGAAGGTGCACAAGATCGTCGGGCCCGGATCACCTGCTGTGACAATCGCCCAGGTCGAGATGCAACGCCACGGGGTCGCCACGATGATGCTGCTCGGGCCGACTGAGAGCCTCGTGATCGCGGACGACAGCGCGGACCCGGTACTGCTCGCGGCCGACCTGTTGATCGAAGCCGAGCACGGCACCGACAGCACGGTCGTGCTGCTCACCCCATCTGCGGCGCTCGCTGACGCCGTCGATACCGCGCTCGAGACCCAACTCGAAACCCTCCCCGACATCCGCGCTGCGGCCGCTCGGGCCTCGCTCGGCCCGAACGGCGGCTGCGTGCTGGTCGACTCGCTCGATCTGGCGGTCGGTGTCGCCAACGAGTTCGCGCCAGAGCACCTGCAGGTCGTCGTCGAGGCCGGTTCCATCGATGCGGTCGTCGACGGACTCGTCAACGCCGGCGAGCTTCTGATCGGCCAGCACACCCCGTTCAGCGCCGCGAACTTCGTGATCGGCTGCCCGGCGTCTTTGCCCACGTCAGGGTTCGCCCACGTGTCGTCCGGCATCACCGCCGACACGTTCCTGAAGCGGACGGCGATCGCCCGCGCGGATGCCACCGCCCTGGCACGCATGACGCCATCGGTCGTCGCGCTCGCCGACCATGAGGGCTTCCCCGCCCACGGCGACGCCCTCCGCCGTCGCGCGACCTGACATGCGATGGGCCTCAGCGGGCGCAGGTCGAGGCGAAACTCATCGGAGGGTCAGGTTGGGTCAGCGAGGACCAGGCAGAAGGGATGGCCAGCCGGATCGATCATGACCCGGAACTCGTCCGGGCGTGGTTGAGCAGCCGCCTTCGTCGCACCGAGACGGACCACCGCGTGCTCGGCACCGTCGAGATCGACGACGTCGATGTCGATGTGACCCTGCTGGGGAACGTCGCCGTCCGGCCACGTGGGTGCCCGGAACCTCTCGATCTGCTGGAAGGCGATCTTCCCGTTCGGGGTGTGGACCTCGACCCAGCCCTCGTCGTCTCCGGGCACCAGGTCACCACCGACGATTTCACAGTAGAAGTCGGCCAGTGCCAGCGCATCCGGGCAGTCGAATGCGGTCAGGCCGAGGCGGCCGATCGACGTGGGGAATTCGGGCTCCATGGCGCCGACCCTACGTTCCGGTGCGAGCCAGAAGCGACGAGGACTCCGTTCGGCTCAAGACCGCGCCCGAGCCCGCCGATGAAAGAAGAGATGGAATCGACGCTTCGCGCACCGAGCGGTTCGTACGCTCACTCGACGACAGCAGTGCTGCTCGTCGAAGATGACGACAGGATCAGCGAGCCGCTGATTCGCGTCCTGCGCTCCGAAGGGTTCGACGTCGAACACGTGGCAGCGGGCGCACCTGCTCTCCGTTCGGTTGCCGATCAGCGACCGGACCTCGTACTGCTCGACCTCACGCTGCCGGACGTCGACGGGCTCGACGTGTGCCGCAAGATTCGCACGGACCATCCGGATCTCCCGATCATCATGCTGACCGCGCGAGCCGAGGAGATGGACGTGATCGTCGGACTCAACGCCGGGGCCGATGACTACGTAGCCAAGCCGTTCCGGCTCGCCGAGCTCGTCGCTCGTATCCGTGCCCGTTTGCGAGTCGCCGAACACGGCGCACCGGTCTCGAGTGGGCATCTGTCGGGTGCCGGAATCGACCTCGACGTCGAAGCTCGCCGCTGCTTCGTCATCGACGCGGACGGTCAACGCAGCGAGATCGACCTGACGACGAAGGAGTTCGACCTGCTCGAGTTCTTGATGCGCCAACCGGGTGTGACCCTCAAGCGCGAACAGATCATGAGCGAGGTGTGGGACGAGAACTGGTGGGGTTCGACCCGCACGCTCGACACCCACACCTCGACGCTTCGCCGCAAGATCCATGACGACACCGACCCACCTTCGAAGATCGTGACCGTGCGCGGAGTGGGCTTCCGATTCGATCCTGCCGGGAGCTGAGGCCATGCGTCGGCGGCTGGTCCTGTCGACCATTGCGGTGGTCGTGGTCGTCATCCTCGTCCTCCTCATCCCGGTCTTGCTGGTGGTGCGCGACGCCGAAGGTGGCCAACTCCCCGGCGGCGTGATCGCACGCCTCGCGGTGATCGCGAGCGCCGCGATCGGCGCAGCAGCTCTCCTCGCCGGCGTGCAGGCGCGTCAACTCGCTCGACCGCTCGAACGGCTGGCGCGCAGTGCCTCGCGAGTCGGCGACGGCGACTTCAGCGCTGCCGCTCCCCCGCCGTCGGGGATCGCCGAGATCGATGCCATCGCACGGGCGCTCCGACTGAGCGCGAACCGAGTCGACCGGATGCTCGAATCCGAGCGTGGGTTCACCGCAGACGCGACGCACCAACTGCGCACCGGCTTGACCGGTATCGCAATGCGGCTCGAGGTGCTCGAGCGGAACGGCGAACCCGACGTCGCGGGCGAAGCTCACGCGGCGCTCACGCAGGTCCACGAACTGAACGAGAGGCTCGATGAACTCCTGACCGTTGCTCGCCGAGGTTCGACTGGTGAGCGGGCCGAGATCGACCTCACCGCGCTCGTCGATCACCAAGTCGCCGACTGGCAGCAGCGGTTCGCAGAAAAGCGTCGGCAAATCGTCGTGACGACGGCCAGGGTCGAACGGGTGACCGCCACGCCGGGGCTCGTCGGCCAAGTGATCGCGATCCTGATGGACAACGCACTGCGCCACGGCAAGGGAACGGTCGCGATCCTCGTGCAGGACGACAGCGTCACGATCGAGGACGAAGGCCCCGGGATTCCCGATGACCGTGCAGCCACCCTGTTCGACCGCCCGACCGACCACCAAGCCGCGCACGGACGCGGGCTGGCACTGGCCCGCCGACTCGCCGAGTCCGACGGCGGCCGCCTCGAACTCACAGCGACCAGCCCACCAACCTTCCGCCTCACCCTCGTCCCTGTCCCATCGAGGGTCATCTCGATCGGGGTCTGACCCCGATCGAGATGCAAGGGAGGGCTCAGGCGGCGGTGACCTGGAGGCCGGTGTCGGACGTACCGGCGCGGACGTCGATGGTGCCGCCGTCGGCGACCTCACCGCTCAGGATCAGCAACGATGCCTTGTCACCGATCTCTCGTTGGATCAGTCGCTTCAACGGACGGGCACCGAACGCCGGATCGAAGCCGTCGCGGGCCAGCTGCGCCATCGCCCCCTCGTCGATGTCCAGGACGATTCTGCGGTCGGCGAGTCGCTTGACCAGCGTTGCGAGTTGCACCTCGACAATTCGTTCGAGGTCAGCCTCGGTGAGCGAACGGAACCGGATGATGTCGTCGACGCGGTTGATGAACTCCGGCTTGAAGAACTCGCCCGGGTCACCCGGCAGGTTCGACGTCATGATCAGCACGACGTTGGTGAAATCGACCGTGCGACCCTGGCCGTCGGTCAGACGGCCGTCGTCGAGCAGCTGGAGCAACACGTTGAACACGTCGGGGTGAGCCTTCTCGATCTCGTCGAGCAGCACCACCGAGTAGGGGCGGCGACGTACCGCTTCGGTGAGCTGCCCACCCTCGTCGTAGCCGACATATCCGGGGGGAGCACCGATCAGGCGCGAGACAGAGAACTTCTCCATGTACTCGCCCATGTCGATCCGAACCATCGACTTCTCGTCATCGAACAGGTACGCGGCCAGCGCCCGTGCGAGTTCGGTCTTGCCAACGCCGGTCGGGCCGAGGAACATGAACGAGCCGATCGGCCGATTCGGGTCGGACAATCCGGCACGGCTGCGGCGGATCGCATTCGCCACCGCGACGACGGCGTCGTCCTGGCCGATCACACGCTCATGGAGCAGCTCTTCGAGATGCACGAGCTTGGAGGTCTCGGACTCCATCAGCTTGTTGAGCGGGATGCCGGTCGCCTTGGCGACGACCTCGGCCACGTCTTCAGCGTCGACTTCCTCCTTGAGCATGGCGCCGTTCTCCTGGATCGATCCAAGGTGCGCCGTCGCTTCTTCGATGCGGCGTTCCAACTCCGGGATTCGGCCGTAGCGGATCTCGGCGGCGGCAGCGAGGTCGGTTTCTCGCTCGACCTGCGTGCGCAGCTGCTCGAGTTCCTCCTTGAGGGAGCGGATGGCGTCGATCGCCTGCTTCTCCTGCTCCCACACCTGCTTCATCTCGGCGGACTGCACGTTCAGCTCGGCGAGTTCGTCGTGAAGCGCATCGAGGCGTTCCTTCGACGCCGCGTCGGTCTCCTTGTCCAACGCGACCTGCTCGATTTCGAGCTGCAGGATGCGGCGCTGCACCACGTCGATCTCGGTCGGGAGCGAGTCGATCTCGATGCGCAACTTCGACGCAGCCTCGTCCATGAGGTCGATGGCTTTGTCGGGCAGGAATCGGCTCGTGATGTAACGATCGGACAGCACCGCAGCGCTGACGAGCGCCGAGTCCTGGATACGCACACCGTGGTGGACCTCGTATCGCTCCTTGAGGCCACGCAGGATGCCGATCGTGTCCTCGACCGACGGTTCACCGACGTACACCTGTTGGAAGCGGCGCTCCAGGGCCGGGTCCTTCTCGACGTGCTTGCGGTACTCGTCGAGGGTGGTCGCACCGATCATGCGCAGCTCACCGCGCGCGAGCATCGGCTTGATCATGTTGCCGGCGTCCATCGCACCCTCGGCGCCGCCGGCACCGACGATCGTGTGGAGTTCGTCGACGAAGGTGATGATCTCGCCCTCGGCGTCAGTGATCTCTTTCAGCACCGCCTTCAGGCGCTCCTCGAACTCGCCGCGGTACTTGGCGCCGGCGAGCATGGAGCCGATGTCGAGCGAGATCAGCCGCTTGTTCTTGAGACCCTCGGGTACGTCGCCATCGGCGATTCGCGACGCGAGACCCTCGACGATGGCCGTCTTGCCGACGCCGGGCTCACCGATCAGCACTGGATTGTTCTTGCTCCGGCGCGACAGCACCTGGATGCAACGACGGATCTCCTCGTCGCGCCCGATGACCGGGTCGATCTTGCCGCTCTCGGCGAGCGCGGTCAGGTCCTGGCCGTACTTCTCGAGCGCGGCGAACTTCTCCTCGGGGTTCTGGTCGGTCACGCGATGCGAGCCGCGAACCTCCTTCAGCACCTGCAACAGTTCCTCGGACCCCACATCGAGGCGGCTGTTCATCGCCAGCAGGAGGTGCTCGACCGACAAGAAGTCGTCGCGGAGATCCTTCTGGTACTTCTCCGCGTTGGCGACAACGTTGGAGAGCTCCTTGCTCATGCGCGGCTCGTCACCGCCGTACGCCTTGGGGAGCTTCTGCACTGCCTCGTCAACGCGATTGCGCACCATCAATGGTGCCTGGCCGAGCTTGGCGAGGACCGCCGGAACGATGGTGCCGTCCTGGCGCATCATCGCGCCGAGCACGTGATCGGGGGTCAGCTCGGGGTTGGACAGTTCCTTCGCCTGATCGATGGCGGCCGAGAACGCCTCCTGGGTCTTCAGCGTCCACTTCTTCGGATCGATCGCCATGTTGTTGCTCCTCCGGATCACCAGGGTGTCGTACTACTCAATAATCTTGAGCGTCAGTGTATCAACTTCGCGTAGCGTTCCCTCGCAGCCTACTGACCAGGGTCTCCGCGGTCGTTTCGAGGTCCTTGTCGGCCATGACAGAACCCCGGACGCCCACCCGATCCCCGCCCGGCCTCGAGCGATGAGACTGCGGCTCGAGGTGTGCGACAGCACCTCATCACCGAAACACCTACCGAACACGCGATGAGTCTCCGGTCCGGGGGACGCACCGGGATCTCATCGCCCCGCGGGTCCGGGGTGCGAGCGGGTCACTGGGGCGGGCATGCTGGGGAACGTGAGCCCCTCGATCCCCCTTTCGATTCTCGACCTGGCGATCATCGGGCGCGGTGACACGGCGGCCGATGCGTTCGCGAACAGCGTGGCCTTGGCGCAACGGGCAGAGGCCCGAGGCTACGAACGAGTCTGGTACGCCGAGCACCACAACATGGCCTCGATCGCCTCGTCGGCCACCAGCGTGCTGATCGCTCACGTTGCAGCCCACACCTCGGCCATCCGCCTCGGTGCTGGCGGCGTGATGCTGCCGAACCACTCGCCGCTGTTGATCGCCGAACAGTTCGGCACGCTGGCCACGCTCCATCCCGGGCGAATCGATCTCGGGCTCGGTCGAGCCCCGGGCAGCGACCAGAACACGATGCGGGCGCTGCGCCGCGACGCACATTCGTCGGATCGTTTCCCCGATGACGTCCTGGAGTTGCAGGGCTACCTGCGCGGCGAGACGAGCATCCCGGGCGTCAATGCCATTCCCGGCGCGGGGACCAACGTGCCGCTCTACATCCTCGGCTCGTCGCTGTTCGGTGCCCGACTCGCCGCGGCGCTGGGGTTGCCATACGCGTTCGCCTCTCACTTCGCACCCGCCGCGCTGATCGACGCGATCGCGCTGTACCGACGAGAGTTCCGGCCGTCGGAGCAGCTCGCCGAGCCGTATGCGATCGCCGGCCTGAACGTGATCGCAGCCGACACCGACGACGAGGCGCAGGACCAGTGGACGACGGTGCGACGTTGGCGGATCGCTCGATTCGTCGCGCCGGGACGGGACCTGTCGGATGGCGAGGCCGATGCACTCCTCGCATCGCCCCAGGGTCAGCAGGTCGCGCAGATGATGCACTACTCGGCTGTCGGCACGCCCGACCACGTCAAGGCCTACCTCGACGAGTTCGCACAGGTTGCCGGTGCCGACGAACTGATCACCGCGCACTCCTCGCCGACGATCGGCCAGCGCCTGCGCTCCGTCGACCTCCTCGCCGACGTCAACGACCCCGTCTCGGTCTGACCCACCTCCCCATCACGTTCGCGCCGTACGAACGGCCGGACGGGTCGCCCAACCTTCTACGCACGCGGTGGGAGGAGGGCGGCGATGGCGAGGACCGTGTTCCAGTTGCGTGCGGTCCCGGAGTTGGCGTTGTCCAGCCGCATGACGGCTTCGGCGAGCTTGGAGCGACTCATGCCGTTGGGCATGTGCAGATAGACCTCGGAGCCGCGCACCGCGATCTCGTCGGGAGCGAACGGACCGGCTTCGAACTCGCGCACCGCCGAGGACGCGGTCTCGGGGAGGAAGACCACGTGGAGGGTGCGACCATCGGCCGCTGCATCGGGAAACGGGTTGGAAACGATCGCGTCGACCCACTGGGCACCTGAGCGCGCCACCACAGGGAT
>Ga0316193_10002846_pt1 | contig 12300 bp, 8 predicted proteins | sample MerIslsedime2_MG_FD_207735 | JGI IMG/M metagenome (GOLD analysis project Ga0316193, IMG submission 207735) | Coastal sediment microbial communities from Maine, United States - Merrow Island sediment 2 | ecosystem: Environmental > Aquatic > Marine > Coastal > Sediment | place: USA: Maine... | reverse complement strand
CATGTCGCCGACCGGATCGCGGTCATGTACCTGGGGAAAATCGTTGAATTGGCCAAGGACACGGATTTGTGTCAGAACCCAAAACATCCATATACCCAGGCGCTGATGGCGGCCATACCCCTGCCCAAGGCCGGTGCGAAAAAAAACAGATCGAGTTTGTTGGGCGGCGACGTTCCAAGCCCTATTCATCTACCTTCCGGGTGTTTTTTCCATCCGCGCTGCGCCTTCGCCGAGCCGCGCTGTAAAGAAGAAGCGCCTGTTTTGCGCCAAACGCAAGATGATCGGGAGGTCGCATGTCACCTGTTCGATTAGTAAGAAATCTATAGTTGTTTAGACATGGATTCACCGCCCGCTTCGCTCGAGCCGCGGAGATCGCAGAGGAAATACGCCTATTGGCAATATGGTAGCGTGCTATTTTTTTTCCATCCCGCCTAAGTATTTTCTTGCATTTGAGGCGAATGGTCCTTTATGTTTGCCGTCCTTTTTGTCCGCCGGTCTGTTTGGCGGATCAGCGGCAAACATAAAATAACTATTCTCTGCGCCCTTTGCGTCTTGGCGGTGAATAAGCTATTATAGCTCATTAAAAAATGTCTAAATCAACCTATATAACGCATATTGGAGTAGAAGGAAGATGAAAGTATTGGTGCTCGGAATTGGACTTCAAGGCAAAGCCGTGGTCCACGATTTGGATAAGAGCCGTCTGATAACGGAAATCATCGCAGCTGATACGGACTTGACGGAGGTAGAGCGCTATTTATCGCGTTCCGGGGTGAAAAAGGCAAAAGCCGCGGCTTTTAACGCCTCGGATGAAGATCAGCTCAAACGGATAATATCTGAAACAAATGCGGATATCGTAATCTGTATGCTGCCGGCTTCTTTTGGGTATCCGACGGCAAAAGCCGCCATCGATGCCGGCAAGCCCTTTGTTTCAACCAGCTATCCAGGCCAAATCGTCGAATTGGCGGCAAAAGCCAAACAGAAAGACGTCGCCGTTCTTCCGGAAATGGGACTTGACCCCGGAATCGACTTGATATTGGGAAAGATGGCCATTGAAGCGCTTGACGAGGTTCATGGCTTGTACTCATACGGCAGCGGCGTGCCCGAGCCGCAATACGCAGACGACAATCCTCTTAAATATAAGATCACCTGGACCTTTGACGGCGTCCTTCTATCCTACAAGAGGCCGGCCCGGCTGCTTAAAGACGGCAAAGAAATCTCGATTGCGCCGGAAGATATATTCAAGAAAGAAAATATTCACCTGGTGGACATACCGGAATTGGGCCAAATGGAAGCCTATCCCAACGGCGATGCGATTTCGTATATCAAAGGGTTCGGCCTCAATCAGCGTGTGACGCATATGGGGCGTTTTGCCATGCGCTGGCCGGGGCATTGCGATTTCTGGCGAATCATGTCCATGATGGGTTTCCTGGAAGACAAGCCGGCCATGATTGACGGTGTCGAAGTATCACCCTTCCAGTTTGTATCGGCCCACCTCTCGCCTCGGCTACAGTATCGGGAAAACGAACGCGACGTCGTCATACTCCGGATTCACTCCTGGGGACTCAAGCATGGCCGCCAGACCCATGTTATCTGCGATCTTATCGATTATCGGGATCTATCAACCGGCTTCTTCGCGATGAACCGGACCGTTGGCTTTACCGCCAGCATCGCAGCCCAGATGATCTTGAATGGTACGATCACCGAAACGGGACTTCTCTCGCCAACCCAACATGTGCCGCCGCAGCCCTTAATTCGTGAACTTGAAAAAAGGAACATAAGGATTCAATACCGGGAGGAGGGGTAATTTCGGTTAAATGCAGGTTTTTGATCATTCCACAACCGCCCATAAACTGGCCGAGTTTATAACCGGCTTGAGTGCTTCGGATATTCCTGCCTCAGCTATTGAGATGGCAGGCCGTTGCGTTCTGGACGTCATCTGCGCCGCAATTGCAGGATTCCAGACGCCGGCGGCGGAAGCGGTCCGAGGTTTCGGGAGCACCTTTTTCCCAAATGGTCCGGCCATGATCTGGTTGTCCGATCGGAAAGCTACGCCGGCAGGAGCGGCGATGATAAACGCCGCCGCTGCCTGTGCTCAGGATCTGGATGACGGCCATCGAGAAGCCGGTGGCCACCCCGGCGCTGCGATCATTCCGGCCAGCCTGGCCACGGCGGAAGCTGCCGACGCCGACGGGAAGCGTTTTCTTGCAGCCGTCGTCGTCGGCTACGAAATCGGCCTTAGAATATCAGCTGCCAGAGATATGAAGGCCGTTGATACCTATTCAACCGGCAGGTGGTGCGGCTACGGTGCGGCGGCGGCCGGCGGATGGCTACGGGGCTTAAAAAAGGATAATCTGGCTCAGGCCCTGGCTATTTCAGGGATATATGCCCCGCTGCAGTCCGCCTCGGCATACAGCAGGATGGAGCACCATACCAAGGAAGGCATCCCCTGGGCCACACTGACCGGCCTGGCCGCTGTGGATCTGGCCGAGTCGGGTTATGGCGGCCCCTTGGATATACTGGACCATATCGACCATTTCAATGCCGATAAAATCCTGGATGGTCTTGGAGAGACATGGGCCATCGCTCAAACCTACTTCAAGCCTTACGCCTGCTGCCGCTGGTTGCATGCGCCGCTTGATTGCTTGCTTGATCTGATGAATCGATACAATTTAAAGGCAGATCAAATCATATCCGCTGAAGTTCACACCTTCAAGCGCGCCCTGAACATAAAAAATCATACCCATCCGAAGAGCATTGAGGGCGCTCAATATTCAATCCCATTTTGCCTGGCGGTCGCGGCCCATGAGGGTGCCGCTGCGTTGCTGCCGCTCAGTGCGTCTTTACTGGGCAGACTCGATTTTTCTAATTGGGCCGAACGCATCAGCCTGCATTTTGATCCGGAGGCGGAAGCACTGTTTCCAGGCATGACAAAAGCACGCATCGTTTTAGAGACCTGTCAAGGCCGGCTTGAGGGGTCTGTTGATCACCCTTTCGGCGATCCGGCCAACCCGATGTCAGTCGGCGATCTGGAAAATAAATTCCGGCGCATCGCTGAAATGAGCCTATCGAAAAGTCGCGTAAGCGCTATTCTTGATGGCGTGGCTTCGCTGGCAGATAATAATTTAGCACCGCTGTTAGCGGCGGTCAGCGGAGCGCCGAGCTAGTCAATGTCGAGCAATCCATGAAATACTATGATTCAGATGTTGTCGTTGTCGGCGCCGGAATCATGGGCGCCTTTACCGCGTTGCGCCTGGCCCAGAGAAAGCGAACTGTTTTTCTGCTCGACAAAGGAGACATCGGGCGTGAGTCGACCGGACGATGCGGCGGCGGCGTCCGGCAGCAGTATCGTGATCCCGCTGAACTGCCCCTGGCCATGAAGGCCATTGACATTTGGGCCGGTTTGGCAGAGGAGTTCGGCGAGCCGCTGGAATATCGCCGTCACGGCAGCCTGAAGCTGCTTCACAATGACGCTGAACTCGAGGAAGCGCAAGCCAGAGTTGCCAGAGAACGGGAATCCGCTCTGGACGTCGATTTACTGACACCGGCGGAAGTCGTTGATTTCGCACCTGCAATCGGATCGGATACGGATCTCACCGGGGGAACTCTTTGTATGACCGACGGTACGGCCAATCCGCTTCTTTTGGCGCGTGCACTGGGTCCTGCATTGGATCGCACGGGTGTCCACGTTAACACCCATGAACCGGTCCGCCGGTTCATAGAGGCCGACGGTCGGGTTGTCTCAGCAATAACGGATCAGGCTGAATATCGCGCTGAAACCTTTGTCAATGCCGCCGGCAGCTGGGCCGCCGGACTGTGCCGTAGTCTGGGACTTGATCTTCCCTGCTCGGCCCGCAAATCGCAACTCCTGATCACCGAGCCGCTATCGCCGATCATCAGAGGATTTATCAGCTTTGGCAACGGATATATCCGGCAGGCACTCGACGGGAACCTGCACCTCGGGGTAAGAGGCCTGCCGATCGACGTACTTGAAAAATCATTGACCTACAGCGCTTTAATCGACGCCGGCCGATTTTTCCCAAAAATATTTCCCTTTATCCGCAATATTAATATCATCCGCGGATTTACCGGTTTCACCACCTGGTCGCCGGACGGCCGCCCCATCATCGATAAAGCGGCGGGGCTCGACGGTTTCTATCTGGCCACCGGTTTTTGCGGACATGGGTTTTGTCTCGGGCCCATGGTCGGGCAGCTATTGGCGGAGTGGATTTGCGACGGCTCAAGCACCCTTGATTTAAGCCAATTTTCATGGACCCGATTTAACCAAATAAAAAGTAACGCGAAATCCCAGCCAAGGGAGGACTGAATTGACTGATTCGGTTAAAGCGATGCGGATAGGGCCAGTATCTGACCGCGGTGCGTCTCTTGAAATTATCGTGGATGGCGATCCGATTCAAGCATATTCAGGCGAAACGGTCGCCGCAGCCCTGATGGCCGCCGGCCGCTGGACCCATCAGATCCACAACGGCCGCCCTCTGGCTGCCTTCTGCAATATCGGTGTCTGTTATAGCTGTTTAATGACCATTAACGGCGTCAGCGGCGTGCGAGCGTGTCAGACCCATGTCGCCGACGGATTGATCATCGAAACCCGCCGTCTGGCAAAAGACCGTTTGAAGTGATGAAGCAATTCGAAGCCGTGGTTGTGGGTGCCGGACCGGCGGGGATGGCTGCAGCGCTGGAGCTTTCAAAACACGAAGTAAATACGGCAGTCATCGATGAAGCCGAAGCGCCCGGCGGGCAAATCTACCGGCCAATCCCGGCGGCCTTCAAAGTGACGGCGACAAAGCGTATGACGCACCGCCAACGAACCGGACGGCGGTTGACCCAGACATTCCTGCAACCAAACGATAAGCTGACGATTTTTGCGCAATCTGCGGTTTGGGGTTCATTCGAGCCCCATAGCCTCGATGTATTACAGAACGATCGGATTTTCAAACTGGCATATGATAAGCTGATCATCTGTGAGGGCGCAAATGAACGCTTTATCCCCTTTCCGGGCTGGACCTTACCCGGCGTCATGAGCATCGGCGGCATCCAGAAACTGCTTCGTCACCAGCGTCTTATTCCCGGAAAACAGATACTGCTTGCCGGCAGCGGCCCGCTGCTGATAGCGGCAGCAGCGGAACTGATTCAATCAGGGGCCAATATGGCCGGCGTCCTCGAAGCTGCTAAATTGTTGGAAGGTCTGCCATTGCTGTCTGAGATGTTTCGGCAGAAAGGGTTGCTTGGGGAAAGTATCGCGCATGCCATCCCACTCCTTAAAAACAGAAAGCTTTTCCGGCAGCGCACTTGCATCGTCGAGGCCCATGGAAAAGATCGGGTCGAGGCGGCCACCATTTGTCAACTGGACGATGACTGGCGTCCGGTCGCCGCTTCTGAAAAAGTCGTGAAAACCGGCGCCGTGGGCATTGGTTTCGGCTTTAAGCCCGGCGCCCGGTTAAGCAGGCTCTGCGGCTGTAAACACATTTTCGACAGCAAAAAAGGCGGATTTTTTCCCGTTGTGGACGCTTATCAAGCCGCCGACCGGGCGGACATTTATGTCGCCGGCGACGCGGCCGGCATTGGCGGCGCTGCACTGGCTGAAATACAAGGGCGGATCGCGGGACTACATGCCGCCTATTCACTTGGCCGGATTTCCAAAAACCGGTTCGGTTCCTTGATCCAACCGCTATTGAACAGCAAAGAGAAAGTGGCGCGATACTCCCGCAAACTGGAGCAAATCTACACGCCCCGGGACGCCCTGTATCAAACCATAACCCCCGAAACCATTATCTGCCGTTGCGAAGGGGTCACCGCCGGGGAGCTATGGGAACAGATGGGAAAAGGCCGCCTGGACCTAACGTCTCTAAAACCGGCCCGCTTGGGGATGGGCCCCTGCCAGAGCCGGGGCTGCGAATCCATTACAGCGGAATTGTTGCGCCTGGAGGGCGTCGATCCGCATATGATCAAGCCCTTGGGACTGCGCCCGCCTCTGATTCCGATGCCGATTTCGGTGTTTGAGAAAAATAATGATGAGGTATGTGGATAAGATGCTAAACTTTTTCCGAGACTGCGCTCGGAAAAAGTGGCTGTAGCGGGGCAGCAAGGATGCTGATAATTCAAATAGGTTTCCCCGCTTACGCTTCGCTTCAGACGGGATCGTAGACAGGTGTCGGGTGTCAGGTTTCAGTATCTAACATCTCCTTTCCCTTATATGAAACTGCATTTATTTAGACAGGATTAACAGGATTAACAGGATTTTTTTTGCTCAGTCTGGTTATATCCTGTCTATCCAGCCTGCCGGGGCGAAGCTTTTTAGCGAAGTCTGGTTGATCCTGTCAGAAAAATAAAATTGCATTTGTTAAGTTTTTTATTCGATTTGACTGGCCGTCTTTTTGGCTGGTGGCTCAGCTGAACCCTGAAATCTTCATTATTTCGCGACCCGTTTAATTGCTTATAAGGTTGGCATCATCCAACGCATTTACGATGGCCTGATCGGCATATTTTCGGATGATCGGCGCTAATTTATCTATCTCGGATTGCGGTAAATTTTCCAAATCCCCTGAAAGGTCGAAATCTTTTAGAGGCGACTTCTTGTTTGTGGGTTCCCCCGATCCGATGTAATTCAATGGTTCAGTCTTGAAGACAACAGCAGCTATGTTTGCATAGGCATGCGCCTGTTTTGATATTAAAAACACTTTTGTAAATAGACCATAGCCCTGTAATTCTAATGGTTTATCACCCCAATGCGCGTATCGGCAGTGAATTGAAATTTCGGCTGCGGTATCGCCGTGCATCCTGATATCAAGACTGCTGTTGTGATGGCCAAAAAGAATCGTCGAATCATTTAAACCCCTAATCCGTATGGATTTGTAATTTCAGCTAAATATGGTGCCTTTTGGCAAATATTCCAACCAAATTAATAAATCAATTCTATACTAATGAATATATATTCATTTTTGATAAAAATTGTCTTTAAATATAGATTTGAGCCCACTTCCAACTTTTTTAATATAACAATTTGTATTAATTAATAATAAATTTCTTTCAATCAAAGACATTTTATTTAATTTAACACTTGACAGAGCATGTGAGTCTGTAATAAAAATGAATGATCATTCATATTTTTGTAATTATGGCTATTGCAGCGAGGAGCCTAAGATCAATAAAAAAAATAAAAATAACAAATACCATCTTATCCTGGAAGCGGCGGTGAAGGTATTTGCCCGACAGGGGTTTTACCAGTCAACCGTAGCCCAGATTGCCAAGGAAGCCGGTGTGGCGGATGGTACAATTTACCTGTATTTCAAAAATAAAGACGACATCCTGGTCAATTTTTTCCATTACAAAACCAAACAGGTCTTTGAACGGTTTCGGGCGGAAGTCGACAAGGCGGAAAGCGGTCTGGATAAGCTGCGCAATCTTATTCGACGGCATCTCGCCGAGTTTCAACGGGACAGGGATATGGCCATTTTGTACCAGGTGGGAACCCATCAGATCGACCGCCTGGCCGAAGAACAGATCCGGGAGATGTCTAAACTGTACCAGGACCTTGTTTCCGAGATCGTCGAAGTGGGGCAGCAAGAGGGCAGCATTCGCAAGGATCTCTATGTCGGTCTGGTAAAACGCTTCATTCTTGGCGGCGTCGATGAAGTGATCAATACCTGGCTGCATTCGGAAAGCGATTATGACCTGGTTTCCATGGCCGATCCGTTGGTGGAGCTTTTTATAAGAGGCATTGGGATTGATGATAATAGCCTATCGCTGACGGATAACCGATAATTTGACCTGTCCTAAAAATTCAGCCGCTAAGGCATTGAAAAATTGAACGTTTCAAATTTTACCTTACTGTGTTTAGAATCTATGTAATTTATGGCTGAAATTCAGCGCAAGATAAAAAAAATAAGGAGAGATAAATAATGGCACAACAAATTGCAGATCGAAGGGATGTTGACTTTGTTCTCCACGAGCTATTGCATGTAGAGGAATTGAGCGATCATGAAATTTTCGCCGACTTCAACAAAAAAACTGTAGATCTCATTGTAGCCGAAGCCCGCAACCTGGCCATCAAGGAGATTTTGCCGACCCAAATTGACAGCGATCGGGAAGGCGCCCACTTCGACGCCGGCAAGGTGACGGTGCCGGAGTCCTTCCACAAAGCCTGGGAGCTGTTCAAAGAAGGTGAATGGCTGGCCATGACCGAGGATCCGAAATGGGGAGGGCAGGGCATGCCCCGGGCCGTCGCTCTGGCTGCCAGTGACTATATGAACGGGGCTAATTTCGCCTTTATGATGTATGCCGGATTGACCCATGGGGCCGGCAAACTGGTTGCAACTTTCGGAACCGAGCAGCAAAAAGAGCTTTTTTTAAAGAAAATGTATACCGGTGAGTGGGCCGGCACCATGCTCTTGACCGAGCCGGAAGCCGGATCCGATGTGGGGGCCTTGACGACGTCGGCCGCTAAAAATGAGGACGGCACCTATACGATCACGGGTAACAAGATTTTTATTTCATCCGGTGAGCATGATCTCGCCGAGAATATTATTCATCCCGTCCTGGCGCGCATCGAAGGTGCGCCCAATGGCACCGCCGGTATCTCTCTTTTTATTGTCCCCAAGATCTGGGTCAATGACGACGGCAGCCTGGGTGAGGCCAATGATGTTGTCTGCACGGGGGTGGAAGAAAAAATGGGAATCCACGGGAACGCGACCTGCTCGATGTCGCTTGGCAGTAAGGGGAAGTGCCGGGGATTGCTGCTGGGCGAAGAAAATAAGGGGATGCGCAACATGTTTCTGATGATGAACGAGGCCCGTTTGCTGGTGGGAATGCAAGCGTTTGGCTGCGCCAGTGCAGCCTACATGTATGCCGTCAATTATGCCCGCCAGCGGGTCCAGGGCAGGCATCTGCTGAACATGGAGGACAAAAGCGCGCCATCGGTTCCGATTATACAGCATCCGGATGTGCGACGCATGTTACTGACCATGAAGGTTTACGTTGAAGGGATGCGCAGCCTCCTGTATTATGTCGGGATGTGCGACGACCGGATCGATGTCGCCGAGAACGAGGAAGAAAAAGCCAAATACAAAGGCCTTATCGATCTGTTGATCCCGCTGGCCAAAGGCTATGTCTCCGACAAGGCTTTTGATGTCTGCAATCTCGGCGTCCAGGTTTACGGCGGATACGGCTATATCAAAGAATATCCCATGGAACAGCTTTTACGGGACTGCCGGATTACCCCCATTTATGAAGGCACCAACGGTATTCAGGCCATGGACCTTTTGGGAAGAAAGCTTGGGTTGAATAAAGGCAAGCCGATCATGGATCTGATGGGTGAAATTCAAAATACCATTGCCGCTGCCAGGACCCATGCAAAGGTAGAGGCATATGCCGGCAAAGTGGAGGCGGCGCTCAATAAACTGGGTGAGGTTGCATTGCATCTGGGTAAAAAGGCCATGTCACCGGAGTTAATGACCGCTTTTGGCCACGCCTACCCGTTTATGGAGGTATCCGGCGATGTGGTCATGTCCTGGTTGCTGCTGTGGCGTGCCACCATCGCCGCCGAAAAGCTTGCAAACGGCGCCAAGAAAAAAGATGCCGCTTTTTATGAGGGTCAGTTGAAAAGCGCCGAATTTTTTGTCCATTGTATGCTGCCGGTCACCCTCGGCAAAATGGAGACGATTCTCGCAACCAACAGTGCCGTGGTGGATATCGCCGAAGATTCGTTCGGGGGGAAATAGTGTAGAATGACGAGTGACGAATGACGAATGACAAAGTGAGGTCAGAAGACAGATGGCAGAAGCATTTGAATTCGGAAGGGGGAATTCGGAATTCGGAAACGTGAAGGAAGACAGATATTGGAATTCGGAAGTGGAAAGGCGGAAGAGGGAAGTGAGAAAAACGAATGACGAGTGACGAATGTCGAATGTCGAATGAAGGAATTCTTTCTATTTTATTTGTTAAAAAGAGCAGAGCGAAGCCTCCGGCTCGCAGGGCTTGTAGCGCCTACGCCTCGGAGAGCGACATCCACAATTCGTCAATCGTCACTCGACATTCGTCATTCCATGAGGTTTCATCCGAGTCCAACCGGTTGTCGCCGAAGCTTTCGGGTTCTGCGAAAAAGAGGCTTCGGCAATAATTTCAAACCGGTCTTGTCCGACCGGCGCATTCATGATATGCAAGCCGCTTGTGATTGATTTAGGTGAACCGTTCAGTTTAGGTCTGATTCAAATCTAAATAAAGGAGAGTGAACGAATAACATGCAACCCGCATTGATTTCACCGGCGTCGGCCTCATTCCTTGGCATCCCCTTAAACATTATTTATATCGTGATTCCCCTGGTCGGCATCGGGGCCTTTGCCTATATCATCTATAAACGGATTGAACCGCTGCTTAAGGCGGCTCCGGATGATCGCTTTAACAGATTTGCAGAAAGGATCCAGTCGGTACTTAAAATCTGGCTGGCCCAATGGCGGCATCCCCGCTACCTGCTGGCGGGTGTCGTGCATATTTTCCTTTTTGCCGGTTTTCTGATTCTCGGGGCCCGCTCTACCCAGCTTGTATTCGTGGGCTTTGTGGAAGGCTTTGAGTTACCGGGTTTCAGCGGGAGCCTGGGTACTTTTTACAACGTATTGAAGGATTACGCCGGTACCTGGGTTCTGATTGCAGTGGCCATCGCCGCTGTTCGGCGGGGACTTTTTAAACCGGCCAGATATGCGGTGCCGCCCCAGTACGGGCGCGACCATACCTGGGAGGCACTGCTGGTACTGGGGCTTATTGCAACCCTGGTGATCAGTGAAAGTCTATTCGAGGCCTCTCTCGTGGTGGCCCAGATTCAAAAGGGATCGCATACTGAAATCGTCGCCCCATTGACCCTGATGTGGTTTTTCAGGCATTTGGTAATCGATGCGTCACCAGCGACGCTCCAGGGTTTGCATTCGTTTAGCTATTTTGTCCATGAGATTACCTTTTTCTTTTTCCTGTGTTTTTTGCCCATGGGCAAGCATTTCCATGTAATCACCTCCATTTTCAACGTATTTTTCATGCGTCTGGATAGAGGCAATGTGAAACCCGTACGTTACGGAGTGGACGACGACAAACTGGACGATCTGGATTCATTTGGCGTGAAGGTGTTTGAAAATTTCACCTGGAAGCACATGCTCGATTTTTACTCTTGTGCCGACTGCGGTCGCTGCTCGGACCGCTGTCCTGCCAATGCAGTCGGCCGACCGCTTTCCCCGCGCTTTATTTCGATCAAGGGACGTGATTACGCATTCAAACACTATCCGTTGATCGGCGGCAACGGTGGGGCGCCGAAGCCATTGATCGGTGATATCTACAGCGAGGACGAGATTTGGTCTTGCACCACCTGCGGCGCCTGCGAGCAGGAGTGTCCGCTGGGGATAGAATACATCGACAAAATGGTGGATCTCAGGCGCGGTATGGTGGACGACGGCATGGTGCCCCAGTCTCTTCAGAAACCGCTGAGCGCTCTTGAGAAACGGGGCAATCCCTGGGGGAAAATGGAAAAAAAGCGTGCTGATTGGACCCAGGAGCTTGCTGAAGACTGTCCCGTCAAAATCCTTGAAAAAGGCAAAACCGCCGAAACCCTATATTTCCCGGACAGCATATCCTGCTTTGATGACCGCATGCAGGGCATCGCACGTTCTACGGCCAAAATCTTAACCGGCGCCGGCATTGATTTCGGCATTCTGGGCAAGGCCGAAAGGGACAGCGGGCACGAAGTGAGAAGGTTCGGTGAAGAAATGCTTTTTCAGGATCTAAAGGATCGCAATACGGATGCAATCCTTAATAGCGGTGCTACAAAAATCGTTACCGCCGATCCCCATGCTTACAATGCCTTGAAAAAAGATTATCGGGATATTCCGCCGGTGGAGCATATCAGTCAAACCATCGTGCAAAATGTGAAATCAGGAAAAATCCGGTTAAAAGCCGTGGAAGACTCCGGCAAAACATATGTATATCATGACCCCTGCTATCTGGGCCGCCACAACAATCTTTATGACGATCCCCGTGAGGCCATCGATGCCGTTCCGGGTTTAAAGAGAATTGAGATGGAGGGCAACTGCCGGGATCGGTCGTTTTGTTGCGGTGGCGGCGGTCTGATGCTGTTTTACGAACCGGAAGAGGACCAGCGCATGGGAGTGCTTAGAGTCGAGATGGCAAAAAATGCCGGGGCCAATGTGATTGTGACGGCCTGTCCCTTTTGTCTGGTGAATATCGAAGATGCGATTAAAGTCACCGGGCTGGAAGGAGAGATGGAAGCCATTGACCTTTGTGAGTTGA
>Ga0316193_10002845_pt1 | contig 12301 bp, 8 predicted proteins | sample MerIslsedime2_MG_FD_207735 | JGI IMG/M metagenome (GOLD analysis project Ga0316193, IMG submission 207735) | Coastal sediment microbial communities from Maine, United States - Merrow Island sediment 2 | ecosystem: Environmental > Aquatic > Marine > Coastal > Sediment | place: USA: Maine... | reverse complement strand
GGGTTCTGGTCCTCGGAATCATCGCTCACCAAGTACTTGGATTCGAGTGGAAACGGGCGTTCTTCCACTCACTGATGATCTTCTTCGCCGGCTTCGACACTGGAGGATTCGCTCCCCAGTCGACAAGTCTCGGGTACTACCACTCGGCCATCTTCGAGTTCGCCACGCTTGTCCTCATGGTTGCGGGGGCGATGTCATTCGGCCTTCACTACGCCCTGTGGCGAGGGCCGCGACGGGCGCTGTTCAAGAACCTCGAAACGCGTACGATCTTGGCAACCGTCACGGTCACGTTGATTCTCACGATGGTCGGCCTCGCGGTTGGCGGGATCTACGCGTCGTTCCAGGGACTCAGCAGACAAGGCTTCTTCCAGCTCGCATCCGCGCACAGTGGCACGGGGTTTTCAACAATCCCGTCGGTTGAACTCGCGATGTGGGGCGGGCTCGCGTTCGCAGGGATGACAATCGCGATGGCGCTCGGCGGCATGGCGTCGTCGACAGCAGGCGGGATCAAGGCGCTCCGCGTCGGCCTGATCGTGAAGTCGGTTGCCAACCAGACCAAGCAGCTGCTCCTTCCCGAGGGTGCCTTGGTTGGTACCCAGTACTTCCAGTCTGGACGGAAACGGCTCACACCCGAGCTCGCCCAATCGGCAATGTCCGTCGCCCTCCTCTACGTGGCGCTCTTCCTGCTGGGAGCCGGTGTCGCCCTCGGCTACGGATACGGATTCCAGGAGGCACTCTTCGAATCCGTGAGCGCGGGCGCATCGGTGGGTTTGTCGGTCGGGATCACCGACCCATCGATGCCGATGTTGCTCAAGCTCACCTACATGTTCCAGATGTGGGCCGGCCGCCTCGAATTCGTCGCGGTTTTCGCCCTCCTCGGCTTCTTGTACGCCTGGGTGAGAGGAAAATGAGGTGACTCGCACAACGTCATCCCCGCGCTATGTCCGCATGTTCGGCATCCCAGCGTTGGTCGTGGCTGTCCTGTTCCTCGTCCCGCAGGCCGCTGACGCGCTGGATGGTCCGATAGTTCCCGTGTCCGACCTGCTCGCGGATGGTCAGGCCTACGACAACACTCTGATCATCGTCGAGGGGGAACTCGTCGGAGACTACGGCTTCCGACGCGACGGATTCATGTGGACACAACTCAACGACGATTCGTATGCCAGAGACGCGATCGTCAACGGGGGACCACGCACCGGTGCAAACACCGGGATCGGAGTTCGAATGCCCACGGCACTCGGCGACGATCTCGATCCCGCGGGCGGCTACCGCCTCGAAGGTCCGTTGGTGCAACTCGAAGGAATCTGGCGCTACCACGATCCGGACCGTGGAGGCGAGACCTATCTCGATGTCGACAGTCTCATCGTGATCGAGGGTGGGCGTCGTCTCGAAGAGGGCCCCGACTGGAGTGTGTTTGCGTTCGGCGTAGTCCTGATTGGAGCTTCGCTCGCACTCTGGTATCGCCGGCGCCGCACTGCAGACGCCTGATACATCGGTCAACCAAGGTGCCGGCCGCGGGAGCTGGGTGCAAGGTGTTGGCGCGCACAATGGTTGTGAACCCCAGCGGTATCCTTCTTTGGTGATCACGCACCCGATGCTCCGTGCACTCGTTCTCACCGGCCTGATGCTGGCCCTGCTCTCCGCATGCAGCGATGACAGCCGTCCAACGGTCGCGGAGTGGGAGCCGGTGTGGGTCTCTGTCGTGGATACCTTCCCGTCCGCCGCTGAACTCGGTCAACCACCAGATCACAAGGTGTGCAGCGAATCGCTGGGTGTGTTGCGATCGACGTCCGGTGGCCTCTCTCCCACCCCGGATCTCGCGATCGATGACGTCGTGACCGATTGGTTGCGGATCGCGGAGAACACGTTGTACGAATGTCCGCCGGCAAACCAGGAAGTCCCCAACCTGGACTACGCCTACGGTGAACTCTCCCGACTGCAGGCCGAAGTGGATGTTGTCCTCGCCATAGACAGCGCCACCGACTGAACCGCTGGTGCGTTCGCTCCGGACGCGTGTGCTCCCAATCACGGTGAGGCCTTGCACTCGCAGCCGAATCGGCGCGCTGACGCGATCGTGCGTGGATCGCATCGGGCAGCCAGTGGGTGCACAAGCACGCCGCTTCCCGCCTCCCACTCGCCAACCGCAATTCCGACGGATCCCAGGAGGATCGGACCAGGTGCCTCGGCTATCGACCAACGGCGGAGGTTCTCCGCCGGCCCGGCGGCTCCACAAGAAGGGGGACCCGACTCAGAGTCGGGTCCCCCATGGAGGGACTAGAGGGCTTGGAAAGGTGGGCCGTGTCATCTCATTCGTCGCTCCTTTGTTGCTCCCTCCACTATGAACGCCGCACCTGTGACCCACCTCAGGCGCGGGTTCAGATCGGCTGTGACTCGAAGGCAGCAATCTTGGGCAGCTCGATCGTGATCCGGGTGCCCCCTGGATCGGTCTGCGTTGCCGCCACCGTGCCGCCATGTGCTTCGACGATGGCGTGGACGATGGACAGGCCAAGGCCGGCGCCACCCGACTTCCGTGACCGCGAAGGGTCCGCTCGGTAGAAACGCTCGAATACCTGGCCGAGAGCGGCTTCGGGTATCCCCGGGCCGTTGTCCTCGACTTCGACCACGACCGTATCGGCCCCGTCCCGCACCACCACGGTGGTCTCCGTCCCCTCCGGTGTGTGAACCCTGACGTTGGCCAGCAAACTCGTGACGACCTGGAACAGGCGCTCCTCGTCGGCCTCCAGGATCACCACGTCGGGCAACTCGAGGTGAACCGGGCGCTGAGGATCGATGGCCGCGTGATCCGCCGCTGCCTCGCGCACGATCTGGGCGACATCGACCGGACCGATCCTGAGCGGCTGACTCTGACCGAGCCTCGCCAGGACAAGCAAGTCATCGATGAGCAGGCCCATCCGACGGCTCTCACTCTCGATCCGCGACCATGCCTTGTCCTGGTCGTCGGCCGTCGGGAGCCCACCTTTGCTCCTCAGTTCCGCATAACCGGCGATCGTGGCGAGCGGTGTACGGAGTTCATGAGAGGCGTCGGCGACGAACTGGCGGAGACGCTCCTTCGCGTCTCGCTCGGTCTCCACGGCCTCCTCGAGATGGGCGAGCATCTCGTTGAGCGACAAGCCGAGGCGGCCCAGTTCAGTGCCGGGATCGAGTTCGGGCACACGGCGGGTCAGGTCCCCGGCTGCTATGGCCTCCGCCGTCTCCACCATCTCGTCGACCGGCCGCATGCTCTGCCGGACCGTCCACCACGTGGCGACCGCTCCAAGGAGCAGGACACCTCCGCCGGCGAGGAGCAAGGTGCGAATCAGCGCCGTGGTCGCCGACGTCACTTCCTCCAGTGGCCACGCAAATACGACCTGCACACCGCCGGGATGTACCTGCACGAGGGACCGATACCTCAGGCTTCCGTCGACGCTGTCGAGATATCCGAAGCCGCTCCCGTCTTCGAGCTCCTGGATGTCCGGCAGTGGATCGGGATCGTCGGCGAATCCCGAAGGCCGCGCGAGAATCACCTTCCCGTCGGCCGCCACCACGATCTCGGCGGTGGGTCGGAGGAAGGGGTCGCTCTCGACCTGCCCCTCGCCGGGCGGCAGCTCTTCACCCGGCGGCCGCTCGCCTGGCCTCGGCTCCGGAGTCGGGCCTCGCTCGGCGATCCCGGCCAGCGTTCGATCGATCTGACCGACCAGGATGTCCTGCGTCGACCGAAAGGCCACGAATCCGACGGCGGCGATCGCGACCAGGAGAAGGATCGTGAACGAGATCACGAGCCGTGTGCGGAGGCTCATACGTGAGGCGAGCGGATCACATAGCCGACCCCGCGTACCGTCTGGATCAGGGCGCCGTCGGTATCTCCGAGTTTCTTCCGCAGATAGGAGATGTAGGTCTCGACAATGCCGTAGTTGCCGTCGAAGTCGTACTCCCATACGTATTCGACGATTTGACCCTTGGACATGACCCGGCCCCGGTTCAACGCCAGGAATCTGAGCAGACGGAATTCGGTGGGCGACAGTTGCACCTCGTCGGTGCCGTGCCACACCTGATGGGCATCGTCGTCGATGGCCAGGTCGCCGACCGTCATGCGGGACGACTCGGTTGTGCTCCCGGCCCGGCGCAGCAGCGCCTCGATCCGAAGCCCCAACTCTTCCAAGCTGAACGGTTTGGTCAAGTAGTCGTCCCCGCCCTGGCGGAAGCCGGTGCGCAGGCCGTCCATGTCGTCGCGGGCGGTGAGGAAGATGACCGGGATTTGGACCCCGTCGCGTCGAATCCGCCGGCACACCTCGAATCCGTCCATCTCGGGCATGTTCACATCGAGCACGATCAGATCAGGGGTAGCAGCCTTCACGTTGCGCAGCGCATCGAATCCGTTGCTCTCCGTCTGGACCGTGTATCCGGCAAACCGAAGGGCGCTGGAGACCAGTTCGGACAGTGATTCTTCATCGTCGACCACCAGGATCGTGGCATCGTGGTTGATTCGTTCGTTCATGGTGGCTCACGCTACCTGCGCTTCCTGGGAGTTTCCTGAGAACGATATGTGAGATGCCGGAGACTGCGGTCGGAGTAGCCAGGTCTCACCGATTGGAGCCGCCTCAGGTGCCGGTGACGGTCAGCGCCAGAATGATGAGCAGGGAGCCAACGATGGTGACAGCAGCGGTTGCAGCCGCCACCACAACACGGGCTGCGGCCTGGCCGGCCGACCCCGGCGCCGCGACCGCCCGGTTCCGCGCCGCCGCCCTCACCGCCGCTCTCCGATCGTGCCGGCCATGGAACGGGCCTCGCGCGACGTCCGGTTGGGATCCGGAAGTTCGTACCGCACTTCGACCGAGGTCGTCCCGTTCACGAGATCAACCTTGCGGATCGTGACCCGGTGGATCTTGGCGTTCAGCAGGAGGCCGAGATACTCCACGAGCGCTTCCTCGTCCGTGTAGGGAGCATCGATGTGGATGGACTCAGTTCGGTAGCGAGCGAACAGCTGAGGGTGATCGCCGATGTACAAGGCGAAGAGGATTGCACCCATGAGGATCGGAATGGTCCAGCCAGGAGTCGTCGCGATGCCTGCGAGCAGTCCGAGGGCGAGAGCTGCGAAGTAGTAGGCCACTTCTTGCTGGTCGAGTGTGTCCGATCGAAGCCGGATGATCGACAGGATGCCGAACAGGCCGAGGCCGAGACCGGCGGCGATCGCCGAGGACGAGAGGGCGTAGGCAACGGCGACCACCCCGACGTTCGCCACGAGGTAGGCCACGACCATTGCTCTGCGGCGGTGGCGGGGAAAGTACAGACCGAAGGTCAGGAAGAGGATGGCGATGAGGTCGATGACCAAAAGCAAGGACTGTGACATGGACTACTCCCGGGTTGTTCAACGTGCTGGTCACAGTTGTACCGGGGGTTCCTGAGCAGAACCTGGGAGTCACCTCCGGAGCTCCTGTGACCGCTGGCCACCAACGTTCTCAGGGGATTCACAGAGAGTCCCAAGGGAAATCGCAACCTCGCAGGATTAACTGGCGGCACGTACCAAAGGAGTTCTCCATGCCCGGCGTTTCCAGTGCCCTTGCGATCCGACTGCGACGATTCGTCGTCGCGATCGTCACGATCATCAGCGTCGGTCTCGTTGCTTCCTCATGCGGGTTCACCGTCGATGAAGCCGCGGCCGGAGACTCCACCGCACCACCGACAGCTACGGCCGACTTGACCGTGATGGGCTCGTCGGCCGTTCAGGACATCGCGGTCTCATTCGAGGAGGACGCCTACGACGCGATGATCGATACCTACGCCGCGACCGGGGACAAGGAATGGATCGAGGCCACGGTCACGATCGACGGATTCGCCTACGAACAGGTCGGGCTCCGCCTGAAGGGCAACTCCTCCCTCCGCGGGCTCGGCGATGATCGTGCGGGCGAGGCCGGCACGATCTCAGCCGATGATCCTGCCGGTTTGCCGTGGCTCATCCGCTTCGACAAGTACGTCGAGGGACAGAACTACGAGGGCCTCTACGACTTGGTTATCCGCTCGAACAACACCGAAACATCGCTCAATGAGGCCGTCGCCCTCGATCTGCTCGAACTCGCCGGCTTGGCCTCGCAGGACGCCATTGCCGTCGCCTTCAGCGTCAACGGGAGTGGACCAACACTCCGGCTGGCGATCGAACACCCGGACGACGTTTGGATGGACGCCAACTTCGCTGACGATGGTGCGCTCTACAAGGCCGAAAGCACGGGCGACTACAGCTATCGCGGCGACGACCCTGAGGCCTACGACGAGGTGTTCGATCAAGAGGTGGGCAAGGACAACGAAGATCTCACGCCCCTGATCGAGTTCCTCGACTTCATCAACAGCAGCGACGACGCCACGTTCAACGCCGAACTCACCGACCACCTCGATATCGAATCGTTCGCCACATACCTCGCGATGCAGGATCTGATCGACAACTTCGACGATATCAACGGACCTGGGAACAACTCGTACCTCTACTACGACTCCGAGACGGGGGTATTCACCGTGGTTGCCTGGGATCACAACCTCGCGTTCGGCGTTCGCAACAACGACGGCTTTGGTCCGGGGGGAGGGCCTGCGGGCGGTCCCGGTGGGACGCCTGTTGGCGGTTCCGGTGGTGGGCAGCCCCCTGGTGCCGGTCTCCAGCCTCCTGCCGGAGGGCCGGTGGAAGCGCAACTTCCCGAGGCGGGACTCCCGGCGGGCGGACCGGGCGAACGAACAAACGTCCTCGTCGACCGGTTCCTGGCGAACCCCGAGTTCTCAGTGCTCTACGACACGGCGCTTGTCGAACTCGACGCTTCACTCTACGAAGGCGGCATTGCCGCCGAGGTGCTCGCAACATGGGTGTCGGTCTTGGAGACGTCGGATCTTGTCACGACCGGCACAATCGCCGAGGAATCCGCCCAGATCGCCGCATACTTCGGCAGTTGAATGTGATCGGAGGCGGTCGGTGTCTGTCCCGCTCGAGGTCACGCGCCGTTTTCGTGCTCAGCTTGCGTGAAGTCGTCGGGGATGTGTGCCGTCACTCGCGCCACTCCCCCGGAACGTTCGAAGATCGATCGACTGGTTTCCTGATCGATGTGCAAATCGTTGATCTCCCGCCGTGCGCCGTCTGCGAAGGTGACCTCGATTGACGGCGTGTCCGCGGCAAGGGTCACAACAACCGGGATCTGGCACACCGTCATGCCAAGAGATCGTGGTGGGACAACAACGGTCTCCCAGTTCCCGCCGAGGGTGTAGACCTCCCACTCCTCGGGCGAGGGAAGCAGTTCGTCGGGGCGGAGCAGGACCGGATCGAAGCGGATCTCCCCGTCTACGACGCGGACACCCGTTTCGAGGAGGCGGGAGAGAAGCTCTTCCTTGACTTGTCCGGTCATGCCCGGCTGCTGGGCTCCGGCGTGTGCCGGTGTGTGTGAGTAGGGGTCGGGTGGGAAGGCGCCGTATTCGGCCGCGGTTTTGTTGAATCCAAGGCCCGCTCGCACCCGCCAGTAGGCATCGACAAGGCTCCGAAGCGTGGCCGACGAAGCCCCATCATCTTGCGCTTCGAGGATCGCCTCCTGAACAGCGACCAACAGCTTGGCGACCATGTGCCAGTAGATCGAGCCGATCCCCTCGTATCCGTACATCGATCCCGATCGGCCGGTGTACTCGTGATGGTGGAACACGTCCTCGTAGGAGGTGAGCGTGATCGTTCGATGTGCCGAAACCAGAGACTGCCACTCGTATTGGCCACCGAGGTGATCCAGGGCGGTTTCGAGATCACTTCCATTCCTGAAAGCGGCGGAAAACCGGTGGCGGCCATCGACGTCGCGAGTGACGATCGACTCGTCGCCGGATTCCAGGAGAGCCAGCAGCAGCGGGTTCTTGGCAACCTCGGTATCCGGCAGCACATTCTTGTCGAGGAACGACGGAGGGCGCCTCGGCGGGTAGAGCGTGAAGCTCCCTTGATCGGGGCGGAACATCGAACTCGAGAACAACGCCTCGATCACGCCGACCTTCTCCTCGGCGGTCAAGAAGCCGGAGCTGAGGACCGCCACCTGTCCTTCGAGCATCTCGTAGAGGTGTCCGAGGTGTGCGGCAGACCCGTCGACGTCGAACTCGACCACGTTGTATGAGTGGTAGAGCCCATCGGGGCGGAGATTGCGCTGGATCGTGTTGTCGAGTTGATCAACGGCCGTCTCGCAGAACGCAACGATCCGGCGGGTCGGTACCGAGACCCGGGTGGAGTGATCCGAGGCCTCTACCCGGGTTCGGTAGTTGGCGAATGCCCGGCCGAGTTCGTCCATCACGGCTTTCCGTCGCTCATCGGTGAATTCGCCGCCGGTGGCGACTCCATTCGCACTCAGAATCTCGGAAACCGCGTCGAGCCATCCTGCGACTTCCATCGACAGTTCGACTTCGTCCAGTCCCGAGTCCCCGATGGTGTTGATCAACTGCCGCAGGTAGGAACGCAGCTGATACAACGTGACCATGGACACTCCATAACCCACGAGTGCATTGTTCGCATCGTTCCATTCGGGGCGCTGCGCGTTCATCCAGATGCCGCCGCCGGGAACGTAATTCGAGAGTTTTGAGAGGGCCGGCACGAGAAGCTTCTCGAGCAACGTGACGAGAAATACCTGCCCATCGGGCCCCCACAGCAGCTTCCCGTCCTGTCCGAATGCTTCAACGCGTTCTGCGGAGCGCCGGGCTGCAGCATCATCGAAGTGGATCGTCGACTTCGGATCGCGCACCATCTCGTCGAACGAAGCGATTCGGTATGGCACATCGGCGTAGGAGAACCACGCACGGTCGAGCAGGCGTTCAAGTTCCCCTGGGAGGTAGCGCCGGGTGGCCTCGAGCAGTCGATGGAGGTAGACGATCTGATGATCACCCCAATATCCGATGTTGCTCCAGGGGTCGTCGGGATCGGGCACCTCCCAATCGATACCCTCCCGGGAGATCCGATAGGCGTTGAAACCGTCAGGCGTTGAGGCGTTGACGAAGACGGACACGGTGTTCGGCAGATAGGCAGGGAAGCTGAGGCACAGCGCCTCCCAGTTCTGGAAGATGTCTCGCCAGTTGCCTTCGTAGTGGATGATCGGTTGACCCTCCTCGTCACGCACCCGGATCGAGAACTCGTTCCACGGCCGGCTCGGATCGCCGTGGCGCCGCGAGAAGGTGAGCGGTAGGTATTCGAGCACGAGGCGCATCAACTGAGCGTCGCCGGTTGATTCAGCCTCACGCTGGAGCGCCGCACGGTCAACGATGTCCGGGAGGGCCTGGAGTTGCGACCGATGGCGCGCGGCCACAACCCGATTCCGCAGGGCCAGGAACTCCCTGAAGTCGGCGGTATTGATGCTGTGGTCTTCGTTGAAGATGCCGCCACGCATGACGTTGTACGTCACGTTGGCGAAGTGATGGGCGGTGGCGACCCGGTCGCCGGTCCGCTGCAGGGCGTCGCTGCGCGCCATGATGGCGTCCAGCGATTCGGTGCCGTGACGGACGGAGGCCGCCACCTCTTCTCCCGGATCGGGTGACGAGTGGAGGAAGCCACGCAGGCCGGCAACCTGTGCCTGGTCCTGGGCGACGTCGGCGACGATGAGCCAGGTCTCCCCCTCGCCAGGATCAAGTGCGATGTTTCCCGAGAGGAGGTAGGCGCCCGGCCGTCCGGTCACCAGGCCGGCAGGCTCGGTTGTGTGACCCATCCGGAACGACTCGAGCAGATCACTATTCAGGGCGAGGTTGGCCTCGTCGAAGCCAACGGACCAGGCGACCGACGCGGTGAGCACTTCGGCCGGCTCCGGTTGGTCATCAACATGGGATTCGAGCGAGTACACAACGAGACGGGTATTCGGGTCGGCGACCTCGCTCCGTTTGTAGGCATTGGTGAGGCTGCTCAGGCGCTGATACAGCGACGGATCGAGTCCGAAGGGAAGCAGGTTCACGAGTCCGTCGAGAACACTTGGCGTCACCGGATGATCACCGATGTTCGAGAGCGTGCTGGTCCGTGCGAAGCCGAATTGCTCACTGTTCGACCAGCGGTAGCGGAACACGAGACCCATCTCAGAATTGGATTCCTCGAAGATGATCTGATTCCCCACCACCGACTTGTAGAGGTTCCGCTGACGGTGGGGAGATGGAGCACCCCGGAACGGCTCCCACAGTGCCGGGCCACCGGGTCCCTCAAGGCGAATGGCCGTGATCGGCCCGGTCATCCCGGCGGCGAAATGGAGCCGATCCTCCGTTTCGTAGGGAAACAGAGCCAGAGCCGAGACGCGTCTCCCGGCGGTGAGGCCTCCGCGGCTCGACACGAACATCCAGTGGTCGGCGTCGCTGACAATGCTCATCAGGAAGGGTCCGAGTCGATCAGCGTCGGGGATCACGTAGAAACCCTCACCGTCGATCTCCACGAAACCTTCCACCAGTGGACTGTCCGCCGGATGCCTTTGTGTCACGGCGGCATCGTACATCGGTTGCGTCACGCCGCTTCTGGTGGTCCGCATTGGGCGGTGAGGCGTGATCGGCGCGACCTGACGCCAACTCTTCTTTTCCGTCATCCCCGGCTGATACGTTCGAGATCGGCGGCGGCGAGGCCGGAAGGAACCGAGATGGATGCACGCACACAATCCTGGATCGATCAGGATGACGCCCGTATGGCGGATGCCGTCCGCCGCAACGGCTGGCTCATCCAATACGTCGGAGGCGAGGAGTGCAGCAGACCAGGCTGCGACTGCCCCACGAACGACGGTCCTCCGTTCGCCTACACCGTCGGGCTCTTCGGCCTGGCACACCCGGAGCTCCTGATCTTCGGTGTGCCGCCGGAAATAGCGGCCGGGGTGCTCAACGACCTCGGTGAACGCGTCCGGGAAGGAGAGGCTCTGCTGCCCGGCCAGCTCATCACATTCGACAACTGGACGCACCGCATCATCCCGGAGCCGGTCCCGAACCCGGGGGACATCTTGTTCTCGGCGAACCGGTTCTACTGCCGACCCGATCAATTCTCGGTGCCGGTGCTCCAGCTCAGCTACGACGACACGGAGGGCCGGTTCCCATGGGATGACGCCTACGCCGCACCCGAGATGCAACCCAGACCCGGAACCTTCACAGCCTGGACCGACTGATCCCTGCAATCCGCTTCGCTGGTCGGTGCGGAGCCGACGGTACGCTCTCGCATCACGCGGTATTGAGGAGCAAGCGGTGGGGTCAATCGAACTCGGTCCGTTTCCCGAGGTCGCCGGCTACGAGACGGCGACGACGCTGGACGCCGCCGATCATCTACGGCCGTTCGCCGACCGGTTCGTGCCGACCGATCCGGGCCTCATCTACCTCGACGGGAACTCGCTCGGCCGCCTACCTGTGGCCACCGTGCCACACCTCCGAGAAGTAGTCGATCGCGAGTGGGGAGCACGGCTCGTTCGATCGTGGCCCGATCGTTGGTGGGATCTTGCCGATGCGATTGGAAGCCAGATTGCGCCGTTGGTCGGTGCCGACCCCTCCGAGGTGATTGTTGCCGACTCGACAACGATCGCCATCCTCAAGCTCACCGTGGCAGCTCTCAGGGCGCGGCCCAACCGCACGCGGATCATCACCGACGACTTGAACTTCCCGACCGACGTCTATGCCACTCGGGCTGCAGCGGATCTCGTGGGTGACCGTGGGATCGTCATCGTCCCGTCGGTCGACGGGGTGCACGGGCCGGTCGACGACATCATCGCTGCACTCGATGAAGACACTGCCCTGCTCACGCTCACACATGTCTCCTTCAAGAGCGGCTATCGATATGACATGGAGCGACTCACCCGCGCAGCGCACCGTGTGGGATCACTGGTGCTGTGGGATCTCAGTCATTCGGTCGGTGCAGTGCCGATCGATCTCGACGGAGCCGGAGCGGATCTTGCCGTGGGCTGCACGTACAAGTACCTGAATGGTGGTCCCGGTTCGCCGGCGTTCCTCTATGTCAACGAGCGAATCGCGCCCGAAATCGACAACCCCTTTTCGGGATGGTGGGGCCACGAAAGCCCGTTCGCGTTCGATCTCGACTACACACCGGCCTCATCCATTCGGCGATTCCAGACCGGCACCATGCCGATTCTCTCACTCGCCGGAGTCGAGACCGGCGTCGCCCTCACCGCCGAAGCTGGTATCGAAGACCTCCGCGCGAAGTCCATCGGCCTCTCCGAGTTCTTCGTCGAGCTGAGCCGAATACACCTCGAACCACTTGGCTTTGAGCTCGCCTCCCCTCGCGACGCCGATCAGCGCGGTTCTCACATCTCGCTCCGGCACACCGACGGGTGGCGGATCGTCAGAGCCATGATCGAAC
>Ga0316193_10002843_pt1 | contig 12315 bp, 11 predicted proteins | sample MerIslsedime2_MG_FD_207735 | JGI IMG/M metagenome (GOLD analysis project Ga0316193, IMG submission 207735) | Coastal sediment microbial communities from Maine, United States - Merrow Island sediment 2 | ecosystem: Environmental > Aquatic > Marine > Coastal > Sediment | place: USA: Maine... | reverse complement strand
AAACTGTAAATCACCACTATCACGCCGATGCCGAACAGACCAAATTCTTCACCCAGCACGGCAAAAATAAAATCGGTGGAACGTTCGGGCAGGAATTCCAGATGGGCCTGCGTGCCGTTCAGCCAACCCTTGCCGAACAGGCCGCCGGAACCGATAGCAATTTTCGACTGAATGATGTGGTAACCGGTGCCCAGCGGGTCCTGTTCCGGGTCGAGGAAAGTGATGACACGCTGGCGTTGATAGTCGTGCATGAAATGCCACAGCAGCGGGGCACCCGCGGTGGCTAAAAGGCCCAGACCGCCTAACAGTTTCCACGACAGGCCGGCCAGGAACAGGACAAAAAAACCTGCACTGGCAATCAACAGCGAAGTGCCGAGATCGGGTTGTACGGCGATCAGTAAGACCGGTACCACTATCAGGGCGCCGGCGATAAGCAGTCTCGGATAGGCGGGTGGCAGACGCTTGTCGGACAGGTACCAGGCCACCATCATGGGCACTGCAAGTTTCATCATTTCGGACGGCTGGAAACGAACGAAACCCAGGTCCAGCCAGCGCTGCGCACCTTTGCCAACATCGCCCACCACCAGCACGGCAATCAGCAGCGTCAGTCCGAGTCCGTACAGCCAGGGTGTCCAGCGTTGCAGCCATTGAGGCCGCAGTTGGGCAACGACGACCATGCCGCCAAAGGCGATGCCCAGGCGAACAATCTGGCGGGCCACCAGTTGATTGTCCCCTCCGGCCGAACTGTACAGCACAAACAGTCCCAGCGCCGAGATTGCCAGCAAGCCAAACAGCAAGGCCACATCAAAGTGCAGAATATGCTGCCAGTCACGCTTGCTGGCATCTTCGCGGCTGGTGTCGAGTAATGTGCTCACGAGCGTTTTTCTACCAGATACTGGTCAAGAATGATGCGTGCAATCGGTGCCGCTACGGCGCTGCCACTGCCACCGTGTTCAATCACGACGGCAACGGCAATACGTGGTTTATCGATGGGAGCAAAGGCAATAAACAGGGAGTGGTCGTGCAGTTCCTCAGCCAGTTTGTCGGCTTCATATTTTTCCTCTTGCTTGAGACCGAAGACCTGGGCCGTGCCGGTTTTACCGGCAAACTCGAATTCGCTATCTTTGCCGATTTTACGTGCCGTACCCCGTTTTCCATGCACGACTTCGCGCATGGCGGTAATCACGCTGCTCCAATGATGCGTGTCTTCAACGGAGATATCCGTCAGTGGTTCAAAGGGCACAGGCGTCAGTTCGATGTCGTCATACTGCTGGGTTGAGGCGACAATGTGCGGTTTTAAACGCCGGCCATATTCTGACAGGGTTGCCGTGGCGCTGGCCAGTTGAACTGGTGTGGCCAGCATGAATCCCTGGCCGATACCGGTAATCAGCGTTTCGCCCGGGAACCAGGGCAGGTTACGGGCCGCACGTTTCCATTGCCGGGAGGGCAGCAATCCCGGCAGTTCGCCGATGATATCGATGCCCGTTCGTTCGCCAAAGCCGAACAGGGAGAGAGCGCTGTGCATGCGGTCGATGCCCATAGACAGAGCAAGATCATAAAAATAAACATCGCAGGACTGCGCGATAGCAGTATTTAAATCGACTTTACCGTGCCCGCCGCGTTTCCAGTCCCGGTACTTGCGCGCCTTGCCGGGCAGTCGATAAAAACCGGGGCAGTAGGTGTGCGCGTGCTCGCTGGTGATGCCCTGTTCCAGGCCGCCCAGGGCAACAAAAGGTTTCAGCGTGGAACCGGGCGGATACTGGCCGCGCAAGGCGCGGTTGAACAGGGGTTGTTTGCCGTCGTCGCGCAATGCCTCGTAGGTTTCGGTATCAATGCCGTTGACGAACAGGTTGGGGTCGTAGGTGGGCTGGCTGACAAATGCCAGTATGTCTCCGTTACTCGGGTCAATGGCGATGGCGGCACCGGTTTTTCCTTCGAAAGCCTGTTCGGCGACACTCTGCAGTTCTGCATCCATGGTCAGGTACAGGTTTTCACCCGGTACCGGCGGGGTACGAACCAGGGTACGCAAAATGCGCCCTTCGGCATTGGTTTCTACCTGCCGGTAACCGACAGTACCGTGCAGAACGTCTTCGTAAGTTCTTTCAATGCCCACTTTACCGATATGCGTGGTACCGCTGTAGTCGGATGCATCAATCCGCTGCAGATCACGTTCGTCGATGCGTCCGACATACCCCAGGGCGTGTACTGCCAGTGGACCGTGCGGATAATGCCGGGAAAGTCCGGCGACAATATCCACGCCCGGGAAACGGTGGCGATTGATGGCAAACCGCGCGACTTCATCGTCGCTGAGATGAAAGCGCAATGCTACCGGTTTGAACGCCGGCGTACGCTGGCGCAGCTTTTCGAAGCGTTTGCGGTCCACGTCACGGATGTTGACCAGTCTCGACAGGGCATCCAGCGTGGCGTCGATGTCGTGGATCTGCTCCAGTGTGAGTTCCAGTCGGTAGGATGGCAGGTTGTCTGCCAGGATCAAACCGTTACGGTCAAAAATCAGGCCGCGATTGGGTGGCAGTGGCAGGATCTTGATGCGGTTGTCATCGGACAGGGTAATGTAATGTTCATGAGCCAGCACTTGCAAATACACCAGTCGACCGATTAGCGCGGCGATCAACACGGCTGCAAATATCAGCGCCTGTACCGAGCGCTGCATGAACAGGTGGCTCTCGAACAGATAATCCTTGATGGTAACCCGTACCGGCATGAATTACTGCACCGAGAAATTGATGCGCAGGGCCGTCATCAGGCGGTACACCAGAGGCCATAGTGCCGCGCCAATCAGGGATGGTAACCAATAGCTCAACGGGCGCGTCGGACGGCCGATGGTGCTGTCTATCCACAAAGTTAACAACTGGTGCAAAATCAGCAGAATCAGTACCGTAAGTGCCTGTTGCCACATGGGATAGATACGAATGCGCTGGTGCAGGCGCACGCAGATATAGGCGACCAGGCTGAGTGCCAGGGCGTGTTGTCCCAGCAGGGTGCCGGTCAGTACATCCAGAAGCAGCCCGGCGATAAAGCCGGAACCGACGCTGACCCGGTCGGGTAGAGCCAGGCACCAGAAAATCAGTGTCAGGGCTACCCAGTCCGGGCGCAAGGCGCGAAAACCGTCGGACAGGGGAATAATGGTCAGCAACATCGCTGCAGCGAAGGTCAGCAGAATTAAAGTGCCGCCGTGGTGCCGGGTCAGGTTCATGTGTCGCTGTTGCCGGTTTTGTCCGTAGTCGAGGGTGGCGGAAGGGGAGGGCCTTCCAATTCCGGTGGCCAGACCACCAACACTTCCCGGCTGCGATCCAGCAGTGCCCGCGGACGCGCCGTAACGTGTGAAAAAGCGCGTCCCGGGTCCTGTTCCACGTCGATGACCTCGGCGACCGGGTATCCGGGTGGAAAGCGCCCACCAAGCCCCGAGGTAACCAGCAGATCACCGACTCTAATGTCCGCGTTATCGGGTATATGGGGCAGTTCCAGGCGGTCAATGGTGCCGGTGCCCAGTGCAATGGTACGCAGGCCGTTGCGATTAACCTGCACCGGGATGGCGTGGCTGGGGTCGGTGATCAGCATGGCGGTGGAGGTAAAGGGGCCGACATGGATAAGCTGTCCCATCACGCCCTGGCTGTCCAGCAGCGGCTGACCTTCGAAGAGGTGATCGAGAGTGCCTTTGTTGAGTTCAATCTGATGGCGGTAGGGATCCATATCCACAGAAAGCAGTCCGGCAATCAGCATGGGACGTTTGCCGACCTGGAAGGATGAATCGAGCAGTGCCCGCAGGCGCCTGTTTTCGGTTTCCAGTGCTTCCAGTTTTTGCAGCTGGGTATTCAGTACCAGCTGCTGGGTACGAAGGCTGGCATTTTCTTCCTGCAGTTCACGCCGGGTGGACAGCGATTCACGGAACCATTCACTGGTCGAGCGGGGCAGGTCAACGAGCCATTGCAGCGGATACACCAGCACCGACAGCCCACCCCGCACGCTGTCGAGATGGTGCTCGCGGTGATCAACGGTCATAAACCCGATGGAAAGCAGTACCAGGCCGACCAAACGGGCGAACAGCGGTGGGCCGGCTGTAAAAATCTGCTTAATAGCGCTATCTCGTAAACCTTACTCGACGGCAAACACATCGCCGCCCCGCTCGTCGAGCAATTCCAGCGCTCGGCCCCCACCACGCGCCACGCAGGTCAGCGGGTCATCGGCAACGACAACCGGTAAACCGGTCTCTTCCATGATCAGGCGATCCAGATCCCTGAGCAGTGCACCGCCTCCGGTGAGTACGATGCCGCGTTCGGCGACATCGGCGCCCAGTTCCGGTGGTGTCTGTTCCAGGGCAGTCTTGACAGCGCCAACGATGCCGGCCAGCGGTTCCTGCAGGGCTTCCAGGATTTCGTTACTGTTCAAGGTGAAGCTGCGTGGTACACCCTGGGCCAGGTTGCGGCCTTTGACTTCGAGTTCTTTCATTTCGGCGCCCGGGTAGGCGGAACCGATTTCCTTCTTGATGCGTTCTGAGGTGGACTCGCCGATCAGAGTGCCATAATTCCGGCGCACATAATTGACAATAGCTTCATCGAAGCGATCACCGCCAATGCGTACCGATGACGAGTAGACGATACCGTTAAGTGAAATGACCGCCACTTCCGAGGTGCCGCCGCCGATATCCAGCACCATGGAGCCGCGTGCCTCGTCAACCGGCATGCCGGCACCGATAGCCGCGGCCATGGGTTCTTCAATCAGGTACACTTCACGCGCACCTGCGCCAGCCGCCGATTCCTTGATGGCGCGGCGCTCGACCTGGGTGGATCCGCACGGCACGCAGATCAGTACCCGCGGGCTGGGACGGAAAAAACGCGCTTCATGCACTTTATGGATAAAATGCTGCAGCATCTTTTCGGTGACGGTGAAATCAGCGATCACGCCTTCTTTCAAAGGTCGAATCGCGGTGATATTGCCGGGAGTACGCCCGAGCATGGCCTTCGCCTCGGCACCCACCGCAGAGATGCTTTTAGGTCCACCGGGGCCGCGATCCTGACGAATGGCGACCACCGAGGGTTCATCGAGCACGACACCCTGGCCGCGTACGTAGATCAGGGTGTTGGCGGTACCCAGATCAATGGATAAATCGTTGGAGAACATCCCCATCAGACTTCTGAACATGGAGCGTTGAATCCCTGACATTATTTAAAGGCCTGTAATCTAACAACGAGGGGGATTTGGGGCAAGCAAATAACCCGTCTATTGCAGGAATGAGTTGGAGATTCATGCAACAGGGTGGTCAGTTGTGCTACCTTTCGCGTCTCCCGCAACCGCCAATCGAGATCAGTACCATGTCGTTGGATACAGAGGCTGTCAGAAAGATCGCTCACCTCGCGCGTTTGGGTGTGGAGGAAAGCGAAAACGAACTCTATGCACGTAATCTGTCCGATATCCTGTCTTTTATTGAGCAGCTCAACGCTGTGGATACCCGGGGTATCGAGCCTATGGCGCATCCATTGGACGCCAGCCAGCGTCTGCGTGCCGACGAGGTTTCCGAAACGGATCGACACGAACAATTCCAGCGGATTGCACCCAAAGTCGGGGCCGGCCTGTATCTGGTGCCGAAAGTCATTGAATAAAAAAGCCGAACAAGCCCATGTATCAAAAGACGATTGCTGAACTGGCTGCCGGCCTGCGCGCTGGCGAATTTTCCAGTGAAGAACTGACCCGAAGCTATCTCGATCGTATTGAAAAGCACGATGAGAAATTGAACAGTGTCCTGACTCTGACTGCGTCTGCGGCGCTGGAAGCGGCGAAAGCGGCTGATAAGCGATTGAAAAACGGTGATGCCACGATGCTGACGGGCATCCCATACCTGCACAAGGACATATTCTGTACCCTGGGCGTGCGCACCAGTTGTGGTTCACGCATGCTGGATAACTTCGAGGCGCCTTATGACGCCACCGTCACCGCTCAGCTGAAAGATGCCGGTGCTGTCATGCTGGGCAAAACCAACATGGATGAGTTTGCCATGGGGTCGTCCAACGAGACCAGTTTCTATGGCCCGGTTAAAAACCCCTGGGACCTGGAACGTGTACCGGGCGGTTCCTCGGGCGGCTCGGCCGCCGCGGTGGCCGCGCGTCTGGCACCGCTGGCCACCGGCACCGATACCGGCGGCTCGATCCGCCAGCCAGCTGCCTTGTGCGGGGTTACCGGCATCAAACCGACCTACGGCCGTGTGTCGCGTTTCGGTATGATTGCCTTTGCCTCCAGCCTGGATCAGGGCGGTTCTTTTGCGACCTGTGCAGAGGACGCTGCACATATGCTGGAGGCCATGTCAGGATTTGACTGGCGTGATTCCACCAGCATCGATCGGCCCGTCGATCACTATGCGGAGGGGCTGGCTGAGGATTTGTCCGGTCTGAAAATCGGCCTGCCCAGAGAGTATTTTGGTGAAGGTCTGGATGCCCGGGTGGGTGCTGCCGTTGAAGCCACTATTGAGGAATACAGAAAACTGGGTGCTGAGGTGAGGGAAATCAGTCTGCCCAATGCGTCGCTGGCAGTACCTGCCTATTATGTCGTGGCACCGGCGGAATGTTCATCCAATCTGTCACGTATGGACGGTGTGCGTTTCGGTTACCGCTGCGACAATCCCAGGGATCTTGAAGATCTATATACACGTTCGCGTGGTGAAGGCCTGGGTGCCGAGGTGAAGCGGCGCATTATGGTAGGCACCTATGCCTTGTCTGCCGGCTACTACGATGCGTATTACCTCAAGGCGCAGCAGGTACGGCGTATGATTCGTGACGATTTCGTCACGGCATTTGAAGACGTCGATATCATTATGGGTCCGGTCACGCCCACGACGGCGTTTAAACTGGGTGAAAAAGCGGACGACCCGGTGACCATGTACTTATCGGATACCTACACCATTGCCGTGAACCTGGCGGGTTTGCCGGCTATGTCGGTGCCGGCAGGCATGGCAGAGGGTCTGCCGGTCGGATTGCAGTTGGTCGGCAACTATTTTGGCGAAGGTCGCCTGCTGAACGCGGCGCACAAGCTTCAGCAGGTCACCGACTGGCATACGCGCATGCCGGCGGGATTTGAATAATTGGCGGGGCGCGCGCACGCCCTCGTATCATGGTCTTTTGAAAACCCTCGCAGAGAGCTGACGGGCAGGAGAGAGTAGTTGATATGGAATGGGAAGTTGTCATCGGCCTGGAGATACACGCCCAGCTGGCCACCAAAAGCAAGATTTTTTCCGGTGCCTCAACCGCCTACGGCGCTGCGCCCAATACCCAGGCCTGTGCCGTTGATCTGGGTCTGCCGGGGGTGCTGCCGGTCTTGAATGCCGGCGTGGTGAGTATGGCGGCCAAATTCGGTCTGGCGACACACTCAGAGGTGGCAAAGCGTTCGGTGTTTGCGCGCAAGAACTATTTTTATCCCGACCTGCCCAAAGGATACCAGATCAGTCAGTTCGAGTTGCCGATCGTGCACGACGGCTATATCGATATCGACCTCGAAAAGGCTGAAACCAGGCGCATTGGAATTACCCGTGCCCATCTGGAAGAGGATGCAGGAAAATCGCTGCACGAAGACTTCCACGGTGAGACCGGAATCGATTTGAACCGTGCCGGTACGCCATTGCTGGAAATCGTCTCTGAACCGGATATGCGTTCTGCCAGGGAAGCGGTTGCTTACATGAAGAAAATCCATGCCCTGGTGCGATACCTGGGTATCTGTGACGGCAATATGCAGGAAGGTTCGTTTCGTTGTGACGCCAATGTTTCGATACGCCCCAAGGGGCAGGAAGCGTTTGGCACCCGTGCAGAGATCAAAAACATCAACTCGTTCCGTTTTGTCGAACGTGCCATCAATTATGAAATCGAGCGTCAGATCGATGTCATCGAAGGCGGTGGTGAGGTGGTGCAGGAAACCCGTCTGTACGACGCGGACAGGGACGAAACCCGTTCCATGCGCAGCAAGGAAGAAGCCAACGACTACCGTTACTTTCCGGACCCGGATCTGTTGCCACTGGAGATGGACCAGGCATTTATCGATGCAGTGCAAAAAACACTGCCTGAACTTCCGGATGCAAAGCGTGACCGCTTCATACAGGCGTACGACCTGTCCCGTTACGATGCCAGTGCATTAACGGCCAGTCGTGAATTGGCGGATTTCTTTGAGCGCACGGTCGAGGCGGCCGGCGGCGAAGGTAAGCTGTCTGCCAACTGGGTGATGGGGGAGCTGTCGGGTCTGTTAAACAAGGAAGGCAGGGATATCAGCGCAAGCCCGGTCAGCCCTGAACGACTGGGCGGCATGTTGCAGCGTATCAAGGACGGCACCATCTCCGGAAAAATTGCCAAGCAGGTCTTCGAGGCCATGTGGAACGACGAGGGTGACGCAGATGCCATCATTGAGAAAAAAGGTCTGAAACAGATTACCGATACAGGTGCTATCGAAAAAATCGTTCGGGACGTGCTGGACGCAAACCCCAGGCAGGTCGAGCAGTATAAGGGGGGTCAGGAAAAACTGCTGGGCTTCTTTGTCGGGCAGGTGATGAAAGCCACCCAGGGCAAGGCGAATCCCGGCGAGGTCAACAAGATTCTAAAGGGGCTGCTCTCCGCTTAGCTCGAGGTACACTAGATTTCCAGCTGCACCTGTTCGGCTTTGCGGTCTGTAAGCCGGAAACCGCGCATTTCCAGGACACCTTTGGTATTTAGAGAGACGATAACGTAGAGCGCGTCAGGATAACCAGCCTGATCCAGGTCGGTAGCAGAAGGTTCTGCCGCGCTGTGTGGGTGCGAATGATAAATGCCGAACAGTTCTTCGTTCTGTTCACGTATATTTCTCAGCACGTCGATCTGGCTCTCAGGGGCCATGGCAAAAAGCCGTTGTGGCTGGTCGGAGACATTGGGGACCGGGATACAGCGTTGTGGCCGACCCTGTTTGGCGGTAATCAGGCCGCAGACTTCCGCCTCCGGGGAGGTTTGAGCCTGGTGCAGGATACGGTTAACCAGATGTCTCGGCAGGATGATTCTTTCCATGATCTAACTATAATCAGCTTTGGGACCCACGTGTACCCTGCTCCGATTTATCCTGGTGACCGCACACCGGGCACGCCGGATCCCTGGTCAGTTTCAGGCTGCGCCACTCGTGGTACAGACCATCAAAGATCAACAGCCGGCCGCAGAGTGGCTCACCAAGGTCGAGAAGAATCTTAATGGCTTCCAGTGCCTGAAGGCTGCCGATAACACCTACGATGGGCGAAACAACACCGTTGTCGGTACAGGTCTGATCGGGTTCTTCGCTTTCTTTATACAGGCAGCGATAGCAGGGGCTGTCCGCCCGTTGCGGCAGAAAAACGGACAACTGTCCTTCCATGCGGATCGCCGCGCCTGAAACCAGAGAGGTCTGATGTGTCACGCAGGCTTCATTGATGGCAAAACGAGTCGCAAAATTATCACTGGCATCAATCACCAGATCGGCCTGTTTTACCAGTCCGGCAAGCTGTTCATTGCTGACGCGGGCGTGCAGCGTGGTGACCTGAATATCTGGATTCAGTTCAGCCAGTGTATCTTTCGCAGAGTCTACTTTGGGGCGGCCAAGATCCTTGCTATGGTGCAGAATCTGGCGCTGCAGATTGGATAAGTCCACTTCATCGTTGTCGGCAATGGTGATATGGCCGATGCCGGCGCTAGCCAGATAGATAGCAGCCGGAGACCCCAGTCCCCCTGCCCCTACAATCAGAACGTGTGCGCCCAGCAGTTTCTGCTGACCTTCGTAACCGATCTGGGGCAGCATGATTTGCCGACTGTAGCGGAGCAGTTGTTGATCATCCATGGCAGTAAGATACCGGTCAAAGATACTTACGCCAGTAGTCGGGCCGTTCATCCCGGCAGCCGTGGCTCTTACAGCGATAACAGCGCATGAAAATATCGCGTGTGCTGTGGTCCTGGTCACGTGTAATGTTCAGGTTTTCGAGTTCGTTCTCTTCTGTGTAATAGTGCAACGCGCGCTTCAGTTTGGATAGCAGGCTGTTGTCCAGATGAAAACCCAACTCGAATAACAGCTCTTCTACGACACGTAGACAAATCTGGCTGAGGTCGTAACTGATATGGATGGTATTGCGGGCGCGGCACTCAATCGAAGCACTGATAATGCCCTCAACATCAGCGAGTACCAGCACGGCACTTCGCGCTTGCTGCGGGTCCGGGTGCGGGTTTCGAAAGCCGATTTCCCGGTGTTTAACGGGGTCCGGGTATGGTCGATCCATATGCAAAGCCTATACGAAAAACACAAGTGATGCGAGCCGGCGTTCAGGCGGGTTTCTGCGCGCAGCTGACCCGCTCCAGTCCGGCCAGGTCCAGCGCCGTTGTGATATTTATAAAATCTATATTATTCAACATTATGTGAAGATTTTCCGCTTGATTCATGCCGTGTTCGAGGACAATCCATCCGCCCGGTTTCAGAACCCGCGGCGCATCTTTAATCAGGCTTCTCAGGTCATTCAGACCTTGCGGGCCGGATGTCAGTGCGGTCGCCGGTTCAAAGCAGACATCGCCCTGCTGAAGATGTGGGTCGTGATCGGCTATATACGGGGGGTTGGCGACCATGGCGTCTAAGGACTGATCGGCCAGCGCCTTGTTCCAGTCAGCGTTTATACAACACAGATTGTCGACATCGAGATGTTGGGCATTGTGTTGTGCCAGCTTTACACACTGGAACGATCGATCGATGGCATAAAGTCTCCAGTTTCTTCGTTCATGTGCCAGTGCAATGGCAATGGCACCACTGCCGGTACCGAGGTCGGCGACCTGCAGGGTCTCGTTTTCCGGCAACAGGGCCAACGTTTGTTCGACCAGCAGTTCGGTTTCAGGGCGTGGGATCAGACTGTCCGGGGTGACTGCAAAATTCAGTGACCAGAATTCACGCCGTCCCGTGAGATAGGCGACCGGCTGGCCTGCGGCGCGTTGCCGAATCACGTTAAGGAACTGTAATTCCTGATCCTGACTGAGTACGGCTTCCGGCCAGGTATACAGATAAACGCGCGGCTTGTTCAGGACATGCGCTAACAGTACCTCGGCATCCAGTCCGGCCTGATCGTGCATGTGCAACTGACTAATGGCCTGTTTCAGTGCCTGTGCAAGCGTAGTCACTGATGCGCTTGTTATTGCTGCAAATTGAGTGCGGCCAGGCGGTCTGCCTGATCTTCTCTCTGCAACGGGTCTACGACACTGTCGAGTGCGCCCTGCATGACCTCTTCGAGCTTGTAGAGCGTAAGGTTGATGCGGTGATCCGTGACACGGCCTTGAGGGAAGTTGTAGGTACGAATACGCTCTGAGCGGTCTCCGCTGCCAACCAGGTTGCGCCTTGTTTCTGTTTCTTCAGTGCGGCGTTTTTCATCTTCAGCAGCCTGCATGCGTGCTGCCAGCAGGGACATCGCGCGGGCGCGATTCTTGTGCTGAGAGCGCTCGTCCTGGCATTCCACCACAATGCCGGTCGGCAGGTGAGTGACACGCACTGCAGAATCCGTTTTGTTGATGTGCTGGCCACCGGCGCCGGAAGCGCGGTAGGTATCCACTTTGAGGTCGGCGGGGTTGATATCGATCGCTTCCTGCTCTTCGGCCTCCGGCAGTACCGCCACGGTCGCTGCCGAAGTGTGAATACGCCCCTGAGATTCGGTTTCCGGAACACGCTGTACACGGTGTGCGCCGGATTCAAACTTGAGCTTTGCATACACGTTCTGACCGCTGACTCGCGCTATGATTTCCTTGAAGCCACCGTGTTCACCTTCACTCTCACTGAGAATCTCGACATTCCAGCTCTGTGATTCTGCAAAACGTGAATACATGCGGAACAGGTTGCCGGCAAAAATCGCCGCTTCATCACCGCCGGTACCGGCGCGGATTTCCAGGTATGCATTTTTGTTGTCGTTGGGGTCCCTGGGCAGCAGGTGGGTTTGCAGTTCGAGTTCCAATCCTTCCCTGTGCAGCTGTGCTGCAGCCAGTTCTTCGCTGGCCATGGCTCGCAATTCAGGGTCAGGGTCGTTGAGTAATTCCTGTGCAGACTTTTCGTCTTGCTGAGATTTTTGCAGGGCTTCAAAACAGTTCACCACCGGGTTGAGTTGCGAGTACTCAACCGATAGGTCACGGAAGCGCTTAATGTCAGCGATGACGTCCGGATCAGCGAGTAATGCGCTCACTTCCTGGGCACGTTCCACGATAGATTCCAGTTTGCGTTCCAGTGAAGGGTTCACGTCAATCTTTCTGCAGCTTGAACAGTTCGAGAGCCGCCTGCAGCAGCTCGGTATTTCCACATTCCGCCGCGTGACGG
>Ga0316193_10002842_pt1 | contig 12315 bp, 7 predicted proteins | sample MerIslsedime2_MG_FD_207735 | JGI IMG/M metagenome (GOLD analysis project Ga0316193, IMG submission 207735) | Coastal sediment microbial communities from Maine, United States - Merrow Island sediment 2 | ecosystem: Environmental > Aquatic > Marine > Coastal > Sediment | place: USA: Maine... | reverse complement strand
AGCCGATTCACGGAATATCGGCTAAATATGTGGAGTTTATGGGTCTGATTAAACGGTATGCCGAGTCAATTTTTGGGTGCTATCCCAATATCAGTGAAGGCTAAATAGTTTTCACACACCCTCGGCCATAAGCGGTCCTGGAGGATTATTCGGTCACCGGTTCAATTGACTCGACAACTGAGCAGGCTAAACTGATTTGCCATCCTTATTATAATAACGGAATGGCCGATCTCATCTTGACTTCAAGGTTTGGCGAAAAACCCACTGTATCCTGACAATATTTGGATCTGAGGGTGCAAAGTTGACCAGTTTGCACATCATTTCAATTGAATGACGGGTATGAATGGCCGTTTGGTACCTTGCGTTTTAAGTGAATATAGCGTTTGCTTTACTTATACTCCTAGCGTCGCGTATTGACATGAATCATGACGACATGAGCCGAGCCGCGCCATGCCGTCGAGAAGAACGATCGGGGATCGAAAACATGTGGCATGACTTCGTTCAGAAAACAAAGAGCCAGGTGGCGGAGCAAGGTGAGATTCGACGAAAGTGGTCCACGATCCGTAGGTCCGTCGGACGTCGCCAGCTCAGCCAGGACGATCGAGAGGCGCTGTGGGGCGCGCTGGACGAGGAGGGGCTGTGGACCTACCCGGGGATCGATGTCGTCAACCCCAAGAGTGACGAATGGGTCTACATCTTTCCTCGCGAGAAGGCGAGCAAGCGCTTCGGGATGCGCTTCGAGAACGAGGCACGCTTCGAGTCTGCGATCATCGGTGGTCTGGATCGCATCCGTGCCCTCCAGGACGTGCGCCTCGTCGAGCAGCAGTACTACCTGTCGACGGGACGCAAGATCGACATCCTGTGCCGTCGTGGACGCGACAAGTGGGTCGTCATCGAGGTGGAGAGCGGCGACGGACACCGGGAGACGCCGGGCCAGGTCCTGCAGTACGTCGAGGACCTTCGGGTGCAAACTGATGACGGGGGTGACCTCCTAGTCCGAGATCACTAGTCGATCGAGGCCATCGTCATCTCCCAGGACTACGACGAGGTCACGGGGAAGATGCTGCAACAAGTCGCGGCTGCCAACGATTTCGAGGCCCGCTGGCTGGTCGCCAAGATTGAGTTCGACGAATACTGAACACGCAGCCCTTCCCGAGCGACCCCCATGTCGAGAGTGGACGAGTTGTATGGGTCGTGCGCTCGCGGCAGGGTGGCTTTGCGACCCCCGCCACCGGGGCTGCATCCGACAGGGCGTCCGTCTGCTAGCTGCATCCCCCCGCTGAACAATGGTAGGCCCTCGTCTGCAGGTGGCCGGGTGCCGCTATCGCCATTGGTGAAAATCATGCTTAATCAATAGCCGCTTCGCGTCGCATAGCAGACGGTCGCAACGTGTGATTTTCAGTAATCTGAAGTGCTGGAGTCGGCCAGTAGCAGTCATAAGCCTCCGATTTCAATAGCAAACACTAAATCTAAGGCGTATAGTTTAGTTGCGTTCTTGAACGCTATTACATCGCCAGATTATTCATAAAAGTCTGCAAATAAGAATCTAATAACCTCCCGATCGGTAGCGGTTCAGACCGCATATAGAAAACAGGGACAATTCCGCAGGGACGCAATGACCTTTGTGGGAGATTTATTATGAACTGGAAAATATTTCTAATCGCCGGACTTATCTTTGTATCCGTTAACTTATACGCTGACAAACCAGATAGTAAAGCGTTACCGTTCCACGGTGTGATATCGGGATACCTGCTTGAACCCGCTGGAGTTCCCGAGGGCCGATGTGATGCTGCACCGACCGGGAAAATAGCGTGGGCTCTGATGTCCTTTGCAGGCTGGGGCGACGTCACGCATATGGGAGAGACCTACATGTATGCTGAACACTGCTCGTATGCGGTGGTAGGCGTAGGTCCGGACGGAACCTACGGGCAGGGTGAATTTACAATGATTGCAGACAATGGAGATATCTTATCTGGGACCTATACCAACGGCGTCTCATTCCCTTTACCACCCGTTGTTGGTTTCACGGACGACGTCACTTTTCGTGATGGGGGCACTGGCCGGTTCACTTATGCTTCCGGTGGCGGCGTTGACCTGGGATTGGTTGATTTCAGCGACTATACATTTACGATGCAGATGACAGGTGTTATCTCGTACAGTAAGAAATAGCACCGACAGGTGTCACGTGTCACAACTCACAGAGCCGTCAATCACTGGCGGCTCTTTTCTCATTGCAAATAGCAGCTTCTGGCCGAGGGTGTGTGAAAACTCCACTCACGATATAATCACACTCACCCGCTGAAGGACTCACAGGATGAGTGGATTTAGGCATCATTGAAATTTGCACTTATCCTGTAGCTGGTTACCGGCAGGAAGCGGTCACTCATCTGGCATGAAAATCAGCACTACGACGGGCAGCAGTCGGCCAACAGCGGTCAGAAGTCAATACACCCAAAATTGCCACCTCGTAGATTAAATTAACTCATTCCCCTATGGTTATAGAAGAGGAAATATTTTCTCCGACCATCGGAAATTTTGCAGTGATTGTGATAATAGGCTGCCCCACCAGGAACAACCAGAAAGGAGGCACAAGTGAAAACACTACTGTTTATGTTGATTGGGATGGTCCTGACTGCCTCAACTTTCGGGCAGGTCACGGAAAAGGAACAACGGGGTGAGTTTGCGAATGTAATCCCGACAGCGACAACCAACTCTGCTGCAAAGGGCTATCCGTCACTGGACCCATCCTTGCTTGAAGCATTCCTGGACGGTACGATCAGGACATCCATGGAGGATAACCACCTCCCGGGTCTGACTATTTCTGTGGTCCAGAACGGAAGGCTCATCCTGGCTAAGGGCTATGGACTCGCGCGTACGGACCCACCGCAAGCGGTAGTGGCCGATCAGACCTTGTTTCGAATCGCATCAATATCGAAAACCATTACTTTTTCAGCAGTCATGCAACTGGTCGAGCAAGGCCTACTCGATCTAGATGCCGACATCGAAAACATCCTGGATGATGTTCGAATCGAAGACAGGTTCGGGCCAATAACCATGGTTGATTTGATGACTCATTCCGCAGGTTTCGAAGATGCTTTCCTCGGGTTTTTCTTTGCTGACAGCCTGGAGACTGACCATACCCTAACCGACTATCTGAATGATTATGCCCCCCATAGAGTGCGTCCGCCGGGTGAGCAAATTGTTTATAGCAATTTTGGGGTAAGCATGGCCGGCAAGGTCGTCGAGTCAGTCTCTGGAGAAAACTTTGCTGACTACACGGATACGCATATTTTTCAGCCCCTGGGTATGACCCGGTCCAGTTTTCGCGAATATCCCAGGCAGACGGTGGACGGCTACCTGGACCCTGAGCTGGAAAAAGATCGAGCTATTGGATACCGATGGGCTGGTGGCGGCTTCATCCCTTATGATAAGTTCTTCCAGCACCGTGGCATGTACCCTGCGGGGTCGGTATCCAGTACAGCCACCGACATGGCCATTTTCATGCTGGCTCATTTGAATGGAGGTGCTATTGACGGTAAACGCATTCTTGCAGCTGACACGGTTGATCAGATGCACACCCGGTTACGTAGCAATGCTGATGGCATTCAGGGCAATGCCCACGGATTCTGGAACGGACAGATTCGCGGTTACCGTACGATTGAACACGGTGGTTCAATATTGGGGTTTCTTTCTACCATGGTGTTGGTGCCCGAACTGGGCTTGGGAATTTTTGCATCAACCAACGGTGATTCCGGGAGAAAATCGGTAACGTCCATTCCGCGACGATTAATCGAGAAATTCTACCCTCCTTATGCAACACCGCTGCAGCCAGACACTGACTTCTCAGAGCAAAGAGATGTGTATGCTGGCAGTTATATGGGTAACCGGCGAGGTTACGAGATCGTCGATAAATTGGCCATGTTAGGTGGAGAAGTAACGGTGAGTGTGAATAACGAAGGCTACTTGATCACTTCTTCAAGCCGGGGTTCGCAACGCTGGTTACCACTGGGCGACCAGGTTTTCGAGAATGTCGATAATGGCTCTCGCATCGCATTTGAGGTTGATCAATCCGACACCGCCACTCGCATGTACTCATCCTACGGAGAAAACGTACTTGACCGTGTTTCATTGCCGCACTCTTCACAATTTTTCTATATTGCAAGCGGCTCGACAGTTGTATTGGCCATTGGTAGTTTGTTCGGTTTTTGGTTAAGGAGGCGGCAGCATCTGACACAAACTGTTGGTGAGAGACTGGCAGCAATCGGTATTGGCATTACCAGCCTGACCTGGCTATTGTTCTTTGTCGCATTCTACACCCTCATGAGCGGGGCATATGCTGTTAACGCGGAAATCGTGGTCCGTTACCCCACACCCTTGGGATGGGCTACACATCTGTCGGCGACTGCTGCGGCGATCATGGCCGTTGTCTGCACCTTTGGTCTGATTCCAGTGTGGCGTGATGGTAGCTGGCCTGTTTGGCGACGGATTCGACATTCGATAGTAGTTCTTGCAGGGCTTGTACTGGTCTGGGTCCTCAATGACTGGAATGTATTGGGCTTTCGTTATCTGGGTGCCTGAAAATCGAAGAGGACCGCTGATTTTTGTTTCCACAGATTCCGTTTAGGTTCGTTAGCTGCTATGGGTAGTTCATGTTGCCTAATGACCGGTTTTGGCCGACTCCGGCACGTCGTATTGTTGAAAATAACGCTTGGGGAATAGCAACTTACTGCGCAGCACCGGCCCTTCGACTCCTGTTATGACGTATAGCAGGAGTTGGCTATAAACGGCCCATTATCCCAACCGGTACACCACTATCAGACCCATCTCATCGATGCCCCGTGGCATCATGCGCAGTTGTCGATCCGCGGATTATGCCGTCTATGGCCTGGTTTCGAATCCGAGCGTATGCGGATAAGCGGCAAAGGTACTTATTTTTCAATACCAGTGCCAGACTTTTCAATACCAGTACCATCTTTCTCAATTGTCCAACGAGTCATTACTTCTCCCTGTATCTCATTTGTTATGGTCTCCCCACTGGTACCAACTGATACCGACTGTGATTTGACCGGGTTGCTTTTGCGGTTCCTCAAATTTCTCGAGTAGTTCGTCCTTGGCACATAACTCCTGTCACCCAAGTATAGGAGATGAGAATGATAATTGCTTGCATATCTAAGCGATCATGCAAACTGCTAAACGGACAATGGTCGACAATTTGAACCAGGGAAAATAATGAATGTAGGGATGTTGGTTTTGATAAGGGAACAGACCACAAGATTCGTTACATTGTCAACACCGGTTTAAAATTGACCCCCTTTGGCGCTATTTCACCGGTTTAGAATTGACCCCCCTGGTTTAATTTTCTGATCCACTTCGCAAGCGCCTAAGAATCAGTCGATGTTTGTTGTGCCAGTCCCAGAACTCCAGCTTTTCTCTTGTCTTTAAGCCGGTAACTTTCACCTTTTATCTGAATCAGATGTGCGTGGTGCATCAGACGATCCAGCATGGCAGCGGTGAGCGCACTGTTACTGGCAAACGTTACATCCCATTCTCCGAAAGAGAGATTGGAAGTGAGAATGACGGAGCCTGTCTCATATCGTTTGGCGATGACCTGAAAAAACAGGTTGGCTTGGTTGCGTTGCAATGGCAGATAACCGACCTCGTCAATGATCAATACGCTCGGTGCCATGAACGAGCGTTTCATCAGTTGTTCCAGTCGTTCCTGACGTTGTGCCTTTTCCAGTTGCATCACCAGATCAGCAGCCGTTATAAATTTGACCTTCATACCACCCTGAGTAGCCAGGTACCCCAGTGCGATGGCCAGATGTGTCTTGCCAACACCGCTGGGTCCAAGCAGGATGATGTTCTCTTTGCGCTCGATAAATGCCAGTGAAGCCAGGTTCTGGATGGTCTTTCTAGGTGCACCCTTGGCGAACCGAAAATCAAAATCGTCCAGCAGCTTGATGGCCGGAAAACCGGCAATGCGTACCAGCATGGCCTGTGAACGCAATTTGCGCGCCTCCAACTCAGTCCTGAGACAATGCTCCAGGTAATCACTGTAGCTGTGATCAGCTTGCACGGCTTCTTGAGCCAGCACGGCATACTGGTCGGCAATCGCCTTTAGGCTGAGCTGCTCACACGCGCTCTGAATACGTTCATCCTGTATGTTCATACCGCCTCCAGCAATGCATCGTAGGTGGACAACGGATGTTGCAATGTCTCTACCGGCCAGTGATCACGCAACGGCTTGTGCGCTGTCGCGCTCTGGCGGGGCCGCCCATCACAATATCGTGGTGGCAAGGCTTGCAGTGCCTGACGTTCGACCAACAGTTGGTCAGCGGGCACTTCCCCGGTAGTACCGTGTTCACGGCGGTTGGCAGTGTGTTCCAGCCAGCTGGTCAGTTCCTGGTTCAGCAGTTGCAGATCCAACGGTTCACCCAGTTGTTGGTAACGACTGACCACCGGTACGAAAAAACTCCGGCGCAAATAGCCAATGAAGCGTTCCACCTTGCCCTTGGTCTTGGCACGGTAAGGTTGGCATAGACGTGGCATGAAGCCATAGTGACGCGCAAAATCCCTTAATCCCGGGTGAAACCGGTGTTGGCCTTTACCATAAGCATTGCGGGCCTGGACCACGGTACGCATGTTGTCATACAGAACTTCTTTGGGCACGCCACCGAACTCATCAAAGGCCAGTTCATGACAGGTACTGAGTGTCATGAACTGCTCGTTCTCTACGAAGGTCCCGAAGGTGTTGCGGCTAAAACCCAGGGTAGCTACAAACGCTGATACCTTTACAGGCCCGAGACGGAAGGCTCCCCAGTCAACCTGCATCTGTTGGCCAGGCGGCGTCTCAAAGCGCACCAGGGGATCAGGCCGGCACTTGGGCTTGAGGGTTGCCATGTAGTCTCTCAAAATCGTGATACCCCCGGTAAATCCACTGTTCTTGATCTCATCAAACAGCACGGTTGCTGGAATCCAGTTCGGGTGTGCAGCAGCCACTCGGTGTTGCAAGTAGTCCTTGAATGGATCGAGCTTGCTTGATCGTGACTTGCACGGCTTGAACACCGGTGCAGTATCAGTGCGCACATAGCTGCGCACGGTGTTGCGAGAAATACCTAGTTCCCGGGCGATCCCCTTGATGCTCATTCCCTGACGATGTAAAACCTGAATATCCACAAAACCCTCCGTTCCCAACATGCCGCACTCCCGTTCTTGCTGAGTGCACAGCGTACATGAGGGGGGTCAAATCTAAACCGGTGCTAGGGGGTCAGTTTTACACCGTTGGTGACATTACATATAGCGCTTTCAAACAAGGAGGTCATAGGACCGGTGTTGGCTGGAAGCCGTTATAGCCAAATGCAAAAGATGACCGTCCGCTCTTTGGCTGCAAAGCGGTTATTCATTCTCTCTGAATCAACTGGTTTCAATTACGTCCTCTGGATCGGTTAGCCGCCGACCCGTTCCCCCCAGAGACCCGCTAAACCTGCATAATTAGGCTTTCGGTTACAGGTTGTTTTCTGGAAAGCCGTCAATCACTGGCGGCTCTTTCAATAAGAACACCCCGACAGGTTGGTCACTGAAAGGGCAGTGATGCCAGGGTGCGATGATCAACCGATGCGGTTGAGACTCACTTCGTCAAACACTCAATTAATTGCCTATACTTAAAGATGCGGTATCTGCCGTTATTCCATCGCCAGATTATTCAAATAAGAATCCAATCACCCATTGATAAAATCACTTTTCGGATGATTGTTTACGGATGTGGATTCAACCGGTCAGTAACGAATACGGACCGCGAAAAGAAGCCTGACCTCTGAGGCTGGTACTGCTGGAGAATCAAATGAAAAATAGAGGCACCGATTATGGTGCCCTTAAAGTCCTCATGCAAATTCCGATATGGATTTGGCTCTTGAAACTTCGGAATGCAATTCCCAGAAATACTGATGGTTATCGTATTGCAGGTAATCAAGGTCAATACTGACCATTGAGTTCGGATCCGAAACGCTAAATTTTGCTGGCGGAAAATCAGCCAAGGGCATTTCCCGTTGCTCCGACTGACTCGTCCTGGCTAAGAAATAGGCCGTAAAGTCATGTTTCAAATCCACTTGTAAAGGGTAGTTCAACGTGTCATCCGGCATACAAGCTTCGTTGACGCTCAAAACGGTGCGTAGACTTGAGTTATTGTCAATTCCGTACTGCAGCTTGATGTAGGCGGCGACTTGCTGATAAAACAGGTTCCACCCACCCGGCATGTATTTATTTTGCTCAAAGAAAAGCACGGCCCATGATATTTGTTGGTATTGATTGGGTTTATCCCGGACAAAACGCAGTAAATCCTGGAGGAAGTCCATGGCCCGAATGTCATGTTCCCATTGTAAATATCTCATCACATTGCGTAACAAGCAGTACCCGTCTGCCATAGCATAGGTTTGTGCCATGCATTTCATCCAATTCAAGTCTCGTTCTGTAAAACTGAATGAGGAAATCAGAAAGTCATTCTCATCAACTTTGATTTGATATTTTTCAATGTATTCAGGGTCCGCCATTGGACTGTTTGGCAATAATTGAGTTGGATAGGCCTTAACCGACACGTCCATGTCAATATAGCGCTGTATATCATTGCTGAATGCTTCAACGGTGATACCGGGTAAACCAATCATCAGGTCAGTTGATAACGGCAACTCCAGATCATGAAAAACTCTGGTCAATTCATCATATTTTTCGGTTTTGATGTTTTTTCTGTTGATCACTTCTAATGTCTTTTCATCGGTGGTTTGAATCGAAATGATTCCCTGGCTTATGATCCCGCCAGCGGTAAAAATCTTGATGATTTCTACCAAGCGCCAGGTCGAATTTTTGGTGTAGTTGACCACGATCTCTTTGGGGTAGCCAAATTCCTCCTTGGTTTCAATTATGAATCTGGACAGTTCAATATCACGGTCATATAAACCAAAATTGGCATCGGCAATCCAAATAACCCGGACCCTGTTCCTGGCCGCCCACTCAATTTCTTTTTTGACACGATCCAGATCGAATTTTCTGATTTTTTGATTGGTGGCCGAACCCCAGTCACAAAAAGTACAACCAAATGGACAACCGCGGTTGGATTCAATAATAATGGCGTCAACTCTGCCGTTGTAGGTGTCAAACAAACCCGACAGGTAGGGCGAAGGTACATCATCAGGTGCTGTCATTCTTTGACGGGCTGCCGTCCTGATGAACTCACCGGCCGTTTTGCCCCTAAAGGTGAGACCAGCGACACCGGCCAGCTGCTCTGGTTGAATAGCAATCTGGCCCATAGCGGTTTTAGATATATGTTCAAATACTTCAGTGATAGCCACTTCACCTTCTCCATGAACACAAACATCAACCGAGGCTTGGGCCGTCATAAATGCTTCACTGGCCCCCTGATATTGCGGTGTGCTTGGACCACCATGAATGGTCAGGTTGTGCTGATCATGGCGTTTCACAACTTCGCTGATTTGCAGGTTAACATCCAGTGACCACATGTAGTTTGAGAACAGCCAAACACCGGTTCCGAACTTGCGATATGGACCTTTCAAAAAATCACTGGGATCTAGGTACGTTATAGGAATCAGTTGGAAGCGTTCCGATAATGCACCCTTATCGTGGTTTTTCAGTGCACTGAAGATAATACCCAGGGCCAATGGCAGATGATTTTCCATGTGCGGCACAAAATAGACCGGTATACGGCCGTCCGCATAAATTTCCTGCCAGCCGACCGCGCCATGACACTTACTGATGCTGGCATATTCAGGTTCAGTGTTAAAACTCTTTGCTTTTTGTCTAATCAAGAATCCGTGTCCAAATAGAGTTTTCAAAACCATCTTCACGTCTTCTTCAAATAAAAATCCCATGTTTTTGAGTACTTCATCATAATTTTGGCCATCACCGAACGCCAACATCAAGATCACCCATGAAACAGGAAGTAAGCGTGGCTTCTTATCAATTTTTGAAATTGAAAAATAACCCTGCTCGCTGATTGAAATCCCTGCGTTGCTGCTCAAACTCAATTGAACTGGCAAGTCAACAGCTGCAAAGACCTGTTCAGATACCAGTTTTGTGGCCTTGATTGGTTTTCCTGTTCGATGACTCCCTCCGATAAGCTGTGCTTGTCTGAACTGCTGAATCCTCTTCTCAACATCAGGGCATTGCAGGTGTGGCAGCCACTTTTTTATCGAGGGATGGTTTACAAACTGCGCTGCAACATCCGGTCTTTTTTGATTTTCAAAAAAATAGGACAATAGCATCACGTCAGGCCCTTGAATCACCAATGCCGGAGCAACACCCGAAATTCGCGACACTATGGACTGGCCATTGCGGTTCAATATCATGAAGTCTTGATTAAGTTGGGTTTTAACAGATCCCCGCTGGTCACCTGGATCCACACGACGGTCATTTTTAGGTAAGACCAGATCAGCTTTGTTATTGGTGGCCATGTACTCCCCCTGGAAGATATTGAAAACCATTCTGCCCTAAGATAGGGAAAGCTGAAAGCGACTTGTTTCTAAATATTCGCAACCGCTTTCATTAGAGCGTCGATCTCTGGCTGCCTTTTCATGATGGTTGGTGTCTGCTTCTCTAATCGGGCCCTGATGTCAAGCTCCTAATATTTATGGCATATTATTGGTCGAATCTTGGTGTAGGTCACGCTTCTCTTCGCAGCCGGTATTGCCTACTGACCTGGCCGTTTCCAGCTATAGGCGACGCGTCGACCGGTTGAAATCGCACCCAGAAAGCAGCTACTCGTCAGGTATGAATTTCAGCGCTGTGTATGACCGGAGCCGGCCAGGTATAGGTGTTCCATTATTCTTCTTCTCTAGACCAATTCACTGACAGCAATCCGCTGTCGATAAGCAAATACCATTCTCATCTACTTTTGAAAAATTACTATATATGCTATTTCATATATATGTTTAAGCGTATACAATTGCCGTCATGATAAAGCCTGATTCACTTTTTAGCATTTTTTCCGATCCGACCCGGCTAAGGGCGCTCATGCTTATTCAATCGGAAGGTGAAGTATGTGTTTGCGAACTCACCTTTGCGCTGCAAGAATCACAACCCAAGATTTCTCGCCATCTGGCATTGATGCGGGATATAGGGATTGTCGAGTCACGTCGGGAAGGCACTTGGATGCACTATCGAATCAGCCCCTCTCTCCCGGAATGGTCAAAGGAGATCCTCAGGCAAGTACATGCCCGGTTAACAACGCTTAGTCCCTACCGGGAAGATAAAAAGCAATTGACACAAATGAGCAACCGCCCGGAGAGAAGCTGTGCCTGAAACCATAAATATCTCTAAGCAAAAGCAAAGGGGTGTGTTCAGTCAACTGACATCGCTTTACCAGGAGAACCGAGAACAGGGTCATCTGCTACTTTTCATCCTTGGTGTTTTCCTGATCATTTATTTTATCCCGGCGGAATCTGCCCGCTTTGATAATGCAATACTTGAAGCAGTACGCTTGACCAGTTGGTATGCTCAGGAGCATGTCATTCTTTGCCTGCTTCCCGCATTCGTCATTGCCGGTGCAATGTCGGTATATATCAGCCAGGGGTCAGTCTTACGTTATCTTGGCCCGCAGGCATCGAAGCCGATTGCACTAAGTGTGGCTTCTGTCTCAGGCACTTTGCTCGCTGTTTGCTCCTGCACGGTTTTACCGCTATTTGGTGGTATCTACAAACGCGGTGCAGGGCTGGGGGCGGCGATTGCATTCCTGTATTCGGGTCCTGCGATCAATATCATGGCAATTGTCGTTACAGCCAAAGTGCTGGGGCCTGAACTGGGCTTTGCGCGGGCAGTTGGCGCTATTGTTTTCGCCGTGGTTATTGGCGCCATCATGCACCTGATCTACCGAAAAGAAGAGTCTTCAAGAGCACAATTATCCGCCCCCGGGTTTGAAGCCGGTAAGGCTGAAAGGCCGCTTGGTATTGTGGTTGCCTTCTTTGCCCTGATGATTGGCATCCTGGTTTTTGCCAACTGGGCTGCGGCTGACAGTTCTGTCTGGATGCGGGTTTATGAATGGAAGTGGCAGATCACTTCATTGCTGGCAATCCTGTTTGCCGCATTACTGTTCTTCCAGTGGAAGTGGTCCGCCAAACATCTGCTGATCCTGGCTAGCCTTGTAGTGTTTAGTGCCTTGCTGCTTCCAGGCATTCCGGAACTGCCGTTTGCGATTGGTGCGCTGGGACTCGTATTGATCGCAGCAACCCGTGAGCAGGACCGGGAGTGGGCTGCTGAAACCTGGAGTTTCACAAAGCAGATCATGCCATTGTTGCTGGGTGGTGTGTTTGT
>Ga0316193_10002841_pt1 | contig 12317 bp, 10 predicted proteins | sample MerIslsedime2_MG_FD_207735 | JGI IMG/M metagenome (GOLD analysis project Ga0316193, IMG submission 207735) | Coastal sediment microbial communities from Maine, United States - Merrow Island sediment 2 | ecosystem: Environmental > Aquatic > Marine > Coastal > Sediment | place: USA: Maine... | reverse complement strand
TGCGACCAGGACAAGGACCAGGATCGCCACGCTCAACGCTCGCCAGAGGCTGGCGTTCCTGAGGGGCAACATCAGGGCGAAACTGATTCGGCTACAGCAGGAACACCTACGAGATCCACGTCGTCAGGAACGGTAAACGCAAATTGCTCGGCATCGATTGGCTCATTGGTCTTTACGTCGTACAACGCAACCAGGGTCGTCTGGTCGAGATTGTCAAAGAACACCATGCGGGTTAGTTGCCCATCAAAGAAGCCCAGTTCCATACGTTCGAAACCGCTACTGGTATCGATGGGAATCATGCGGACCCACGTGGTGCCCGCCTCAATCATGGATCCGTCAAACCGAAACTGGGCCAGGGCTTCGTCGGAACCACCCAGCAGCAATGCCGGCGTGTTGGCGAGCGCTTCGGCCTGCGGTTTCACCGTAACCTGCGCCAGGTCGACGTCGTAGCTCCAGATATTCAGGCCATCGGCGACAAGCCACTGCTCATAGGGTTCGGAGTACGCCCAGCGAAAGCGACCCGGACGCTCGATTTCAAGAATGCCGCTGGAGCGTTCAACGACCTCGCCTGCTGCATCGATAAGCGACTGCTCGAAGCGGCCCTGCAGCGTAATGACGTCCTGGACGAAATCGTTGACGAGTACCTCACCGACGCCTTCGAGTCGGGCCTGCGCCCAGGCTGCCTGCCCCGTAACAAAGAGGAACAATGCGACAATAATTAATGTGGTCTTTCTGGTCACGCCAATTTCCTTGAGCTCGTCCTAGTCTTCCGCTGAACTGGTCGGCACGAGGATTTCCCGCGACCCGTTCGGCTGCAGCGGACCAACCAGGCCAGCTGCTTCCATCGTTTCAACCATGCGCGCGGCACGGTTGTAACCGATCTTGAGACGCCGCTGAACCCCCGAAATCGAGGCTTTGCGGGTCTCCATGACAACCTGTACGGCCTGGTCGTAGAGCGGATCCTGCTCGGCATCCGCGCTATCGGCCGACGGCTTGTCAATGCCGACCAGTCCTGGAGTTGGACTCGATGGACCTTCAAGAATTTCATCAATATAGCGGGGAGAACCGCTTTTTTTCAGGTGTCGAACGACCGAATGAACCTCATTGTCAGCGACAAATGCGCCGTGAACCCTTACGGGCAGCGATGTTCCGGGAGGCAGGTACAGCATATCGCCGTGTCCCAGCAGGTTCTCGGCACCCTGCTGATCGAGAATCGTGCGCGAGTCGACCCTGGCCGATACCTGGAACGCGATCCGGGTCGGAACGTTGGCTTTGATCAGCCCGGTGATGACATCCACCGATGGCCGCTGAGTTGCCAGGATCATGTGGATACCCGAGGCTCTTGCCTTTTGCGCCAGACGGGCAATCAATTCCTCGACCTTCTTGCCCACGATCATCATCATGTCGGCGAGCTCGTCGATAACGACAACGATATACGGCAACGGCGTCAGCGTCGGGTGCTCAATCGGCTTTTCTTCATCGAAGATCTCAGGCGGCCTGAAAATCGGGTCCTTGAGTGGTTCGCCGGCATCTATCGCGTCTTTAACCTTGCGGTTGTAGCCGCCGATATTGCGGACGCCGAGCTTGGACATCAGCGCGTAACGCCGGTCCATTTCTGCGACGCACCAGCGCAGCGAATTCGACGCTTCCTTCATGTCGGTCACGACTGGCGCCAACAGGTGGGGAATGCCCTCGTACACCGACAGCTCTAGCATCTTCGGGTCGATCATGATCAGGCGCACGTTCTCGGGCTGCGTCTTATAGAGAATGCTCAGCACCATCGCGTTAATGCCGACGGATTTGCCGGACCCGGTTGTGCCCGCAATCAACAGGTGCGGCATGCGCGCAAGATCGGCGACCACGGAGTGCCCGCCAATATCCTTGCCAAGTGCGAGCGTTAGCGGCGATGCCATATCGTCGTAAGCGCGGGACTTGAGAATCTCCCCCAGCGTCACGAGCTGGCGGTTTTCATTCGGGATCTCGAGGCCTACAAACGATTTGCCAGGAATGACTTCGACGATGCGCACGCTCACAACCGACAGTGACCGCGCAAGGTCTTTTGAAAGGTTCGCGATCTGGCTGACCTTGACGCCGGGCGCCGGATCGAGCTCGAAGCGCGTGATGACGGGCCCGGGTGAAACGGACTTCACCTCGACCTCAATGCCGAAATCCTTCAGCTTGAGTTCGACCAGCCGCGACATTGCCTCGAGCGATTCTTTTGAATAGCCCTGTTTTTGTTCGGGTGGATCGTCGAGCAACGACAGCGGCGGCAGTTCACCCGCTGCGGCTGGCTCGAAAAGCGGCACCTGGCGCTCTTTCTCTGCCCGCACGCTGGGCTCAAGCGATGGCATGACCGGCTCGATCCGCGGTTTCGGCCGGTGCGCCTTTAGCTTTTTCTCTACTTTCACCACGTCCTGGCGTGCGGCGGCATGGCGACGGCCCTCGGCCTTGTCGCGAAGTTCGCCTATCATCTGCAGTGCTTTTTCATAGCCGACCAGGCACCAGTGCCCGATCTTGTCCATTACGTTGATCCACGATATGCCGAGGAACAAGGATAGCGATGCGACCCACAGGCAGAACAGCAAGGTGCTGGCGCCGAGCAGTTTCATGACGCTCTTCAGGCTCTCGCCCACGATTTGGCCCAGGATACCGCCCGCCGAATTGTTGAATCCTTCCGGTGAGAAATGCAGTGTCGCCAACGCGCAACTGGTAATTAACGTTGCGACGAATCCGCCAACGCGCAGACCGAAGTCCAGCTTGGTCAGCTCGATCTGGGTCTTTTGTTCCCGATACAGCATCCAACCGAGGTAGAACACCATGAGCGTGAACAGGTAGGCCGGCCGGCCGAAGGCGCTGAACAACATATCGGCAACGTAGGCGCCGACACGCCCGACGCCATTGCGCACGGTCGGGTCAGTTGTTGCGTGACTGAAGCTCGGATCTGCGGAGTTATACGTGAACAGCGCGTACCAGAGAATCAGCGCGAACGCGCCAAATACATACAGCGCACCCTCGCGCAACGCCCGATGAACCTGCGACGACAACCGCGATTCCGGCTGTTTGGCTTTAGCGACTCTTGCCATAAAGAAACGGTTTTCCCTACACTTGCCCAAGTTCTTCACAACGACACACTGATTCGCATAAAGCTTGCCCGCAACATTGCCCCTTGAATGCCGTCTTCGCGACCGCATTTACAGGCTCTGCGCGGGCAGATCAGTGCGTCGTCATACTACGGATAAATTATACATGAGTGACCTGAAACATTACCGGGTTCTGATTCTGGGCTCAGGACCGGCGGGCTACGCCGCCGCCGTCTACGCGGCACGTGCAAATCTCAATCCGGTCATCATCACGGGCGTCGAGCAAGGCGGTCAGCTGATGACCACCACCGATGTCGATAACTGGCCGGGCGATGTGGAAGGACTGCAAGGCCCCGAGCTCATGGATCGCATGCTGCGCCACGCCAAGCGATTCAACACCGAGGTGATCAACGACCATATTCATACGGCGGATGTCACGCAGCGACCGTTCAAACTCGATGGCGACTACGGCAGCTACACCTGCGATGCGCTGATCATTGCGACGGGCGCGACGGCCATGTATCTCGGCCTCGAATCCGAAGAGGCCTTCAAAGGCCGCGGCGTATCAGCCTGCGCCACGTGTGACGGATTCTTTTACCGCGGCAAGCCGGTTGCCGTGATCGGCGGCGGCAATACGGCTGTGGAAGAAGCACTGTACCTGAGCAACATCGCGTCGAAGGTCACGGTCGTGCATCGGCGCGACGAACTGCGCTCGGAGAAGATTCTGCAGGACCACCTGTTTGAAAAAGAGCGCGAAGGCAAAGTCGAGATCAAGTGGGACCATGTTCTTGACGAAGTTCTCGGCGATGATTCGGGCGTGACCGGAATGCGTGTTCGCAGTACCAAGGATGATTCGCGGACGACGGATATCGATCTCGACGGTATCTTCATCGCGATCGGCCACAAACCCAACACCAGCCTGTTCGATGGTCAGCTCGATATGAAGAACGGCTACATCATCGTCAAGTCGGGGATCGAAGGCGATGCGACAGCAACGAGCGTGCCCGGCGTTTTCGCCGCGGGCGATGTTGCGGACCAGGTGTATCGCCAGGCAATTACCTCGGCCGGTGCCGGGTGCATGGCGGCCCTCGATGCCGAAAAATTCATCGACGCGCTGGAATTGCAGGACGCCGCTGCAGACGACGCGGCCGCATAGCGTAACGGTGCCCTCTTGAAGGTCACCGTTCACGACAGCATCTCCGCTATCGCTCGCGAGGACTGGAACGCGCTGGCGGGCGACGCGTACCCGTTTCTCAATCACGCGTTCCTCGAGCTGGCCGAACGCTCGGGCAGCGTCACGCCAAACGCTGGCTGGACACCACGTCACCTGGTACTTGAAGACGGCGGCCAACTTCGCGCCGCCATGCCCCTTTACGAAAAAAGCCATTCCTGGGGTGAGTTTGTCTTTGACTGGGCGTGGGCGCATGCCTATGAACAGGCGGGCCTCGATTACTATCCCAAGCTCGTCTCGGCAGTCCCGTTCACACCGGCACCCAGTACGCGGATCCTGAAGGCGCGCGCTGACGATTCCGAGGCCACATCGATCCTGGTTAGCGCCGCGACGCAGTTGGCCGTCGACACCGAGTGTTCCTCCGTGCACTTCCTGTTTCCCGAGGCCGATGAGGTTCCATTGTTTGAAGAGGCCGGTCTTCTCGTTCGCAAGGACTGCCAGTTCCATTGGCACAACCGGGACTACGGCAACTTCGATGACTTTCTCGCTACTTTTACGTCCGCGAAACGCAAGAAAGCCAGGCGAGACCGACGCCGCGTTGCCGAGCAAGGTATCCGCTTCAGGCGCCTGCGCGGCGCTGAGCTTGACAGCGACGCTTGGGCGACCGTCTACGAATTGATCGCGCGCACTTTCATGCAGCGCGGCTCACTGCCCTACTTCAACCAGGCCTTCTTCGAGGGCCTGAGTACTCAGCTTCCGGACAACATCCTCGTCATCCAGGCTGAGCAGGACGATCTGCCAGTCGCCGCTGCCGTGTTTTTTGAAAGCGCGACGACTCTGTACGGCCGCTATTGGGGCAGCGATGGCCACTTTGATGCCCTGCATTTCGAGACTTGCTACTACCAGGGGATCGAGTACTGCATCGAAACCGGCAAGCAACTATTTGAACCGGGTACCCAGGGCGAGCATAAAATCAGCCGGGGATTTTCGCCCGTTAGCACGTGGTCCGCGCACTGGCTGGCACATCCGGAATTTGCCAATGCCATTGAGCGGTATCTCGATGAAGAAGGCCGCCATATCGATCGCTACATCGAGGCGGTGGATGAACACACACCTTACAAGTCAGGCGAGCCCGAAGAATGAGCAATCAGCGCGTTGTCTGGCTTGCCGCTGACGACCCACCTACCGCTTTTCCACAGGTCGACACGGCGCTGCGCGAACCGGACGGGCTATTGGCGGCAGGTGGTGACCTTTCTCCGGAGCGTTTGCTCGCCGCATACCGCCGCGGGATCTTTCCGTGGTACGACGATGGACAACCCCTGTTGTGGTGGTCCCCCGACCCGCGCTGTGTCTTTCTCAAGGGTGATCTTCACCTGTCGCGCCGACTGCGAAGACAACTACGACAATCCACGGCTGAAATTCGTTTCAACACGGCTTTCGACGAGGTCATTCGGGCATGCGCCGGGCCGCGTCGCTACCAGCAAGGTACGTGGATCACCGATGACATGATCGACGCGTATCGCGAGTTGAATGCGACGGGCTGGGCCCATTCGATCGAGGTTTGGCAGGACAACCTGCTGATTGGCGGCCTTTACGGCCTCATTATTGGCAAGGCGGTATTCGGGGAGTCCATGTTCAGCAAGCAAGCCAATGCCTCCAAGATCGCGCTGCTTCTGCTCAATCGACTGCTCGACGCGGATCAATTTGGGCTAGTCGATTGCCAGGTGCAATCCGCACATTTGCTGTCAATGGGCGCATCAGTCGTTCCGCGCGGCCGGTTCACGGATTTGCTTGATACTCTATGCGAACCGGCAGAGCCCTTCGGGAACTGGCCAGACAGCCCGATAATGGTGCCGGAACTGCTTCACGAATAAGGCATTGCGGACGTCGCGCATTGCAATACCGGGGCCGTTTCTGCACAATTCGCGAGCCTTTTAGCAGCACAGGAATTTTGACCCCTTGGCGAAAGAAGAAGCCATTCAGATGGAAGGCGTCGTGATGGAGACGCTGCCTAACACAACGTTCCGGGTTGAGCTCGAGAACGGTCATGTGGTTACGGCGCACATCTCCGGGAAGATGCGCAAGAATTACATTCGTATTCTCACAGGTGACAAAGTCACCGTGGAACTCACTCCCTACGATCTCTCGAAGGGACGTATCGTCTATCGAGGACGTTAATCTCGGGCGCTAGTCCGCCGCCTGATCCGTTGCCTGATCCTCAGGCTGGTGCGTCAACTCCTTGAGCACCGGCTCCGAAACCAGTTCCAGGTCTCCGTCCTTGCCGACGGTGATACGGACATGTCCGCCATCCTCAAGGCTGCCGAACAGCAGCTCCTCGGCCAGCGGCCGTTTGATGTACTCCTGGATAATGCGCGCCATTGGGCGGGCGCCCATTTTCGGGTCGTAACCGCGCTCGGATATCCACTCGCGAGCCTCATCGTCCAGTTCGAGCGTCACGGCGTTGTTGCCCAGCTTCGCTTCGAGTTCAACGACGAGCTTATCGACAACGCGCATGATCGAGTCGATCTCGAGCTCCGCAAACTGAATAATCGCATCGAGGCGATTTCGGAACTCGGGCGAGAAAGACTTCTTGATGATCGACATGCCATCCGCAGAGTGATCCTGTTGCGTAAAGCCGATCGATGCGCGGCTCATCTCCCGCGCACCGGCATTGGTTGTCATCACCAGGATTACATTGCGGAAATCCGCCTTGCGGCCATTGTTGTCGGTCAGGGTGCCGTGGTCCATCACCTGTAACAGCAGGTTGAATACTTCGGGATCCGCTTTCTCAATCTCGTCGAGCAGAACGACGGCATGCGGATTCTTGGTGACGGCCTCCGTCAATAATCCGCCCTGATCAAAACCGACATAGCCCGGAGGGGCGCCGATCAGGCGGGACACCGTGTGCTTCTCCATGTACTCCGACATGTCGAAGCGAATCAACTCGACGCCCATGAGAAGCGCGAGTTGCCGAGTGACTTCGGTCTTGCCGACGCCGGTCGGGCCGGCAAACAGGAATGCACCGATGGGCTTGTCTTCTTCGCGCAATCCCGATCGCGCCATTTTGATTGCGCCGGCCAGCGCCGCAATTGCCCGGTCCTGACCGAATATTGTCAGCTTGAGATCACGCTCCAGCGTTCGCAGTGCATCACGATCCGACGCCGATACGCTCTTGGCCGGGATTCGCGCCATCTTGGCTACGATGTTCTCCACCAACTCAACGCTTACGTGGTCCCCGCGATCTGCAACAGGCTGCAGTCGCAGGTTCGCACCGGCCTCGTCCATGACATCGATGGCCTTGTCCGGCAAATGCCTGTCATTAATGTGCCGCGCGGACAACTCCACGGCCGCCTCGAGCGCCGCCGAGTCGTAGTGAATGCCGTGGTGTTCCTCGAAACGCGATTTCAAACCGTGCAGGATCGCGACCGTCTCCGGGATCGTCGGCTCAGGTACATCTATTTTCTGGAAACGTCTCGCAAGTGCATGATCTTTCTCAAAAATACCTCGGTACTCTGAGTAGGTCGTTGAACCGATGCAGCGGATTTCGCCGTTCGCCAACACAGGCTTGATCAGGTTGCTGGCATCCATAACACCACCCGATGCAGCACCCGCACCGATGACCGTATGAATCTCGTCGATGAAAAGGATCGCTCCCGGATCCTCGCGGATTTCCGCTATGACACCTTTAAGGCGCTTCTCAAAATCGCCACGATACTTGGTGCCGGCAATCAGCGTTCCCATGTCCAGCGCGTAGATCGTGCTGTCCTGCAACACTTCCGGTACGCGCTCCTCGGTAATCATTCGAGCGAGACCTTCGGCCAACGCCGTCTTGCCGACGCCCGCCTCGCCCACGTAGAGCGGATTGTTCTTGCGCCGCCGGCAGAGGATTTGCACGGTGCGTTCAATTTCGAGTTCACGCCCGATCAGTGGATCGATCTTGCCGTCAATCGCGCGCTGATTGAGATTGGTCGCATACAGTTCCAGCGGAGAGGCTTCGACTTCAGCCTCCGAGTCCACTTGTGCCTCGCCCTCCTCGCCGCCTTCGCTCGTGACCTGGGGCATCCCGTGAGAAATGTAATTGACGATGTCGAGTCGCGTGACGTCCTGCAAACCCAGGAAGTACACGGCTTGCGACTGTTTCTCGCTGAATATGGCAACCAGTACATTGCTACCCGTTACTTCCTTTTTGCCGCTCGATTGCACGTGAAATACAGCGCGCTGCAAGACACGCTGAAAACCCAGGGTCGGCTGAACTTCGTTGTCCTCATCTTCGGGCAGCAATGGGGTCTGTTCGTCGACACATTCGGTAAGCTGGCGACGCAATTCAGCGATATTTGCCTCACAGGCCTTCAATATCTCGTGCACCTTGGGAATGTCGAGTAATGCGAGCAGCAGGTGCTCCACCGTCATGTATTCATGGCGGCGATCGCGGGCTCGTTGGAAAGCCTCGTTCAAACAGAATTCAAGCTCACTCGACAGCATCGTGTCTCCTTAGACCTCTTCCATCGTGCACAACAGCGGGTGCTGTTGCTGTTTTGCAATACTCATGACCTGCGCAACCTTGGTTTCGGCAATCTCGTAGCTGTAAACGCCGCAGATGCCTTTACCCTTGGTGTGGACCTCAAGCATAACCTGAGTAGCACGCGTGCGCTCCATCCCGAATATCGACTCCAGGATATCGACGACGAACTCCATAGGCGTGAAGTCGTCGTTGATCAGCACCACGCGATACAGCGGCGGCTGCTTGATTTTCGGACGTGCTTCTTCGACGGCCAGATCGTAACTGCCGTGCTGCTCGTTTTCGTTGCGTTTGTCACTCATAATCGATTTGCGGATATACGGTCGAATTCTGTTATGTCAATAGCCGCCGGCGCCCTGGCAAACTATTATATATGGACGCGCGGCCGGGCCGTTATATTATTGCCAAATCTAGTATTTTCAGCATTTTGCGGCTTGTCGCTGTTGTACCTCAACCCGTATCATCGGGTCGCTGCGTTTAGAATGACGTATAGGTAAGGATGCCGACCTGGCAGGACATGATTACGAAAGCCAATTGGACCGATTTTTCGAGCGCCGACAGAAGCACCGCGCTGACGACCATTAACAGGGTTTTGCCACCCTGGGTCAGTCTGTTGCTGGTCATAGCGATCGGCTGGCAGCTTGCGCGCATCACCTGGCTGCTTGTCCCGGCGCCGGCCGCCGGAGACGCTGTAACTTCACCGATGAACCTGCCCGTGGCGACGACGGCCTCAGGAGGCGGCGCTGACGTCCAGAGCATCGCTTCGAACCACATGTTTGGCGAGGCTGACGCGACTGACGAGGTGATCGTGGCTGCCCCGGTGATAGACGACAACCTCAGCGACACACGCCTGACCAATCTTGTGCTCAAGGGAACGATCGCTTCCGCCGTACCCGAATTCTCGGTGGCGGTTATCGCCGACGGCAATGCCGAACAGAAGGTCTACGAAATCGGAGATTCGATCGGTTCCAGTGCCACCTTGCACGCGGTGTATGCCGAACGCGTAGTACTTAACGAAGGTGGGTCGCTGACTAACCTGAAGTTGCCGAGCGAATTTCCGGAGGCGCGCGCGGCACAAACCCGTCGAACAACCAGTACAACCCGCCAGACGAAACAGGCAAACACGGCGAGCATCCAGAACGTCGTGACTGATAATCTCTCGAAACTGACCGATGTTATTCGGCCGACGCCCTACCTCGTCAATGGCGAACAGGCTGGCTACCGGGTTTACCCGGGCAGGAATCGGGCACAGTTCGCCGCCCTCGGCCTCCGGCCTGGTGACCTGATCAAAGACATCGATGGCCAGTCGCTGACCGACCCCACCCAGGCCATGCAGGTTTTCCAATCGCTTGGCACCGCAGAACAGGTAACTGTGACCGTAGAACGCAACGGACAACCACAGTCGATTGTCCTCAAAACCAGTCAGCTCGATCTGGCCGGCGAGAATACTGAATGACTATGAAAACAACAATGAAAAAGCAAAGTCCCTTGCGCACGCTGATCGCAGTAACCGTGTTGGCAATCTCCACAACGGTCTGGGCACAGGAACCCGCCGCGACGCTCAACTGGAAGGATGCCGATATCCGCCAGGTCGTCGAAGCCGTCTCCCTGGTCACCGGCAAGAATTTCATCCTCGATCCGCGCGTAACAGGTCGTGTGACCCTGCTATCGCCCACCCCCCTGGGGCCGGATGCACTATATGAGGCGTTCCTTTCGATCCTCCAGGTGCATGGATATGTCGCCGTCGAAAGTGGCGACCTCGTCAAGATCCTCCCCGACGCGACGGCCCGGCAATTCGCCAGTCCGATTGGTGTCGACGGAGCCGCTGGCCCTGACGACATTGCAACCCAGGTCGTTCAGGTCAAGAACGTCGGAGCGACACAGCTCGTGGCCATCCTGCGTCCGTTGATTCCCCAATACGGGCACCTTGTTGCGCATGCCGGTTCGAACATGCTGATCATCTCGGATCGCGCAGGCAACATAGCTCGTATGGTCAGTATCATTCGTCGCATCGATATGGCCAGTGATGAAGATATCGAAGTCGTACCGCTGCAGCACGCATCTGCGGCGGAGATCGTGCGCATCATGACCGCCCTTACACAGACACCGCGATCGGACGGCGCTCCGATGTCGACCAGCCTGGTGGCCGACCCGCGCACCAACAGTGTCCTCATCGGTGGCGACAAGAGTGAACGTTTGCGCCTGCGGGCGTTGATAGCGCATCTCGACACCCCGCTCGACGCGGCCGGCGACACCCAGGTTCGATACCTGCGCTACGCCGATGCCGAGGAATTATCCACCAAGCTTCAGCAGCATTTTGCAGGCCAGGCGCAGGCCGCCGCGGGCGGTGCAGCGGGAGCGGCGTCGGCCCAGTCTTTGAACGAGATCAACGTATGGGCCGACACGCAGACCAACGCCCTCGTAATCGACGCGCCTCCCAAGATGATGCGGTCGATCATGCAGATCGTCGACAAACTCGATATTCGACGTGCCCAGGTATTAGTCGAGGCGATCATTGTCGAAGTGATCGCTGACGAAAGGAACGAGTTGGGCGTTACCTGGGCTATCGAAGGGGCCAGTACGAACGCGCCCATCGGGGTAACGAACTTCCCCAGCTTCATGAACGGTGTTGTGCAAGTCGGCAGCGCGATAGGCGGCGGCGCCGGCGAGGAAGCGGTCGGCCTGATCGGCGATGGAATTACGATTGGTGTCGGCCGAATCTCGGACGGTGGCGTCAGTTTTGCGGCAATCCTGCAGGCGCTGGAAGGCAACGCTGACACGAACATTATTTCCACTCCGTCCATCGTGACCACGGATAACGAAGAAGCAACGCTTAACGTCGGCCAGGAAGTGCCGTTTGTGACGGGCTCATACAGCAATACAGGCAGTGCCGGCGGTGCGGTGAACCCGTTCCAGACTGTGCAACGCGAGTCCATCGGTGTGCAACTCAAGATAACGCCACAAATCAATGAGGGCGACTCGATGCTTCTCGAGATCTCACAAGAGATTTCCAGCATCGCACAGTCTGCCGCGAATGCCGTCGATCTGATCACGAACCAGCGTATCGTGGAAACGACCGTTATCGTCGACGACGGTGATATTCTCGTACTGGGCGGCCTGATCGAGGATGCGTTGCGCGAGAGCGAACAACAAGTACCGTTTCTTGGCAGTATTCCGGTGTTGGGTGGTTTGTTCCGCTCCCAGCAAACCGAGAAGATCAAGACAAACCTGATGATTTTCATTCGACCGACGATTCTGCGCGATTCCGTGACCACCTCCTTCGAGACCAACTCCAAATACAATATGATTCGCGAAATCCAGGAAGGCGGGCAAGATGGGTCCATACAACTGATGCCCGGCAGGAGCCGACCCATGCTGCCGCCGTTAGATGAAGATGGAAACGTAATTCCTGAACCCGGGACAGGCGAAGCACCGGGTAGTACGGATCAGTAGTCGCGATGGAAGTTGAATCAGAAATTATCCTGGAAACGGTCGACACGCCTGAACCACGGGTTCGTAACGCGCTGCCTTTTTCCTTTGCCAAGCG
>Ga0316193_10002840_pt1 | contig 12318 bp, 10 predicted proteins | sample MerIslsedime2_MG_FD_207735 | JGI IMG/M metagenome (GOLD analysis project Ga0316193, IMG submission 207735) | Coastal sediment microbial communities from Maine, United States - Merrow Island sediment 2 | ecosystem: Environmental > Aquatic > Marine > Coastal > Sediment | place: USA: Maine... | reverse complement strand
AACGGTACGGTCAAACGCGCATGGCTCGGCGTCTCCTTCCAGGAGATCACCCCCGAGTTGGCTGCACACTTTGGAGGAAACTTCGAGGGCGGGGCGCTGATCAACGCCGTGGTTCCACAAGGGCCGGCTGACAAGGCAGGTCTGCAGGCGGGCGATGTCATCACCGCGGTGGGCGACCAGAAGATCCAGGAAGGACACGACCTTCTGCGCACGGTCTTGCGCCACGGGGTCGGTGAACGACTGAGCCTCGACGTGCGCCGCGGCAACAAGACGAAAAAGATGATCCTCATCACCGGCGAGAGGCCAAGTGAGGACGGGGCTCAGTCCCGCCAGCAGGGCGCGCAAGACAACGCCATGCTGGGCCTCGCGCTCGAAGAGCTCACTCCGCGGCTTCGGGAACGCTTTCGCTACGAAGGGGACGGACAGGTGTTCGTCCGCGCGGTGGCGCCGGGTTCTGACGCGGACCGGGCCGGCCTTCGTCCTGGTGACATCCTTCTTCAAGCGGACCGGCAACCGATTCGCTCCATCGGCGACGTTCGCGCGGCGTTGAAAGACGGAAAGGTGCTGCTCTACGTCGAACGCGATGCTCGGCGCTTCTTTCAACCGCTCACGCAGTCGAAATAGGCTATCGCGCGAAATAGGGCTTGGGTGCGAAGCGAGGCTATCGCGCGATCGTGATCTCGACCGCGGGGCCGCGCGCCTCGACTCGGTATGCCGGCTGGCGCCCCGCAACGAAGCGGATCGTCAGCTCGGAAAAATCTCCGCGGTTGAGGATGCTGGCGTGCTCCACGTCAGGATGCGCCGTGGCGATCGGGCCAGCCCGAGACAGCGATAGGCTCCCCGGGATCGTGACCGAAAACCCGTCTGCCTCGACGATCCCATCCATCTCGGCCACCGGGTTGCTCATGCGCAACACGTACGTCTCACCGCCCACAACGGAGTCCGCCCCAAACGCAGTCCCCTGAACGCTCTCGGGAGGCAAAGGCGCCCCCTGCACTTCATACCCCTCAGCCGCAACCACGGCCCCAGTCTCAGACCTGGCGCCTGTCTCGGACTCAGACTCGCTCCCGGACTCCGCCCCGGCCTCTGCCCCTGCGGCTGTCTCTGCCGCTGCCGCTGCCGCTGTCTCTGCCGCTGTCTCTGCCTCTGTAGCTGCCTCTGTCGCTGTCCCCGTCTCACTCCCCGAGGCCGCCCACACGTAAACGCCCCAGCCCGCAGCAACAATCCCGCAAATCATCGCTGCAACCATCAGGTAGCGGCGCCCGTTCCGTCGAGTGTTCTTGAGATGCGCTCGCGCGGCTTCGCTCCGCGGAACCTGCTTCCGGCGAGGTTTCTCGTCGAGTTGGGAACGCAGCGCCCCGATGAACCGCGCGATGAGCGCAAACAGCTCCTTCACGTTTGTCGTGATTCGTGGAAACAGTCCGCCGGTCACCGCAGCGCGGGCGCCACCCACGGTGCTTGCCAGCTGATCGGTCGCCGACCTGGCATAGGCGCGCAGCCGCTCGGAAGACGTTTCACTTTCTGCGGTCTCCACGCCGGGATCGTAGCGAACGATGCGCGGCGTATCGTGCATCCGCTCTTCCCTGCTGCGGCGATTGGCCTGGACCGACGAGGGCGATTCCTCGGGCAATGTGTCCCGGTCCCCTCCTTCGCCGGCCGAGCTCTCCGAGCCACTCTCCACCTCGTAGCCGATGCTCAGCACCAGCTTCGGCGTCGCCTCGTCCATCTTGAGCTCGACAGCTTCGAGGTGGCCGCGACGGCTGGTGCGTTCGTTCACCACCGCGCTTCCAATCGCCAGGAACGGCAGGGGCTGTTCGACCGAGAGCTCGGTGTCGCTCTCGGATTGAACCTCCGCCACGATCGAAGAGCCCACCCCATCGAGCAGCAACTGAACGGTGGGCGCCTTGGCGGTCGTGCGGCCCCAGCGTTGAATCAGCGCCTCGATGCGCGTCTGGTCATCGTCCGACAGGTGCGTGAAACGAATGCCGAACTCGCCGATGTGCGGACCGCCCTCGTGGGCCCATACGACCCGGCCGATCATCTCGATCGCCTCGCCACTCGTGGGATTGTCCAACTGGCAACGGAGGGTTGACCCGACCTCGGGCAACACCGACGCGCGCATCGAAAGCCCGCCAGCACCGACATTGATGCCGTCAGCTTCGAACTCTTGGTGGAAGCCATCGGGGTGGAGCTTGATCAGAACCTCGTCGAGCGGCACACGCGGCGGCCGAGGTGCTTGATAGTAACCCGCGGATGTGTTCATCGAATGCTCTCCTGCGCGACGACCGGTGAGTCGTCCCCATCACGACTGGTCCCAAAACTCCGCCAACGCGTCCACTTTTCTGCAACCCGCTTCCTTGACCGCCGCGCAACAGGACCCCAGTCTTGGCGGCTACCATGGGCGTGCGAATCACGGTGCAGTCGCTTTGGACGGAAGCCAACCCTTCGGGTTTTGTCTACGAGTTCGCCCAGTCTCGCATCGTGATCGGGCGCTCGCGGAGCGCAGACGTTCAGCTGCCTCACAACGCGGTGAGCGGGTCTCATGCGAGTATCCGCGAACAAGATGCGGGGTACGTCCTCATGGACGAGGGCTCGACCAACGGCACGCGGGTCAACGAAATTCGTGTAGTTTCGGGACGCGCGAAAACGCTGCGCAACCACGACGTCGTGGACCTCGGGGGCTATCGCCTCACCATCGATGTCGGAGTGCCCGTTGCGCAGACGATGTCGGCGCGCCTCACCGCCGATTTCGCACGACGGATTCTCGCCGAGCAGATGAACGCAAGGGGCGAACAGGACCTCGACGCCGAATTGAACGCCATTCAGGCCGCCCCCGATGAACGCGTAGATCTGCTCCCCATCATGAAAGAGGCCATAAGCGAGCCCCCTCCGCCAAGGGAATCACGCCCATCGAAGCCGCGGCAGTCGCGACCGGACACCGAGCCCCCTGCTGAACTAGTCAAGCTCCGCCGCAGCGAAATCGCAGTCTATGCGCTTGCCGCACTCGTAGTCGCCATGAGCATCGTCGCCATGGCCCTCCTAATGCGCTCTTAGTGCACGGATCTTTTCGCTTGTGGTCGGCTTACCTCCTCACTCGCTCCCTGCGAGGTACGGACGTACCTCTCAGTCGCTCGCTGCGGGGGCGCTCGACCACAAACGAAAATCTCCGCACACTAGATTCTTGATCCGCACACTAGGTGTTGCGGAGGTAGATGAGGCGTAACCCCTCCAACGTGAGGAAGTCATCGATTTCGTCGATTGTCTCGCTCTCGGGCTCGATCAGCCCTGCGAGGCCGCCCGTCGCGATGACCGCGACTTCGGTGTCCATCTCGGAGGCCAAGCGCCGAACGAGCCCATCGACCAAGCCGACGTAGCCGAACACGATGCCTGACTGCATCGAGTGTACGGTATTGCGTCCGATGGCCCGCGGCGGGCGGGCAATCTCGCTGCGCGGTAATCTCGCGGCGCGCGTGAACAACGCGCTTGCGCTGATCTGCATTCCGGGGGCAATCGCGCCTCCGAGATACTCGCCCTTCTCCGAGATGCAGTCGAAGGTCGTCGCCGTGCCGAAGTCGACGACAATTGCGGCGCCTTTGACGCGTTCGTAGGCCGCGACAGCATTGACGATGCGATCGGCGCCAACCTCGCGAGGGTTTTCATAGAGCACGGGCATCCCGGTCTTGATCCCGGGCCCCACGACCATGATCTCGTGGTCGAAAGCGCGATCGACCGCGTCGATCACCGTGTCGCTGAACGAAGGAACGACCGAGGCGAGGATGCTGGCTCGGACGTCCGGACGCTTGATCCCAGCAAGCTCCAACAAGTTGAGCAGCAGCACGTGGTATTCGTCGCTCGTCCGGCCCTTGGCCGTCTCGATTCGAAAGTCGTGGACCAGGCGTTCGCCGTCGTAGAGGCCGAGCACCGTGTGCGTATTGCCAACGTCGACGACGAGGAGCATCTAGCGAGGCCGAAGGGACAGGGTCAGGTCGAGGAGATCCCCGAAGGTCTTGGCTCGCGGGAACTCGGGCGGATCGGTCGCATAGACGACCGGCTGCCCGGTGGGCGCGACACTCTGTGGCCGAATCGACTCAGGCCGCCGTGATTGCGATGCCGGGGAAGGCGCGCCCGGCGATCGAATCGACCGGGCGCGGGGCTCGATCGAAAGCGGGCGCTCGACCTGGGGTGGCTGTGACGAGTAGCGCGTCGGGCTGTCGAGCGCGGGTGAGGTGGGTGGCTCGGGCAGCGGCGAGGACGGCAGCTGCGTGGGCAAAGAGCTGGGCACGGGCGTCGGCGGCACGGTGGATGCCGGGGGTCGAGATGACGGAACCGGCGCGGGCGAGGATGACGGAACCGGTGCGGGCGAGGATGACGGAACCGGCGCGGGTCGCGGCGACTGAACCGCAGCCGCTGCGGTGGTCCCCGAGGCGGTCCGAATTCGCTCGAGGGCGTCTGCAGCCCGAGTGGTGCGCTCGTCGGGGCGCTTGGCCCTCACCTTGTCGAGCAGTGATCGAAGCCTGTCTTCGCGATCGCTCATGATGCCCTCTTCGCCTCGAGCATGCCTACGATCGCAGGCAAGTCCGCTCCGTCTTTGAACCAACCCCAAACGGTCTCCGCGACCTCGAAGTCGACCATGATGAACTTGGAATCTCCCGTGGGGACACAGGAAACCTGCCGTTGGGAAATCTCCGAGAACATGCCGCCGAGCAGCGCTGCCGCGCCAAGCTCATCTTCGTCGAGCTCGGGCTTGTCGCGTAGCACGATCACCAGGGCGGAGCCCCATCGCTCGAAAGCAACACGCCCCCAACCAAAGAGCGCGGTCACCCCCGAAGCGTGACCAAGCACGGCCTCCGGCGAAAGCACCGACGCGGGCCGGTCCAGCCCACCCAGCACCTGCTCACCGAGCAACTCGCCCAACCGTCGAAGCGGGGTGAGATCACCGTCGCGCGCCGCGGCCGCGACCAAAGACGAGAGCACACCCTCACTCAGAATGACCACGCGCTCCCCCGTGCGGGCGCGAACCATTCCATCGGTCAGATTGAACTCGTAGAAGCCGCTAGGATCGAAACGGCCATCGTGCATACGTCCCCCTCCAGACGGGATGTAGAAGGTATTGGCCAATCGTGTCAAATGCCCTGGGTGAAATCAAACCTCGTCTGCATCGCTCTCGCGATTGCCCTGCAGACGCAAACGGCGCAGGCGCAGGGCGATCTACTGGGAGCGGACGAGATGGCCGAGGCGATCGTTTCGATGACCTCCCTGGTATGGACGGGGCCCCGAACGCCTGCCCCCAATCGGGTACTGCGGCCCGGCGAGGCATCGCTGGAGGTCCGATCCCCGCACGCCCTCCTGGCCGTTCACGCCGATCCAAGCGTCAGTCTGCGCACGATGCGACTGGCGGTGACCGCTCTCGAGCGCGCCCGAGCGCGGCTCGACGCAATGGGTTGGCCCGCGCCGATCTCCGACGGCGACCTTGGCGGCGGGCCTGAGGTGGATCTGTATATGACCGCCGCCCTTCCCGCCGACGCGTACTCCGACGGCATGACCCCGTGGACCTACCTCGACCGAGCTTCGACGTTTGCCGTGCTGAACCCGGCGACCCCCACCACACTGCTCGGCGCATGCGTGACCGCGGCCTACGCCGAAGCGCTGTTGATGAGTATGGACCCCGCGGAGGCGAGGACTTGGCGGCGCGCGACCGCAGCTTGGTTGACGTGGGAGCTGACAGGTCAGTTCGGATGTGACGAGGCCGTGACCCGTCAGCAGGCGGAGCCCTATCGGTCGTGGGTGGGAGGCGCCGCAGGGGACGGCGCGGGCGGCGCGCTTTGGCTCGCGTATCTCTCGGCCCGGCACGACACCGTACTGGGGCGTTTCGTCCGGGACGTCTGGGGCCTCGCCAGCCAACGCACATGGGAGGGAACCGGGCTCCGCGCGGATCCGGATCTATGGTCGGCGATCGAGACGGCAGTCGAACAGAGTGGAGACCGACTGCTCGACAACATCGAGGAGCTGGCGGTCCTGCGATGGTTCGTCGGGCGAGGGGACCCGAGCAACGCCGTCGTTGCCGCGATCGATGACGATGCGCGAGTCCCAATTTCTCGGCAGATGAAGCGTCTCCCTACGCGGGTGATCGCGCCTGAACCGCTAGAATCGTTCGGTAGCGCGTACGTAGTCATGGATGCGGAAGTATGGGGCGATACGGCGCATCTGCGCGCGTGGCTGCAAGGCGAGTACGGGGTCCGTTGGTCTTTCGTGGCCGTTCAACTCGACGAGCGCGGCAACGAAATTCGCCGTATCGCCGCCCCACACACGGGCCCGACGCCCAGCGCGTACCTCCCCATCGAGATCGATGGGGCAGCTCGCCGCCTGCTGTTCGTAGTGACAAACCTCTCGAACGCACTACCAGACGCCGACGAGCCGGACACGAGCGAACGAGCGTTCCAGCTGACAGTCGATCGCAACGACGACTAGCTACGATTTCGGGGGCGGCGGCGACGCCGGCGGCGCGTGCGCGGCTCCTCATCGTACACGGCATCGGTGGGCTCGTGCGCCCATGCGGGCAGATCCTCGCCGCGGGCCATGCGATCGAGCGCGAACAACGTCGCTGCGTCGCCAAAGTACTCACGGCGCACGATCGACTGGATGCGCCCCGTGCGAAGGCGCCGCTGCGCCATGATGAGCAGGCGTATGCGGTCTTTGAGACGCCTCGGCAAGGAAAGCCGAAGTGAGAGCTCTCGGATGAACTCCTCGTATGCGACCGGAACGTCCGACACGCCTTCGAGCGCTTCGTCGACCGGCCCGAGCAAGAGGGCTGCAAGCAGAACCGCATCGCCCGGGAGCCGGTCCTCGGCAGCGAGCGCATCGAGCGCCTTCAAGCGCCCAAAAGTCAGCGATGCCCCCTCCGGGTCGTCGTCCAAGAAGGACGCAATCTCGGGTAGAATCTCGCTTAGAACGCCCACATCCCAGGAGAGGAAGACCGAGCGGTGTGCTGCGCCACCGCGCAGAAAGCGGAGAACTTCCTCGAGTACGCGGGGTGCGGCCGCACGCCGAAGGTCGCCACGGTGCCGGACCATCGCGTCGTAAACGTCGGGGTCGAGACCCATGTCAAGGCGGGCGCTGAATTTGATCGCGCGAAGGATGCGCACCGGGTCTTCCCGGAAGCGGACGTTCGGATCGCCAATCGTGCGGAGCAAGTGCTCTTCGAGGTCCGCTACGCCGCCGACGAAGTCGATCACCTCGCCGCGCTCGAGGTCGTAGAACAGGCCGTTGATCGTGAAGTCACGCCGGATCGAGTCCTCGTGCGGCTCCCCGAAGACGTTGTCGGTGGTAATCAGCAAGTCCGCGTCTTCCCCTTCGGTGATCGCGCGCCGCGAGGGGATCAAGCGCACTGGCTCCGGACCGGCGCACAACGGAATCTTCTTCGCGATCTTGGGCTTGATGACCTCGAAATGCTGGGAAGGGTCGCGCCGGAAGGTCGCCACCTCGATGACCTTCCCCCCGGAGAACAAGACATGCGCCAGTCGGAAGCGCCGACCGATCACACGGCAGTTGCGGAAGAGGTCGCGAACTTCGTAGGGGCGTGCGCTCGTGGCCAGGTCGAAGTCCTTGGGTTTGCGACCGAGCATCAGGTCCCGCACGCCGCCGCCCACGAGGTAGGCCGTGTGGCCATGTCGGTTGAGGCGGCGAATCACTTTCGCGGCGTCTTGGTCGACGAGCCGCCGCGGAATCGCGTAGGCGTAGACGATAGGCTCAGGCGGATCCTCGCTGAGGGCGCCTCGATCATCGTCTTCTCGTCGACCGAAGTCAGAATCTATAACTCGGGTCATCAAATTCCAAAGCCCACGAGGGCAAAGAAGTAGTTGCCGTCTTGTAGCAACAACCCGTCCTGACGGCAATCTAAGACCAATGCTACGGTCCCTCAACAAATGAACGAGCTCGAACGAATGGCCGGCAACGTCATCGTCTGCGGATTTGCGGGGCTGGAAGCTCCCGCAACGATTCACCGGTTGCTGTCGGAGCAAAGCGTAGCGGGTTTGATCCTGTTCAAACGCAACATCGACGGCGTGGACCAGGCTGCTGCATTGATCGCGTCGTGCACCGCTGGGAGCGATCCCGCGCTCCCGATTCTGGTCTGCGTCGACCAGGAAGGCGGACGCGTTGCGCGTTTCGGAGAACCGGTGCTCAGACTTCCACCAATGCAGACACTTGCCGCCGCGGGCGACGCGCGGCTGACGCGCGATGCGGCGAAGGTGCTTGGGCAGCAGTTGCGGGCGATCGGAATCAACTTGGACTTCGCGCCAGTTCTCGACGTGAACACCAATCCCGACAACCCCGTCATTGGCGACCGCGCATTTGGTTGCACACCAGACGTCGTGATCGAGCATGCGCTCGCATTTGCCGACGGGCTGCAGGACGGCGGCGTGCTCTCCTGTGGCAAGCACTTCCCTGGGCACGGTGACACCGACCTCGACAGCCACCTCGCCCTGCCGACCCTCCGCCACGACCTCGAACGGCTGAACGAAGTGGAGCTCCGCCCGTTCCGCGCCGCCGCCAAACGGATTCCATCGGTCATGACAGCACACGTCGTATTCGAAGCTGTTGATTTGGACGTCCCCGCAACGATGTCGGCGGCGGCGATCGGCAAGCTCTTGCGAGAAGATGTGGGTTTCGAAGGCGCGGTGTTCTCGGACGACCTCGAGATGAAAGCCGTAACCGAACGCTATTCCGTCGAGGAAGCCGGAGTCCTAGCGATCGAAGCTGGATGCGATCTACTCCTCGTTTGTTCCGACCTCGAGGCCGCCGCCCGTCTGCGCGAAGCGCTCGCGGCCGAGGCCAGCCGGAGCTCGGCGTTTCACGCCCGTCTGACCGAAGCCCGAACACGCGCGGACGCGCTCCGTCGGCGGGTCAGCGCCCTCCCACCTGCCGTTCCTCTGCAAAACGCGCTAGAGAGTGCCGAAGTCCGTTCCGTGCAGGAACGGCTTCAGCAATTGTGACGTGAATTCATCGATGTGTTGAGCTGAGGAAGCGTTGGAGATCTACGGCGACACGAGCGGTCTCAGCCCGTCGGAAACAAAGGCGCTACAGCGCATCTACCGGCGCAAGGTGCCTCTGGACCGGCTCACGACCCCTGAGCTCACGAGGGCGCTCGTGGGCGTTTCCCACGCGACCGGGAGACAAGTCGGCGTGCTCGTCGACCGCCGTGGGACCGTGCACCACGTCGTCGTGGGCGACGCGTCCAAGCTGATGCTGCCGGACGTGGGCCGTCTCCGTGCCGGGGCTGGCAGGCTTCGAGGCCTGCGACTGATCCATACTCACTTGCGTAACGAGCCGCTGAGCCGCGACGACCTGGTCGACCTCACGCGTTTGCACTTGGACATGGTGGTCGCGGTCTGCCTTGCGCCCGGCGAAGAGCGCGCGCTGTGCGTGTACTACGGGCACAACTTCCCAGTCGCCGACGATACCAACGAGCCGCCGTTCCGAACCTTTGGCCCGATTCCGTACGCGAAGGCTCGCGACAACCCAGCCGAAATCATCGAAACGCTCGAGCAGGAGTTTGCTAGGGCGGCCCGAGCACGCGGGGTCACCGCGAAAGACGGTCGCGCCATTCTAGTGCACGTCTGCGACAAGCGAAGCGCCGCTCAAGCCGACGACTCGCTGCGAGAGCTCGATGAGCTCGCGAGAACTGCTGGCGTCGAGGTCGCCGATCGAATCCTGCAGGTTCGTGACCGCGTCGACCCGCGCTACGCACTCGGACGCGGCAAGCTCGAGGACGTGGTGATCCGAGCGATGCAGCTCGACGCGGAGACGCTGATCTTCGACTGCGATCTTCGACCCGCCCAGGCCAACAACATCGCCCGAATGACAGACATGAAGGTGGTCGACCGCACCCAGCTCATCCTCGACATCTTTGCGCAGCATGCCGAAACCCGCGACGGCAAGCTGCAAGTCGAGCTCGCGCAGATGCGCTATCTGCTGCCCCGGCTCGGACAGCGAGACGATGCGCTCTCACGACTGACGGGCGGGATCGGGGGGCGCGGGCCAGGCGAGACGAAGCTCGAGGTTGGGAGGCGCCGAGCGAGGGAGCGCATCACGCGTCTTCAGTCGCAGCTCAAGCGACTCGGCCGCCAGCGGGAGCAGAGGCGTTCGCGCCGAAAGCGAAGCGGAACACCCACGGTGGCGATCGTTGGCTACACGAACGCAGGAAAGAGCACCCTCCTCAACGCACTGACTGGCAGCGACGTGACCGCCGAAGACAAGCTCTTTGCAACGCTCGATACGCGCTCGCGAACGATGCGGCTTCCCTCCGGACGCGACGTCATCGTGACCGACACGGTGGGCTTCATTCGCGACCTGCCCAAAGACCTGTTCGCGGCGTTCCGCGCGACATTCGACGAAACCCAGGACGCCGACCTGTTGCTTCACGTAGTCGATGCGTCGGACCCCTGTCGAAGCGAGCATGTCGAAACGACGGAGAAGCTGTTGGTCGACCTCGGCCTCGAACGATTTCCGCGAATCCTGGTCTTCAACAAGTGCGACAAGCTCGAGACGCCCCACCCGACGCTCGCAGACCGCGGTGTTCCGATCAGCGCGCTCGATCCGAGCTCGCTGGGCGCGCTCAAAGGAGCCATCGAAGACCGCATCGAGGTCTCGCACCCGATGCTCCAGGCGGACGAGCCTACTTCTTCACAACCGGCTTGATGCCGACCTTGCCGTCCTTGACGACGACCTTGAAGTCGACGCGCTTGCCCTTGTGCTTGCGGTCGAGCTTTGGAACCATCTTTTTGAGGCTCTTGGCCACGGTCTCGTAGTCGATCTTGTCGGTGCGCTCGTTGTTGCTTCGCTTGGCCTCGACATAGCTGTCGTAGATCTGGCGCATCCGGGCCTCGCCCGGCCCTTTGGAACGAGCCGCGATCGGCGGCGGGGCTCGGCGGCTCGGTGTGATCACCGGGCTCGACTTTTCCCGTTTCGGGATGGGCCTGCGTGATTGTGGCTTGCCAAACCGTACGGCGGCCTGCTCGGCCTGCTGCGCACTGGCCGGGCGAGCTTTTGGTGCTGGCTTTTCCGGCGGCGTCGCCCTGGATGCATCCACGTCGAGCGTTGCGACCTTCGACGAGGGTTCGGGCGCCTGGAGGAGCTCGTCCATCCGATTGCTCGCGTCGGCGATCAGCTCGTCCATGTTGACATCGGAATTCGGGTCGATCTCGAGCGGGCTGTTGCTTCCCCCTTGCCGCTCTTGTTCGCGCTCGGCTCGCGACGCCTCGCGACGCCGCCTCGCGCGGAGCAGATCACGGCGATACGTGCCTTCTTCGATCTGACGGCCGATGCGCCGCCAGTACGTCTGAAGCGTGGTGTAGCGTTGGATGAGCGTTTGGAAGCGGAACCGAAGCGCAGTGTTCCGAGGCTTCACCTTGCGCAGCTCATGAAGCGCTCGGTCGAACTGCTTGCGCGGGATCTGCGGCTCGATGCGCTCGATCCCTTGAAACCACTGTTCATAGAGATGCTTGATGCGCGAAAGCTGCACCTCCGCATCTGACAACATGATTTCGAACTCTTTGGGCGTCATGACCTAACCGTCACCGCGGTGTGACCTTCAAATTGTCGAACCAGAGGTCGGATTGCCAGTTATTGAAGCCAAAATGGTCGTGTCCCCTGCCCCCGAGGGGCTCAGAGTCGTCCATTTCCAGCAAAACGTCCTCATCCACCCACACCGTGAGAGTGCCACCAATCCGCTCGATCCGGAACCGATAGGTCTTGCCTGGCTTGACTTTGCGGGGCTTGCCCACGACCCGATCATCTCCGTGCTCGTCCATCCGGGCCAAGACGTTCCGCGAGTTGCTCCAGCCGCCGAAGATGATGACGTAACTCGTCGCCGTGTAGCTATCGTCCTCTGCATGGGACGCCCCGTCCCCAAAAATCTCGACCTTGATATCCCCTTCCGCGCTCTCGCTCCGCACGTCGAATTCAACCCGAACATCGCGGGGCAGAGCCCGAAGAAGCCAAAGCGGATGATTCTTTGCCCCTTTCACATGCAGCTCGCCGTTCTCGATCCGCCAGTTGCCGCCGGTGTCTTTATAGGCGGTACCCAATTGGATGCGTTCGAAGTCGTCGGTGAAGCCGGAGGCGATACCGGGGTCACCTTGGGGGGTGCAGGCTACGAGCAGCAGGCAGGCGGCAGCGCAAGCCCGAAGGGCGCAGCCCGGCGCAAAGCGCCGCCAAGCCCGCGCGAAAGCGCAGGGTGCGGCAGGGAGGACTACGGGCGGGGGCGGGCGGGTGGTGTAACAAAACCAAGATTGTACGCTGCTCGCCGACACTGACGCTGAC
>Ga0316193_10002839_pt1 | contig 12319 bp, 12 predicted proteins | sample MerIslsedime2_MG_FD_207735 | JGI IMG/M metagenome (GOLD analysis project Ga0316193, IMG submission 207735) | Coastal sediment microbial communities from Maine, United States - Merrow Island sediment 2 | ecosystem: Environmental > Aquatic > Marine > Coastal > Sediment | place: USA: Maine... | reverse complement strand
CAACCCAGTGGTCCTTCCAGTTTGGGTATCAGAGGATGCCAGACTATCACGAAGACACCCTGGACAATGGCCAAGTGCGGCCGGCGGGAAACGATGACTACCTGCAGCTCCGAATCGTCGCGCCAGTTCCATTCAAGACCTTCACTCTCCTGCCCCGGATTACGCTTCGCCACTACGAGAACGCTCAGGGCCAGTCTGGCTTAGGCAACACCGAAATCTTCGGCCTGATCATTCCCAAAAGCTGGGACTGGGGCTCCGGACGGACAGGTATCGGTCCGCTGGTTACCCTGCCAGGCGACAAGGAGGTGGCGCGTGACGAGTGGGGCTACGGCTTTGCCGCGGCGGCGGTCAACACTACGGGCAAGTGGTTTTATGGGCTTTTGTTTACCCAGACGTGGCGGGCGGTGGATCCGGAGATCGTGCAGCCGGGCACGAGCGACACGAATCCTCTTGGGATTGCGCCGTTTCTCAACTACCGCCTGGGCAAAGGCTGGTACGTCGGCAACGGTGACATGGTCGCCCGTTATGATTGGGACAAGAGCGAGTTCTACCTACCCATCGGCGTTCGCATCGGCAAGGTCATCGTCGGCAAGAAGTCGAGCTGGAACATCTACGGTGAGTACCAGACGAGCCTCATCTACGACGACTGGTCGGGCTCGGCGGTGGAGAACTCGTTCCGGATCAACGTGACCTATACCCTACCTGTTGGACTTTAATAGAGTTTTAAACTCGATTGCTCGTTAGGCGACATTTTCTTAATGGCCATTAGTTCTCCAATAATTTCGCTTCCAGATCGATGAGGGTTTAGGTTAAATAACTGATAGCAAATAAATTCAATTCGGCAGGAACTTACAAACTATCTTATAGGGGTCAATCTTAAGAGCAAGGTAAAGACTAAAAATTCAATATGCCGGTGAAAAAGCACTTGAGAACACAATTCATAATTTTGTTGCTCGGGCTGATCACCTTCGGGGCCGGCCATGCTCCTGTCATACGAGCGCTGTTTGTCTACGGGGCAACGGCAAAGTTCCCCGAGTCTGCACCTACTTGAAACTAAACTGAGCGTTCCAAAATTTAAAAGATGGTCAAATCAATAAAACAGCCGTAAAGGGGTAGAAATGAAAACAACCAGTTATCCAGAAAGAAAAACCAACAGTTTTTTTTATCTTGGGCTTTCATCCCTAATGATAGCTGTGCTGTTTGTGCTATCGGGATGCGCTGGATTCGGACATCGCCGTGTTCCACCGGATCGATTTAATTATAACGAGGCCCTTGCTGAATCATCAAGAGAGCAGATGCTATTAAATATTATACGGCTTCGGTATCTGGAAGAGCCTGTTTTTCTTGCGGTAAGTTCCATACTGACCCAATATGTCTATAGTGCTGGTGCTGAAGCGGCTGGAGTTTTTGACCTTGGTGGAGGATCTGATACGGCCGCAGTAGGAGCAAATTTGAATTATGAGGAGCGCCCCACCATCACTTATCTTCCCGTAGAGGGACGAGAATTTTCAGCACACCTGCTTACGGCCATTCCTGCCGAACTTTTCTTTGCAGCCGCCCAAAAGGGTTGGGACGTCGATATACTCATGGAAATCGGAATACAGCGTATCGGCGCTGTGGAGAATATGTCATTTGGCGCCATTCCGCCCCCTGGAGAAATTGAACTCCAGACACAATTTCAACGTGACCTTGACAAGCTTAAACGCTTCCAACACGTTATGAGATTGCTTATAAACCTTTCCGAGGTTGAGGCTTTCGAAGTCCGAGTCGTGGAGAAAAACGGCACCAAGGAACATCATTTATTTTTCGCAGAAGAAGTTCCGAAAGAAGTACAGCCCATGGTCAAAGAGCTTAGGCAGCTTTTGGGATTGTCCAATGGTAACACATTTCTCTTTACCGATCGTCTGACGGGTATCAAACACGATGAAATATCCATCCAAACACGCTCGGTGTTGGCAATGATGTCTTTTTTGTCCAGGGGCGTCGACGTTCCACTTGAGCACCTTGATGAAGGAAGGGTGATCGATTACCGGGTTCCAAAGAGCGAAGAAGGTTCGAAGACAAGCGTGATCCCCTTTAGAGTGCTTTGGAGCAAACAGCGACCGGATAAACCATTTGCTGCCGTACAATACCAGGATTATTGGTTTTACATCGCTAACAATGACATCAATAGTAAGCGCACTCTCGGATTGATCATTGCTCTTTTCCGCCTGCAGGCCCCCAGTACGGGTGGTGTAGCTCCGATTCTGACGCTTCCAACAGGATAGAAAAATGTGATCGGAGGAGGTAATATCGAAAAATGATAAGGCTTTTTGTTTTTAGCAATCTCTCATTAAATAACCGGAATGTAAAACAAAAAATGTTGTATACTTAAGAAAGGAGGAAAGTCATGTTAATTAAAAGGAAGTACTTGTATGTATTTTTGGTGGCCAGTGTGTTATTTTTTATCCAACCTGCATTGGCCGAGAACCCGGCTTCCCATGACACACCTTGGGAAAAGTTTAGCCTGGACCTGGGGTATTTTATTGCAAATACTAATACAGACATTAGCCTCGGTTCGGGATTGGGTCTTACCGTCAGTGTTGAAGACCTCCTTGGATTAGACTCCACCGATTCGGTATTCAGAGTAGGTGGCTCATGGCGTTTTACGGATAATCGTCGGCACAGGCTTAATCTTGATTGGTTTTCATTTCGCCGAGATGGCTCCACAACGATTGGGCGAGACTTTACGATTAAGGACGACGAGGGTAATGAAATTACGGTCCCTGCCGGTAGTCAAGTAACTAGCAAATTTAACTTTGATATTTATAAGGCTGGATACAGCTATTCGTTTTTTCAAGATGATCGCATGGACCTTGCTTTTAAAATCGGCCTTTATGTCATGCCGATTGAAATTGGGCTGAACGCCAGCGGGCTTATTAATGTGAATGAAACCGAAAGATTTACCGCACCGCTGCCGACGTTTGGACTGCGAATGGATTTTGCAATTACCCCCAAATGGTTTTTAAGGTCTAATGTCGAGATTTTTTATTTAGAGATCCAGGAATTCACAGGTACGATCTACGAATCAGGTGTTGCAATTGAGTATCTTCCCTGGAAACATTTAGGATTCGGTCTTGGTTTCAATACATTTAATTTTGAAATAGAAGCAGATGGAGAAGATTATCCAGGGATTGATTTCAAGGGTGAAATTGAATTTCAATACACAGGGCTATTGCTTTATGCAAAGATGTTTTTCTAAGAATATATTATCATCTTTGCAATTATCATATCAAAAGATAGCATTGAATTAAAAATTAAGCGTTTTAAATTCAACATTTTAAGAATAAAACGGAGGATGAAAGAATGAAGTTAAGATCAGTAGGTATCCGCAAAGGGAATTTGGCAATCGTTACCGTTATCGCTCTAATGGCTGTATGCTTTGTCGTTTTTCAGTCGGCCGACATCTTCGCTGCCACAGCCAAAGAAATTGATGTAAGCGTTGATGTTGCTCTGAAAAACTTTCACAAAAATGTTAATGGCGGCAAGGAGTTTTTAAAGGCAGCAAAAGGGGTTCTGGTCTTTCCCGGTGTTTTTAAGGCGGGTATCGGAATCGGCGGCGAATATGGCGAGGGGGCCTTGCGGATCGGTGGCAAAACCGTGGATTACTACAGTACCGCCGCAGGATCTATTGGTTTTCAGCTTGGCGCACAAAAGAAAACCATAATTTTAGTTTTTATGCAGCAGGATGCCCTGAAAAAATTCCGTGCCAGTTCCGGCTGGGAGGCTGGTGTGGACGGCTCTGTTGCTTTGGTAACCGTCGGGGCCGGCGGCTCCATTGATACGACCAATATCAAAGATCCGATCGTTGCTTTTGTTCTAAGTCAAAAAGGTTTGATGTACAATCTGACCCTCTAGGGCTCAAAGTTTACCAAACTAAAAAAATAGGCCACCTGTTTGAATTAAATGTAAAATCTTGCCTGTGGGGCAGAACTCGGTAAAGCCAAAGGTTACCCAGCGGCTTTCTGCGGGGAGAACTGTTTCCTTGCCTGTTGGTGCTAAATAGTTTGCGAATATTTCAGCTCAAAACAGCGGAGAAAATCATGAAAATAAAATCCGTGAATTTTTTTGGACGAGGTTTTCAAATTGCATGCTGTCTATTGTTGATTTTAGGGTTCTATGCGATCAGCCCCATCGTTTATGCTGATAACGTCAAGGATTTTGTTGAGCAATGGCAGATCGACAAAAAGTGGGGGGGTGATTTTGACGGCATGGCTCAACGTCGAATAATCCGAGTGCTGGTGGTGTACAACAAACTGGGCTTTTTTTTCGACAAAGGCCGGACAAGGGGAGCGACATATGATCTGTTCATGGAATTTGAAACGTATATCAATAAAAAGCAGAAAACCGGAATCCGAAAAATAAAGCTGGTTTTTTTACCGGTTCCTCGAGATTATCTCATTCCCTGGCTCATTGAAGGTCGTGGCGATATTGCTGCCGCAAACCTGACCATCACCGATGAGCGAAAAAAAAATGTGGATTTCAGCGATCCGCTTTTAACAAACGTTAAAGAGATTCTCGTAACAGGCTCTACAGCGCCTTCGATTAAAAATCTTAACAGTCTTTCAGGCAAGGAAATCCACTTGCGCCGTTCCAGCAGTTATTATGAACATCTAAAACTGCTCAACACATCTTTCAAGAAACAGGGGAAGTCGCCTGTCAAACTTGTTGTGGCCAGTGAATACATGGAAGATTCAGATTTGCTGGAAATGGTGAATGCAGGCTTAATTCCAATGATCATCGTTGACGACCATAAGGCCAGGTTCTGGGGTGAAATTTTCGATAACATCAAATTACATCCAGATATTTTTGTTAATTCTGGTGGAAAAATTGCCTGGGCTTTACGGAAAAACAGCCCTAAATTAAAAAAGGTCGTGAATGAATTTGTTAAAGGTCACAAAAAAGGAACCTTGAAGGGTAACATTGTCTTTAAGCGTTACCTCAAGGAAAACAAGTGGGCCCGAAATTCCCTGAATCCGAAAGAGCTTAAAAAATTTAAAAATGTTGTCGAGGTCTTTAAAAAGTATTCTGGGCAGTATGATTTCGATTACCTTATGATCGGTGCTTTAGCTTATCAAGAATCACAGCTGGATCAGAGCAAACGAAGCCATAACGGAGCAATTGGTGTCATGCAAGTACTCCCAAGTACAGCAGCTGATAAAAATGTTAACATTTCTGGTATAGAGAAATTGGAAAACAATATTCATGCCGGCGTCAAATACCTTCGCTTTATACAGGATCGATATTTCAAAGATTCCGCCATTGATCCACTTAACCAAGATTTATTTACCTTTGCAGCCTATAATGCCGGACCGGCTAAAATTGCAAGCTTGAGAAAAGAAGCAAAGAAGATAGGTTTAGATCCGAATGTATGGTTCGGAAATGTTGAAGTCGTGGCGGCCGAGAAGATTGGACGTGAAACGGTTCAGTACGTGAGCAACATATATAAATACTTTTTAGCTTACAAATTAGTTCGTATCAAGGCGGAAGCCAAACGAAAAGAAGTGAGCTAACAATATTTAGGAATGTCTATCTTTTTAGATATTTTGGTATGTGCGTATAATGGCGGCCTTTCTTTTGGCGCACCATTATCGGACGGTTTTTGTTTGAGAGTAACGAGGTGTATTCTTTAAGAATCGGCTTGAAAGTCTCTAACAGAAGATTTGTTTTAAAATAAATTAAGGAGAGGAACGATGGAAGGACTTGCAGCAAGCATAGAGCAAATGGAAAACACAATGACCACATACGGTCGGGAGATAGTCATTGCCTTCGCGGTGATTGTCATAGGGCTTATTTTAATTAAGTGGACAAATCAAGGATTAAAAAAGGCGTTCAGCAAGCTGCCCATCAGTCCTGCCAGGGGAGCTACCGTTCGCAATGTCCTTTGCGTTCTGATGCTCGCTGTTGTAATCACATTTGCCGCCATCGAGCTGGGTATCGCTGCCGCACCTGTCATGCGGTTTTTATCCATCCTCACTCTAGCTGCCATCGGGATGATCGTGGTGTTTCGCCCACTTATTCCAACCCTTCCTTTCAAAGTCGGCACTACAATTATGGCCGGAGATCTTCTGGGAAAAGTCGAAGCCACTACCTTATTGAATACCCGGTTGAGGACATTCGACGGTAGAACGGTGTTTATCCCCAACCGCATCATCCTTAATGATGTCATCATCAATTACCATTTTACTCCGACCAGAAAATTTGAATTGAAAATTAATATATTATACGATCAAGACCTCATGAAGGCCAAACAAATTCTGGAAACCATTATGGTTGAAGATCCCCGAGTGCATCCCACCCCCCGACCGGTCGTATACCTGATGAGCCTGAATAAAGGTTATGTCGAATTGTCGGGCCGGGGCTGGGCAGATAACGTGAAGCGCTTCGTTGTTACCCGCGAACTGCTTGAGAAGACCAAATTGCGTTTTGATCAGGAAGGAATCACCATGGCCTTGCCCCAGATGCAGGTACATTATACCGGAAAAACCATGCCACAATCTCATACGGAGGAATAAATGAATTCAAAGCAAGCCTATAAAATCATTGATGAAGGATGGGTGAAGAAGCGTACAGGATATCGCGTCCGCTTTCAACGCAAGGTTGACGGTGAAATGGTCACCGATTATTTCCCGGATATGGATGAAGGGCCATGGTTATCAGAGGTAGCGATATGGAGAATGGCATGGCGGCTGGCCGAATCCAGGCAATCCGAACCGCCTGACATCAACGCCGGTGACCTCATAAACGTCACCGTGATTGACCAGGAGGGTAACCCTGTAAAGTACTATGCGACCAATCAATTAGAGGTTTTCAATCAGGTGTCTTTGTAACGGCGGATTCGTTATACCTCAACAGTTAAATGGAGGTCAGTCAGATGACAATCCATACCTTTCGACATCGTATTTTTGTCACGATTTTAATTTTTCAAGTTGTTGTGTTGATGGCGTGCACATTCGGTTTTGCGGCCAAAAAAAAAGATGCAGACAAAAATAAAGATTCTGCCATGACAGAGGTCGCCCTGCAATCTGAACTGATGAGTTATGCGGATCGTTTTGCAAGTGTGATGACCCAAGCGATTGAGGACTTTGATACGTTTAAGCCGGATCCTGAAACCCGTCATTTTATCATGGGAGACGGTGTTTATTCGATATCGTCGGTGTATACCATTGCTGCTGGACCGAATCCCCAGGTCGCTTTACTGGATATGGTTACCTTAACGACACTGGGACGCATGATCTATGAAGATAATATTAAGCAAAAATACGGAAAACCGGTTGAGGTCATTATAGAGAAGTTTCGGCAACTTGAGACGGACATCTGGGCAATTGCAGCCAATATACTTTCAAATGAGCAACAAATCGAGTTGCGTGCATTGATCCTCGAATGGAGAAAGCGCAACCCTGAATTTTGCAGCGAACGGGAGAACGTCGACTCTGGTGGAGAAGGGAAAAACAGGCGGAGTGTTTAAATCGGTCCAGAAGGTGACAAAAGAGGTTGAGGAAACGCGAATGTTGGCCGAGCGGAGCCTTTACTTGGCAACGCGGTTGCCGTTGCTAACGGGAAATTTTGCAGAAACGTGGATGTCACAGATGATTCTTAATCCGCAAATTCAGAATATTCTGGCCAACGTTGGCAAATTATCCGGGAAAATAACGGAAGAGCCTAAGGCGACGGTCAAACAGGTCATGAAGGAAGTGTCTGATCTTCGCGAGGTGACCATCAATCAGGTCATGCAGAGGGTAAGCATCGAGAGAGAAGCGGCCATCGTCCAGCTAATGGATCGATTTGCCTTGGAGCGAAAGCAATCGCTTGAAGACATCCTTTCCGAGGAGAAGCGCCTGACAGGGCTGCTCACCGAACTGCGCCAAACGCTCGCATTGGGAAATGATTTGGTTGCATCGACCAACACCCTGGCCGGCCGCTTTGGCTTAAAAGAAGAGGGGGCGGCAAAGGAAACACCCTCAGAGCTCTTCGACATCAAAGACTACCAGGCAACTCTGGTGGACGCCTCTAAAGTGTTACAACAGACCGACGCTTTGGTTAAGATGGTTGATCATTTTTTGCTTTCGCCGGAATGGGAAAAGAGCTTGCCGCGTTTCATCGAAGCCCTCAACAGTGCCCAGACGGAGGGCGAAAAATCGCTCAACCACGCCTTTCTTGCCGGTGCAGGTCTGATTCTTATTTTCTTTCTGACATTGTTCGGTTACAGATTTGCCGTCCAGCGATTATTGGGGGCGTCCTATAAAAGAAGAAAGGATGTGGCGCCGTAAAATTTTGATCAAAACCCTAAGATGTTTTCCATTGGCTTGGTACGATGCATCTTCATAAACCCAAATCTTTTGAGAAAAGGAGATATTAAGATGAACCGTATGAAATGCAAAATTCTTTTATCATTATTTTTTGTGGTATTGCTTTCGGCCGGTGTTGCTTTGAGTCAGGAAACAGAGAAAGCGTCCTCGGGTCAGGGGAAGGGCGGCGGCGACCTGCGGGCTAAGGCACAGAACCCGGTCGCTTCCATGTACAGCGTGCCAATGAGGTTGACCGTGGATTTCGGTGCCCCGGACAGCGAGGCCGTATTCTTTAATGTCAACCCGGTCATACCGGTGACGGTCGGTGACTGGAACCTGATCAGCCGGATCATCATCCCGGCTATTGTCAGTGTGAATGGCCTGATTGAAGGAACGCCGGATATTCTCTCCGGTGCGCCAAGCGTGGAACGCAAGACTGGCATCGGCGATATCAATTATTCTCTCTTTTTCTCGCCGGCAGACTCAAAACCCATCTGGGGCATCGGCCCCTCACTCAGTATGCCGACCGCTTCTGAAGACCAGTTGGGGTCAGGCAAGTGGAGCGGCGGCGCAGGCACTGCGCGCAGTCACGATTGATGCCGCCTACGCCATCCGCATGGAAGACAAGATCGGCAGCATCGCACGAGGGAAGACTGCCGACTTCACCGTGCTCGGGCAGGACCCCTACGAGGTGCCGGCCACTCAGCTCAAGGATATCCCGATCTGGGGGACAGTATTTGAGGGGAAACCTTTTCCTGTTAAGAAATAGCCGATAGAAAAAACGCTTTTGAGCAGGGGAGCAATAAGCGCACACACAACAACATTAGGCACTTTTACTGTTAGGAGGAATTTAATGAAACAAAGTTCTGTTAAATGGTTTGGCTATTTTTTTTCTTTTATTTTTATGATTATTTCTTGCGCTGGGACTGAACTCACACACAAACAAGTAAATGAGACCTATAAAGGAAAGCCCGTATCTGATATTCTTGTAATTGCAATAACGGGCAATGAAGATGCTCGGCGATCTTTTGAGCGAAAATTTGTTGCACAATTAAAATCAGCTGGAGTTGAAGCTATCTCGAGTGAAGAAGCCATACCTATGCCTGCAGATTTAGAACTGAAAAAAGAGATGATATTAAGTGCTGTTAACCAATTTAGAAATGACGCTGTGATCATCACGCACTTGATTGACGAAGAAGAAAAAGAAGCCTTCACACGTGGCGATGAAGCACATAGAGGCTATTACGGTTTTTATCATAGCCGATACAGTTACAGTTATGCGCGTGATCCGGGTTATTCAAGCACAAGCATAAACCTCAAATTGGAAACGAATTTATACGATGTAAAAACAGAAAAACTCATTTGGTCTGGGCAATCAAAAACATGGAACAAAGATTCAAAAGATCAAATCATTAATGATGTAATTAAGGTTGTGATTGATGATTTGCAAAATAACAAATTGATCTCGCCAAAATGAATGTGACTACCTATGAATACGGACTATGCTCAAGCTATAGTGCTGGGATAGTGTAAAATAATTGGTGACGAGCTTTTCATGGCCGCTTATTATTAACGTCACCAGGACCTTTGATATCTGCAATTAGTAGTAACTATCAAGTGCCTAATTTTTCTGTGATATCAGAATGCCGTATCACCAAACGATAGTTGTGGTGACTTCTGAAATATCAGACAGGTTTTAGATGTCTTAAAACAAGTTGTAATACCCTCCAAAAATATAGTATCATAAGTCATTTCAGAGTTGTTTTTTGGCAAGGCATCATAAATTTTGATTATCCTATTATTTATCAGGTCGTTTTAGTTTAATCTCAATGAAGAAGCAGATGGAGAAGAGTAACATGGACAATGCCAAGCGCACGCGTGAAACCCGGCAGCTAAGGCGGTTGGAAATTCTCATGGATGTGGTTTTTGCAGTGGTTATCTGGCGGTTTTTCTTTTTGTTTCCTAGACCGTCCAAAGGGACTTTGGATTGGGACACAGTCAGTACGTTTCTTTCAGCCAACCTGGGCTCATTTATCATCGGCTTGTTGGGCATCATAATAGTGATTATCTACTGGCTTCAGAACAATGCCCTGTTCGGAAACTTGAAACGCACCGATAACCGCCATGCTATTATTTCTATTTTTCAGATTTTTTTTCTACTGATCTTTCTGTATTCCATTCGTATCGGTATGGTTTTCGAGGGAAGCACAGGGGCTCAAGTGTTTGAGAGCGTTGCGGCAGCCTTGCTCGGTTTTACATCTGTTTTGGGATGGCTTTATGCCATAAGGAACCACCGTCTGCTATCCGAAGATGTCAGCCGTGAGAGGGCCTTTGAGTTTCTGGATCGTATCCTTGTCGAACCGGTCACCGCTTTGATAACAATTCCATGCGCCTTTATCGGGCCATATGCCTGGGAGGCCGCCTGGTTTCTGTATCCGTTTGTGATCTGGTTAATGCGACGCTTGAAAATTTCCAAAGTTTCCTTCGGTTAAAGTACTAATGAGTACAAATCCTGTTCGATATCGAAGATTAAATAACAAACTACAACGGCACACAGATGAGCAATACAAAAAGAGCAAATAACAATGAGTGAAAAAGTAATATCTTTAAAGAAAGATAAATCGAAGGCGGTAAATGTCATCTACGGAACCGTTCTGGCTCTATCTCTTCTAACAGCACTCGATCATGATGGGCTGACCCCTTCGCGTACCATGGTGGTAGTTCTTGTCACCCTGATCGGCGTGTGGGCAGCAAAGTCCTATGCCTATGTGATAGGAGGAGAGCTGGCCTATGGATTCCATGCCAAATTTTCAGAATTGTTGGAGATCTTGAAAGAGACCATGTGGGTGCTTATTCCCGGCATACCCATATTGTGCTTGTTCACTCTTGCGGCAGGCACTATCATTTCACTTAAGGCAGCGCTCTATATCGCTCAGTGGATCATCGTATCGTTTCTCTTTGCCACCGGGTTTTGGCTTCGTCGCCAAGCCAACGGAACATTTATAAAGTGTGTAATAGACGGTCTCATCGACTGCTCTGTGGGAATATTGATTGTCGGCCTGAAGTTTCTTTTGTAAAGTACAAAAGGTGTGCTTCTTTCCTGTCCTTTAAAAAACTTTGATATCTCAAAAATATAAGCGATGTATCACGGGTTCTGAGTCATTGGGGTATGGGAACCCGGAACCTGTTGGATAAACATACAGCCGGCACCGAATCGACAGCCGATCTCTCAGAAGATGTTTCTGGAAAAGGAGTGACCCAATGACCCCGAGGATAATAACTGAAATGGAGTTAAGCCAGATTCGTTGCCGCCTGTGCCTGGGTGTTATTTTAGGAGATAGATTATGAGCGAACAAAGTCGGATGGAAGAAAAAGCACTGAAAATATCAATGGTCGGCGCCTTTCTGCTTGCAGTTTGGGGTATCTCCATGGCTGTCATGTCCAAGTCAGAGGCCGTGTTACTGGATGGAATGTATAATCTCATATCTGCGATTATGACGTTTTTCTCCATCGAAATCACACGGCTTATTTTCGGTAAAGGCACCCGGGAGTATCCATTGGGCTATTTTGCCTTCGAGTCTTTGTTTGTTTTTGTTAAAGGTGCCTCTATCCTGATTCTGGTTTTGATGGCGCTTTATTCGAATATTATGGTGCTGGTCAGCGGTGGCCGGGAACCAGCGCTGGGATTAATGACGCTGTACGTGGCTCTGGCGGTTATCGGGTGTGTGGTATTGTACGGTGTAACCCGGAAAAGCTCTCAAAAGACTGGCTCGGAACTCTTGCAAGCCGAGGCCAAGGCCTGGTTTATTAACGGGGTGGTCACCGGCGCCATCGGAGTCGCTTTTGTTATTACCATGTTGTTACAGGGCACTTCCATCGGTTGGATCGATCGTTACGTAGACCAGGTATTGGTCATTCTGATGACCCTCCTATTTATCAAAGACCCTTTGATTTTAATGCGCGGTGGTTTGAAAGAGCTGCTGCTGGCTGCC
>Ga0316193_10002838_pt1 | contig 12320 bp, 13 predicted proteins | sample MerIslsedime2_MG_FD_207735 | JGI IMG/M metagenome (GOLD analysis project Ga0316193, IMG submission 207735) | Coastal sediment microbial communities from Maine, United States - Merrow Island sediment 2 | ecosystem: Environmental > Aquatic > Marine > Coastal > Sediment | place: USA: Maine... | reverse complement strand
TCGCATAACTGCGTCAGCAACGGCAGACAATTTCGCTGCGCCAGCGGCTCGCCGCCGGTCACCGTGACGTGGCGGACCCGGTATTCGGACACCTGTTCAAGAATGGCATCCAGCAGCATCCATTCACCACCCTGGAAGGCATATTCCGTATCGCAATAACCGCAACGCAACGGGCAACCGGTGAGTCGCACGAAAACCGTTGGCAGGCCGACCAGCGTCGATTCGCCCTGCAGGGAATGAAATATTTCGGTGATGCGTAAGCGGGGGGAGTCTGCCATGACGGGAAGGATTATAGCGGGCAAGACGGGCGAATAGCGGCCCGTCTTGCCGGGTCTGATAACAAGGCCTAGCGGTTAATGGCCTTCACTCTTCATTTTCTTCAGGCGGTCGCCGGCGAGGCGTGCAGCGGTAGAACCAGGGTATTCAGACACCACTGCTTCCAGTGTCTGGCGTGCCTGCTTCCAGTCTTTTTTCTCGTAATAGATATAGCCGGTTTTCAAACGGCTGTCTGCTGCCTTGGGACTGTTCGGATATTGCTGTACCAGCCCGTTGAACGTTGCCAGCGCCTGGTCAAATTCACGCGTGACGTAGTAGGTCTCGCCCAGCCAGTAACTGGCATTGTCGGCAAAACTGCTGCCCGGATAGTTGACGAGAAAACGGTTAAACGCTTGCGCTGCTTCCGCGTAACGGCCTTCCCTGAGCACCGCCAGTCCGTTGTCATAGGCCTCACGTTCCCCGGCCCGCAGTGGCTGCGGCGCTGGCGCGATGCCAGCCGCACCGGGTGGGCGCACCATGGGTGGCGGAGCCAGCGGGTCGACACTGCCCGATGTCGCCGCCCCCGGCGCCGACACGACAGGCGGTGTTACCGCTGCTGGCATGCCCGGTGTACCGGACTCAAGTTGCTGCAGTCGACGGTCAATATCCAGGTACTGTTCACGCGAGCGTCGTTGCATGTCCGTCAGGGTGTGCGTTTGCACTTCGATATCGCCACGCAGTTGCTGAATATCGCGCTGCATCTGCTCAACCCGGTTGAGCATATCCAGCAACCCACGGGAATCCAGCTTGCGTTCAATACTGTCGAGACGGTCACTGGTGGAGGCTGCAAGCGCGGACTGCAGGGGTACAGCCGTGGCAGCAGACAGCAGCACAACAGCAGCGACAGAACGTATTACCGATAAGTTCATTATCATAAATCCCGTAACAGTCTAGTACAGCAGTTCAACACGACGGTTCAAACGCCAGGCAGCTTCACTGTTGCCCTCGGCGGCCGGCTTCTCTTCACCGTAGCTCACTACCGTGACCTGTTCCGGCGCAACACCGTTCAGTTCCAGGATACGCTGTACTGAAAGCGCACGCCGGTCGCCCAGCGCAATGTTGTATTCGCGCGAGCCACGTTCATCCGTGTGGCCTTCGAGGGTAACGTGAACCGTCGGGTTGGCCACCAGGTAACCGGCATGGTGAACCAGCAGGTCCTGCCCGTCCATGGTGATCTCTGCGCTGTCGTATTCAAAATAGATAACCCGTTGCGCCAGCGGACTGTTCGGATCATCCAGCGAGGAATTGCCGAAGCTGCCGCTGCCGGCCGCACCGCTTGTCGTCACACCGCCATCTGCCGAGGTACCCTTGTCCTCAATGGAAACCGGGCCTTCCTGCTTGTCACCGGTTGAACTGCAACCTGACATCACCGCAATCAACAACAACACCATCACACTACTGAACATGTATTTCATAATTTAACTCCCGGTTTTCCAATCATGTACCCGACCAACGTTCAGACTGTTAAAATTTACCCCGGACATTACCTGTCGAAGGGTGACCATACCGGCTCACGCACGTCACCTGCCTGCAATGACAGCCGCTGACGAAAACGTCCATCTACCGAAACGGCTGACAGCACCTCGCGGTTACCCGCGCGGGTAGCATAGATAATCATGCTGCCATTCGGCGAAAAACTCGGTGACTCGTCCAGCGGGCCGTCAGTCACTATCCGCATCAGGCGGGAATCGAGGTCCAGCACCGCAATGCGGTAATTGCCATTATTGCCGTGCACCATAGCAATTTTACGCCCGTCCGGCGAGATATCCGCACCGGCATTGTAATTGCCTTCAAAGGTCAGCCGTTGAGCCTTGCCACCACCCACCGGGACCCGGTAGAGCTGCGCCGAACCACCGCGGTTCGAGGTAAAAATGATACTTCTGCCATCCGGTGTCCATACCGGCTCGGTATCAATGGCCGCGCTACTGGTGAGCCGGCGCAGGGCGCCGCTCGAGACCTCCATGATATAGATTTCAGGGTTGCCGTCGCGCGACAGCGTCAGCGCCAGCTGCCGGCCATTCGGTGACCAGGCCGGCGCACCGTTAATCCCCTTGAAAGCAGCCAGCTTGCGGCGCGAGCCGGTGGCCACTTCCTGTATATAGATCTCGGCGAGCTTCTTCTCAAACGAGACATAGGCAATCTGCCGGCCATCCGGTGACCAGGACGGTGACATCAAGGGCTGATTCGACGTCAGAATGGTCTGCGGGTTATAGCCGTCCGAATCAGCCACCAGCAAGGTATAGCGCTTGTTCTCGCCGGTACCGCTGGTGGTCACATAGGCAATCTGGGTATTAAAAGCACCCTTCTCACCGGTGAGCTTTTCATAGATCAGGTCACTGATGTGGTGTGCAACCCGGCGCAGGTCATCGCGCGAGGCAGGAAAACTTGAGCCGATCAGCTGCTTGCCACGAATCACATCATAGAGTTCGAACTGCACGCTAAAGCTACCGTCCGCGTTCCCGGTCAGCTTGCCAATCACCAGGTCGTCCGCCTTGACCATACGCCAGTTCTGAAACTTCACCTGCGCTCCCTCTGTGGGGTGCGCAATCAGGTCACCATCAGACAGGGTTTCAATGCGGCCACTGCGATTCAGGTCAGCACTGATAATGGCGGCCATATTCTCCGGTGCCGATGCCGTGTCCCCGCTCCAGCCGAACGGCACCACGGCAACCGGGATTGCCCCTTCCATCCCCTGGGTGATCTCGATAGTCAGTGCGGCAGGTACCGTGCTGCTCGCCAGCAACAGCACCAAAAACATCCAGCGATAATATCTATTCATAACGGCTGCTAACTTCCTCTTTTATATTGCTCAGCTACACTTTTAAAACAGCCCCGGTCAGCTGTAACGGCCCGGGCATGTATCAATCCGGCACAAATCTGAAATTAATTTCACGAAAGTATTTAAACATTGCCGGGTCATCTGGCAAGGGTAACGGCGAGGCCTTCAAAACAGCCTTCTCAACCGAACTGTCAAACAAGGCATCACCACTGCTCTGCACCACCCTGGCGCTCACAACCTCACCACCCGGAATCAATTTTACCTGTATTACGCAACTCAAACCCGACGGACTGCCGACGGGACGCAACCAGCTGCTCTGCACCTTCTGCTGTATATAAGGTATGAACTCCGACAAGGCACTTTCTGCCCGCGCCTGTGCCGCCTCTTCTGCCAACTGCGCCTGTAGCGCCTGCTCTGCCTGCTTTTGCTGCGCTGCCTCGGCCGCGCGCTGCTTTTCCTGCTCTGCCTGCTGCTTGCGCTCGGCTTCAGCCTTGCGCTGTTTCTCCTGCTCGGCCTTTTGCTTGCGCTCGGCTTCAAGCTTGCGTTGCTTTTCCTGTTCGGCTTTTTGCTTTTTCTCCATCTCGGCCTTGCGCAGCCTGTCCTGCTCTGCCTGCTTCTTGCGCTCGGCTTCAGCCTTGCGCTGTTTCTCCTGCTCGGCCTTTTGCTTGCGCTCCGCCTCGAGCTTGCGCTGCTTCTGCTGTTCCTGCTTGCGCTTTTCCTCGGCGATACGCTGTTGTTCAGCCTGCTTCTGCGCCTCGATCTCGCGCAATTTTGTCATATCGACCAGCTCGGCCTGGATTGGCTTGTTGCTGCCGGGTTTCACCACATCCGGCGTCCAGTCCAGAGTGAACACCAGCAACAGCAGCAGTCCCACATGCATCAGCACCGCATACAACACGGCACGGGGATTTTCGCGCACAGCTTGCCACATAATCCGGTCTACTGCTCCGGCGGTTCCGTGACCAGCCCTACATTGGGTGCGCCCGCCTGCTGCAGCAATACCATGGCAGAGACAACCACACCATAATCAACGGCGTGATCGCCGCGCACCAATACCGACTTTTGTGGCTGACGCCTTAACACCGCCGCCACCGTCTGCACCAGCGCGTCGGCGGCAACGGCATCCTCCGGTGAGTCACCCACGTTCAGATAGAGATTGCCGTTCGCATCCACACTCACGACCAGCGGCTCGTTATCCTCGTCCTCAATAGGCTCTGCAGAGGCCTCGGGCAGATCTACCTTGACGCCCTGCGTCAGTAATGGCGCCGTGATCATAAAAATCACCAGCATCACCAGCATCACGTCGATATACGGCACGACGTTGATTTCGGCCATGGGGCGTTTACGGATACGTTGGCGGGCCATTATCGGTTAACCGGGCAACAGTCAGACATGTGCCTGGCGTTGCAGAACGGTTGAGAACTCTTCCAGGAAATTGTCGTAGCGATTGATCAACCGCTCGACATCATTGGAATAGCGGTTATAGGCAATCACCGCCGGAATGGCAGCAAACAGACCCATGGCCGTCGCGATCAGTGCCTCGGCAATACCTGGCGCGACCATCGACAGTGTCGCCTGCTGTGCATTACCAAGGCCGCGAAATGAATTCATGATGCCCCAGACGGTACCGAACAGGCCGACATAGGGACTGGTCGACCCTACCGTGGCGAGAAATGACAGGTGTGTTTCCAGGTCGTCGGTTTCACGTGACAGCTGCACGCGCATAACCCGCTGCGCACCCTCGACTACGGCACGCGGATCCACGCCCGGCTGTTTGCGCAAGCGTGCGAACTCGTTAAAACCGGACTGGAAAATGCCCGCCATACCGATAGCGTTTTCCGACTGTGCCGACACTTCGCGAAACAGTGACGCCAGATCACCGCCTGACCAGAAACGGTCTTCGAATTCGTCTGCGGCGATGCGTGCTTCATTTAGCACGCTGCGACGTCTGAAGATCATCGTCCATGAAACCATGGACACCGTCAGCAATAGCAACATCACCAGTTGCACCACCACGCTGGCGCCAACTATAAGATGAAAAAAGGACATGTCAGACGACATCCGCTATCTCCTTGAGAATAAAATCGGGAATGGGGTGCGGACGGAAGGATACCGCATCAAGGCACGCTATTTTTATTTCACCACTGCACAACGCTTGCTGCTCAGCGGTGCTGCGTGTAATCGTCTGACTGAACGTCAGGCTGGCGCGGCCGCGATGGATTACGTCGAGAGCGACGCTCAGCAAATCGTTAAAGCGTGCAGGTCGCAGAAATTCAACCCTGGCAGAACGTACGGCGAACAAAATTCCCTCCTCGCTGATCAACTGATCCTGCTCGAACCCGAGTGAACGCATCCATTCAGTGCGCGCACGCTCCATGAATCGCAGATAGTTGGCGTAGTAGACCACGCCACCACTGTCGGTGTCCTCATAATAAACACGCACCTGCCAGCTAAACATCGACACCGGCTCAGTATCCCGGACTGCTGTTACTGACCACACCGGTCGCGCTAAATTCCCCGGCTCGGAAAATGACGGATGCAAGGATTACACGCGGGAGTGACTGTCTCAAAACAACGACCATACCGGGTTCAGTGCGGGATGCCCTCTTGCGCTTCATCGACCAGTAATTCCAGCGGCTCTGCTGCCAGTGACAGCGGCGGTTTCAGACCACAGTGCAGATAGGCATTCCGGGTTGCCACACGTCCGCGCTGGGTACGCATAATAAATCCCTGCTGAATCAGATACGGTTCCACCACGTCTTCAAGGGTGCCGCGTTCTTCACCGATCGCAGCGGACAGACTGTCGACACCAACCGGCCCGCCATCGAACTTTTCAATAATGGTCAGCAACAACTTGCGATCCTGGGTATCGAAGCCCTGCTCATCAATATTCAGCATCTGCATGGCCTGCCGGGCGATTTCCTGCGTCACGCGCCCGTCAAACTTGACCTCGGCAAAGTCGCGTACCCGCCGCAGCAGGCGATTGGCAATACGCGGCGTACCGCGTGAACGACCCGCCAGTTCCAGTGCACCCTCGGCATCGATATCGACACCCAGAATATCGGCGGCACGACGCAGAATGGCAGCCAGGTCTGCGGCTGAATAAAATTCCAGCCGTTGCGCGATACCAAAGCGATCGCGCAGCGGCGACGTCAGCAGCCCGGCGCGAGTGGTGGCACCCACCAGCGTGAACGGCGGCAAATCCAGCTTGATGGAACGCGCCGCCGGCCCTTCGCCGATCATGATATCGAGCTGAAAATCCTCCATCGCCGGGTAGAGGATCTCCTCCACAACCGGGCTGAGGCGGTGGATTTCATCCACAAACAGCACATCATTGGGTTCCAGGTTAGTCAGCAAGGCCACCAGGTCACCGGCACGTTCCAGCACCGGGCCGGAAGTGTGGCGCAGGTTGACACCGATCTCATTAGCGATGATGTGCGCCAGCGTGGTTTTGCCGAGGCCCGGCGGGCCAAAAATCAGCGTGTGGTCCAGCGCATCTCCGCGCGCCTTTGCCGCCTCAATAAAAATCTCCATCTGTTCAGAGACTTGCGGCTGACCCACATAATCGGCAAGCCGTTTCGGACGGACAGTGCGATCAAGCACTTCATCTGCTGTGGAACCCTTGGGCGTGACCAGGCGATCGGCTTCAATCATGGGAGCCTAGTGTCGGTTCTGATGCGTACTAAATCAAGTGATAGTGCTGCGCGCGAGCGCCTACTGCACCACGGCCTGCAGGGCACTGCGAATAATTTCCTCGGACGACAGGTTGGCCGTTTCCAGGGTGCGCACCATGCGGCTGGCTTCCTGTGGCTTGTAACCCAGGCCAACCAGTGCGCTGACAGCGTCCTCGACCGGACTGGCGGCAGGTAGCGCTGCCGTCGCCGACCTGACAGCCACCGACTCCGCAGGCAACGCCAGTCGGTCGCGCAGTTCGATAATCAGTCGTTCGGCGGTTTTTTTGCCTATGCCCGGCAGTTTCACCAGCGCACTCGCATCACCCGCCTGGATACAACCGATAAATACCGCGGGTGGCATGCCGGAAAGAATACCCAGTGCCAGGCGTGCGCCGACGCCATTGACCTTCAGCAGGTTACGAAACAGGTCGCGGTCGGTACTTTTTGCGAAACCGAACAGCGTGTGCGCATCCTCGCGCACAAGCAGGTGCGTAAACAGGGTGACTTCCTCACCGACAGCCGGCAAGTCGTAGAAGGTCGTCATGGGTGCGTCGACTTCATAACCAACGCCATGCACATCCAGTAATAACTGTGGCGGTTGCTTGCCGAGAATCTTGCCACGCAACAAACCGATCATACCGGCACCCCGTCATGGCGCTGCTGGCCGGACAGTATGCGGCGACGGGTGGCGCTCTTGTGCCCGTGACAGACTGCCACGCCGAGCGCATCGGCGGCATCGGACTGCGGTTTTTTCGACAACGACAATAACACGCAGACCATGTGTTGCACCTGCTGCTTGGTGGCACTGCCCTTGCCCACCACGGCCAGCTTGATCTCGCGTGCCGCGTATTCATCCACCGGCACCTGCCGCTGCACAGTGGCACAAATGGCAGCGCCACGCGCCTGGCCCAGCTTCAGCGCCGAGTCGGCATTCTTGTTCATAAAGACCCGCTCAATGGCCATTTCCTGCGGCATAAATTCTTCAATAATGGAACTGACGCCGGCAAATATAATGCCCAGTCGTTCGGCAAGTGATTCACCCTTTGCACGGATACAGCCACTGGCAACATAGCTGATGCGCTGCCCCTGCTGGTCAATGATTCCATAACCGGTTGCAAGTGAGCCGGGGTCAATGCCGAGAATGCGCGTCATGGCCCGCTGCCGCTTGTGTGTCGCTGCACATTACGGTGACGTTGCATTACCCAAGCTGCGCCAGAATGTCTTCGGAAATATCTGCATTGGAATACACATTCTGCACGTCATCCAGGTCTTCAAGACGTTCCAGCAGGCGAATCATTTTCTCTGCATCGTCCAGATCCAGCGGCACGGTATTGTCGGCACGCATGGTGACCTCGGCCTGCTCGGGTTGCAGCCCGGCAGACAGCATGGCGTCTTTTACATCGATGAACTGGTCGGGTTGTGTCAGCACGTCAACAGAACTGTCGTCGTTACTCAGTACGTCTTCCGCACCGGCTTCCAGCGCCACTTCCATCACCTGGTCTTCATCGACACCGACCGGAAAACTGAGCACCCCGGTATTCGCGAACTGGTAGGCCACCGAACCATCGGTGCCAAGATTGCCGCCCGCTTTTGAGAAGGCATGCCGCACCTCGGCCACGGTACGGTTACGGTTATCGGTCACACAATCAACCATGACCGCAATACCACCCGGGCCGTAGCCCTCGTAGCGCACCTCTTCATAGTTGTCACCGTCCTGCGCACCCGAGCCGCGCTTGATGGCACGCTCGATGGTGTCCTTGGTCATGTTGCCGGCCAGCGCCTTGTCCACGGCCAGCCTGAGCCGCGGGTTGGTTGACGGGTCCGGCTCCCCCATGCGGGCAGCGACCGTGATTTCCCGAATCAGCTTGGTAAATAACTTGCCACGCTTGGCATCCTGGGCGCCTTTACGGTGTTGAATATTGGCCCATTTACTGTGTCCTGCCATAATCCTGTCGTCCCCTGCGTCTGAATGAAACCATTCTATCACTGTCGTCCGGGAGATTAACTCCCTCCCCCCCCATGGGATGGTCGGAGAGAGCGAAACGAGGGGCCGGCGTCAGAAAAAAACTAGCAGCTTGATTTATTCCCGCTAGCTGGCCCTCTCCCGCAGGGAGATGGGAATCATTTCCTGTCATGTTGCAGCTTATCCTGCCACACGAAGATAGCCCGCTATCGGTAATTCCAGATTATTGATTCAACCGGGGCTCAGGGAGTAACCTCAGGGGGCTTGCGCAGATGAATACCAAGCTCGATCAGCTGTCCGGGCGCCACCGCAGACGGTGCCTGGGTCAGCGGGCATGCCGCTGTTTGCGTCTTCGGAAAGGCCATTACCTCACGAATGGAGGTGGCCCCCGCCATCAACATCACCAGCCGGTCCACACCAAAGGCAATGCCACCGTGTGGTGGACAACCGTACTTCAGGGCATCCAGCAGGAAACCAAACTTGTCACGCGCTTCCTCGTCGCCAATACCCAGCAGTTTCAGCACCGCCTGCTGCATGACGGTACTGTGGATACGAATAGAACCGCCACCCAGTTCGATGCCGTTCAGCACCATGTCATAGGCGCGTGACAGGCTGGCACCCGGGTCCGCGACCAGTGCTGCCGGGTCATCGCTGTTGGGCGCCGTGAACGGATGATGCAGTGCCATCCAGCGGTTATGCTTTTCGTCTCGTTCGAACAGGGGAAAGTCAACCACCCATAGCGGTTCCCAGTCACCCTCGACCAGGCCGAGATCTACACCCAGCCGGACGCGCAACGCACCGAGCGCGTCGTTGACGATACGGGCCTTGTCGGCCCCAAAGAAAATCAGGTCGCCATCGGCAACGCCGGTCCGTTCCACAATGGCTGCAACCACATCATCCGGCAGAAATTTGAGAATCGGCGATTGCAGACCCTCACGGCCGGCAGCCACGTCATTCACCTTGATGTAGGCCAGGCCACGCGCACCGTACTTGCTGACGTATTTGGTGTAGTCATCGATCACCTTGCGGCTGAGGTTACTGCCACCCGGCACCTTCAGGGCCGCAACACGACCATCGGGATCGTTGGCTGGCCCGGAAAACACCTTGAACTCGACCTCACTCATGACGTCGCCCAGATCGACCAGCTCCAGTGGTATACGCAGGTCAGGCCGGTCAGTACCAAAGCGCAGCATCGACTCTGCATAGCTCATGCGCGGGAACGGATCTGGCAGGGAAACACCGAGCAGGTCGCTGAACAGATGACGTACCATGGTCTCGGTTAACGACATGATGTCGTTTTCTTCCAGAAAAGCCGTCTCGATATCCAGCTGGGTGAATTCAGGCTGGCGATCTGCGCGCAGGTCCTCATCACGGAAACAGCGGGCAATCTGGTAATAACGGTCGACACCGCCCATCATCAACAGCTGCTTGAACAACTGCGGCGACTGCGGCATGGCAAAGAATTCGCCCGGGTAGGTACGGCTGGGTATCAGGTAATCACGCGCACCCTCGGGCGTGGAACGTGTCATGATCGGCGTCTCGACATCAATAAAACCGTTTTCATCGAGGTAGTTGCGCATCGCATGGGTAACGCGTGCGCGCAGCCGCAGCTTTTCCTGCATCTCGGGACGGCGCAAGTCTATGTAACGAAAACGCAGCCGCAGTTCCTCGTTTACGTCCTGGTCATCCAGCTGGAACGGCGGCGTCTCGGCAGCATTCAGCACCTCAAGCTCCAGCCCCAGCACTTCGATCTTCCCGGTCGGCATATCCGGATTGATAGTGCCCTCCGGACGACTGCGCACACGCCCGGTCACCTTCAGCACATATTCATTGCGCACACGTTCAGCGGTAGCAAAAACCGCTTCCCGATCGGGATCGAACACCACTTGCACCAGTCCCTTGTGGTCACGCAGATCAACAAAAATAACGCCGCCATGATCACGGCGACGATGCACCCAGCCACACAGTGTCACTTCCTGATCAAGATGTGTTTCGCTTGGTTCACCACAATAGAGACTGCGCATAGTCATTTTCCAGGTTTAGTAAGGCAAAGGTATGAAGAGTTGCTGATGGGCCAGGTAACGGCGTCAGCCAGATTTCTTTTTGGTCGAGGTACTGCCCGACTTGTCACCGTCACCGCCACTCGTCTTGGTAGCCGTGGTTTCTTTCTTGCCGGACTTATCGAGATTTTTCTTGTCACCGGTCTTGAAGTCGGTTTCATACCAGCCGCCACCCTTGAGCCGGAATACCGGTGCTGATACCAGCTTCTTGAGTGCTTCAGCACCACAATCCGGACACGTCGTCAGAGGCGCCTCACTGATTTTCTGCAAACTATCGAAGACGTGTCCGCACGCTTCGCATTGATACTCGTAAATCGGCATATTTCAAACCTGAAAAGTACTGTCAAAAAAGAAAGGCCGCATTATACAGGCCATTGGCAGCAAGGTAATAGCCACCCGGCCAATGAAAAGCGGCTATCTGCGCGGGTTTTTACAGGTATCTCGCGCCTGGCGATTCTGTGACAATAGGCGGACCACACAAGCCTGATCCGGAAAACATGCGTTCACACCCGACTACCCTGCCCGGCACTGCCGGCAATGACCTGAAGACATTACGGGCACTGGCACCGTTTTTGTGGCAATACCGTGGACGGGTGCTGCTGGCACTGGCCTTCCTGATACTGGCGAAAGTCGCCAATGTGGGCGTGCCGCTGGTACTCAAGGACATCGTTGATGCACTCGACATCAACGGCCACGAGGAGCTGCTGCTGCCCTTGTCATTTTTGCTGATGTACGGACTGCTGCGACTGGCCAGCTCACTGTTCAACGAGCTGCGTGATGCCGTCTTTGCCCGCGTACGCCACGGCGCCATGCGCAGCGTCTCGCTCAAGGTTCTGGAACATCTGCACCGGCTTTCTTTGCGTTTTCACCTGGAAAGAAAAACCGGCGGGCTGTCCCGCGACATTGACCGCGGCACCCGCAGTGTCAGCTCCCTGATGAATTATATGGTGTTCAGTATTCTGCCGACGCTGGTTGAAATCACCCTGGTAGCCTTCATTCTGCTGTCACGCTATGACGCCTGGTTCGCTATCGTCACCTTTCTCGCTGTTATCAGCTATATCGTTTTTACCATGACGGTAACGGAATGGCGCATGAAATACCGGATAGCCATGAACAAGCATGACTCGGTTGCCAATACCCAGGCCGTCGACAGTCTGCTTAATTACGAGACGGTCAAGTACTTCGGTAATGAAGACCATGAACTGTCCCGCTATGATGCCAGCCTGAGGGACTGGGAAAGTCAGGCAGTCAAAAGCCAGACATCATTGTCTGCGTTAAATTTTGGTCAGTCGGTCATTATTGCCGTTGGCGTTACCGTCATCATGATCATGGCGGCACAGGGCGTCGTCGATGGCAACATGACGCTCGGTGACCTGGTACTGGTGAACGCGTTCCTGTTGCAGTTATTTATTCCGCTCAACTTTCTCGGCATCGTCTACAGCCAGTTAAAACATGCACTCACCGACATGCACCTGATGTTCGATGTACTCAACCGGCAACCGGAGATTAACGACCGCCCGGATGCCAAA
>Ga0316193_10002837_pt1 | contig 12322 bp, 9 predicted proteins | sample MerIslsedime2_MG_FD_207735 | JGI IMG/M metagenome (GOLD analysis project Ga0316193, IMG submission 207735) | Coastal sediment microbial communities from Maine, United States - Merrow Island sediment 2 | ecosystem: Environmental > Aquatic > Marine > Coastal > Sediment | place: USA: Maine... | reverse complement strand
GGGACGTCGCGCACGCGACGTCCTATCGCGTATGTCAGGTGGCCGGGTGCTCTTCGTATGTCACGGGAATATCTGCCGAAGCCCATACGGTGAGCACGCACTCCGCAGGGAGCTGGCCGCTGCAGGTGAGGAGCGCTGGTCGGTCGAGTCCGCCGGCTTCGTGAAGCCGGATCGACCGTCTCCGGTGGAGGCCCTGGCGGTGGCGGCTCGTCGGGGTGTGGATCTCGACTCCCATCGCTCGCGGACCATGACGACGGAACTGGTCTTGGGTTTCGATCTGATCTATGTGATGAGTGCTTCCCAGGCGCGGTCAGTGTGCGAGTTGTTCGGTGCCCGGCCCGAGTCCGTGTGGATCCTCGGAGATCTGGATCCTGAGGCGATCAGCAAGCGGACGATCCGCGATCCCGTCGAACAGCCCGAAGAGGTATTCGAGGCGGTTTACGATCGAATCGATCGCTGTGTTCGGGTGATCGCAGAGGGACTCAGCGCAACCGCCACCGCAGGTCGCTGAAGTCGGGAGCCAGAATTCGGCCGGCTCCGATTCCCCCGAACAGGCCGAGCAGCGGACCGAGGCCTGTCGCGAGCCAGTCGATTCCCGACATCGAGCCGCCGAGCAGGGAAGCGCCCACCAGTCCGGCCAATCCGATCGCCAATCCGAGCACTGCCAACCGGCGTCGTCGCAGCCAGTATCCGATCGGGAAGAACAGGAACCCCAGCCAGGCGATGTCTGCTACATGCTCCGCTTCAGGCCCTGGCGCAGCCCCCAGCAGGAGGCTCCAGCCGCGCCCAGGGGTGGCGAGCGGCGTGCATTCGCCGTCCGGAATCTCCAGGCACGTCGAGCGGTCGCGCACCACCAGCCGGACCAGCGCCGTGTCACCATCTGCCGGTGCGATACCGGGGTACAGCGCCTCCGGGGATCGAAGACGCCAGTCTGAAGCTCGTCGGCGGAGTCGGAACACGAGGTCGTGATCGCGGGCGCCGAGCACCAGGATCTCCCGCTCCATCCCATCGTAAATGCTGAACACGGGTGCCAGGCCGATGGTCGGCGGTCCCGCGACGAAACTGACCACGAGGGGGTCACCGTACTTGAGCCCCGCGCGGACCGCGGGCGCATCATCCAGCCTCCGGCCCGGAGTCGGGAGCTCGCCGACCCGGGCATCCAGCACCTCGCCTCCATACTGTTCGTAGTGTCCGAGGTCCGGTGTCCATTGTCCGAACCACATGGATTCGGGCAGAGAGGTGGACAGCAGTAGCGTCGATCCCACGGTCACGCATGCCGCCACGGCGCCCGCGAGAATTGTCAATCCGCCGCTTTCCGGTCCTCGCAGCGCCAGGCCACGTCTCCAGAGACGAGCCAATCCGATACCTGCTGCCGCGCCTGCCGAGTTCATCAGAACGTCCGACAGAGTGGCGAAACGACCTGGTAGAAACAGCTGCGCCACTTCGATGGCGACTGCCAGTGCCGTCAGACCAGCCCACGTGCGAATGGGCGAAGCTCCGTGCCGAAGGGCGAGCAGGAAGCCGATGGGCAGAAACAGCAGCAGGTTGAGGATCGCGTCGGCGAGCGCAAAGTGACCGCACCAGAAGCAGCCTCCCGAAACGCTGCCCTCGGAGGGTGGCTGGGGCGAGAGAGTGAGGAACAGGACGAGTATGACCAGTGCAGACGCCACTACGCTCGACCGGCGAATCTGGATCCGCCTCCGGCTCCGACGCTTGCCCCGCCCTGGGAGCGCAACCCGGACTCGGTGAAGCGATTCGCGTCTCTTCCTGGACATTCCTGATACGTCCTTCGCCACTGTGAGCGAGTGGTTCCCGGCCGGCCGGCGCCAGGGGAAGCGTGGCCCGACAGCCAGTCCGGTCTTACGGTGTGGTATTCTGCCGCGCATCGAAAGGGCAGGTCCGGCAAGTGACGGGCACGGTGCTTGCTCTCTCCGGCCCCGAAATCAGCGGTTGGGAACCAGTGAAGGAGAAGAAGCAGAATGAACCCGAAGCGGATTCTCGTGACGGGTGGAGCCGGGTTCATCGGATCTCACCTCGTCGACGCCCTCGTGTCGCAGGGCCATGCGGTCAGAGTCCTGGACAACCTGGATCCTCAGGTACATGGCACTGCAGCCGGGCCACAGTCGATCGCGGGCCACGTCGACAGCGGGGCGGTCGAGTTCATCCACGGAGACGTGAGAGACGCAGCCACCGTCAGGTCGGCGCTGGACGGCATAGATCTGGTCTCGCATCAGGCAGCTGCCGTGGGTGTCGGGCAGTCGATGTATCGGATCGCCGACTATGTTCGGGCGAACTGCGAAGGAACCGGCGTTCTTCTGCAAGCGATCATCGAACGGGACCGGCCTCTCGAGCGACTCGTGGTCGCGAGTTCAATGTCGATCTATGGCGAAGGCCAGTACCGGTGCGTGGAGCATGGAACGGTGCATCCTCCCTTGCGTCCCGAAGACCAGCTGCGCGACGGAATCTGGGAGATGCTGTGCCCGGCATGCCGCACGCCACTCAATCCGGAGCCCACATCGGAGACCAAGCCTCTACACCCCACCTCCGTATATGCTGTCAGCAAACGGGACCAGGAGGAGCTCTGTCTCAGCGTCGGAGGTGCGTACGGAATCCCGACCGTCGCATTGCGGTACTTCAACGTGTATGGACCTCGGCAGTCGCTGGACAATCCGTATACCGGCGTTGCAGCCATATTTACCTGCAGGCTGCTGAACGACCGACCTCCGGTCGTGTTCGAGGACGGCGCGCAGAGCCGGGATTTCGTTCACGTGTCCGACATCGTTCGCGCCAATCTTCGCGCCCTCGAACCGGACCGGGGAGACGGCGAGGCGATCAACATCGCCACCGGCCGGTCGCTCGGCCTGCGAGAGTTGATCGCAGCGCTGCGCGACAAGCTCGGCGGCCCCGAACCCGACTACGTGGGCCGGTTCCGGAAGGGTGACATCCGGCACTGCTTCGGCGATCCGACGAAGGCGCGCGATCTGCTCGGCTTCGAGGCTTCGGTCCGCTTCGAAGACGGGATCGACGATCTCGCTGCCTGGGCCGAGGGCCAGGAGGCAGTCGACAGGATCGACGAGGCACGCCGTGAGCTGGAAGCAGCCGGTCTTACGGTCTGATCGGGAAGACGCGGTGTATCGGATTCTGATGATCGCACCGACTCCGTTCTTCGCGGATCGGGGCTGCCACGTTCGGATCCTGGGGGAAGTGCGCGCGCTTCAGGCCGCCGGCTGCGAGGTGACAGTCTGTACGTACCACCACGGTCGTGATGTCGAGGGGGTCCGCACCGAACGGATTCCGTCGCTTCCCGGCTATCGGAAGCTGTCGGCCGGACCGTCCAACGCAAAATACTTCGCAGATCCGCTCTTGCTGGCCCGCACCCTTGGCGTCGCGCTTCGCGAACCGCCGGACATCATTCATGCGCATCTGCACGAGGGGGCACTGCTTGGCCGTTTCGTCAGGGCCGCGACCGGCGCGCCCCTGGTTTTCGACTACCAGGGAAGCCTGACCGACGAGCTGTCCGAGCACGGATACCTCGACCGGACTCGGCCGGCGGGACGACTGTTCGAGGGACTCGAGGGGTGGATCGATGGTGGCGCCGACGTGGTGGTGGCGAGTTCAGGTCGCGCCGCCGACGCCCTGCGAACGCGCCTGTCACACGAGCGAGTGCGAACCGTGCTCGACGGTGTCGATACCACGGAATTCAAGCCCTTGAGCGGTGACGAGAAGCTGGCCGTGCGCGCTCGATACGGAATCGCCTCCGAGACGGTTCTTGGTGTGTACGTCGGAGTCCTGGCCGACTACCAGGGAATCGATCTGCTGCTCGAGAGTCTCGGGCCTGTGCTCGCTGACCATCCAGGCCTTCAAGTTCTTTTTGCCGGGTATCCCGAGGAAGCCTACCGACGACGGGCGTCGGAGCTCGGACTCGCGGATCGCGTCGTGTTTCCCGGCAAGGTGCCGTTCGAGGACACACGAACACTGACGGCCGCGGCGGACATCGGACTTACGCCAAAGCTCTCAGCCACCGAGGGCAACCTGAAGATCTACAATTACCTGGCGTGCGGCCTGCCGGTCGTAGCCTTCGACAATCCGGTGAACCGGGAGATCCTCGGTGATCTGGGTGTGTACGCTTCCTTCGGCGACGGCGTGGGATTCGCGGAAGCGCTCGGCCAGCTGGCCGACGACGAAGCACGGCGACAGGATCTCGGCCGGAGAGGACGTGAGCGGGCCAAAACGGAGCTGTCGTGGGACCGGGCCGCCGAGTGCCTGATCGAGATCTACCAGGGGCTCCTGGCTGACTCTCGGCGACGGTAATTTCCTGCAGGACTAAAGGTAACCGTTCGCACGGTACCAGTCGTACGTTCTCTTGAGTCCCTCATCGATCTCGATCTTCGGTTCGTAGCCCAATTCATCGCGAGCCCGGTCGATCCTGAAGGCCCGCACTTGCCGAAACCAGTCGACGCGGCGGCGAAACAGCGGTGGCGAGATTCGTAGCGGAGCGCAAGCGGTCTCGCACGCCACGGCCGCCAGCCACAGCGGTCGGAACGGGAGGTGCACGATGTCCACATCGAGATTCATCGCCCGGCCGACCGCGCGAACGAGGTCGTTCAGCGAGTAGAACTCGGCGTCGCCACCGATGTAGGTTCTACCACGGGCCTCGGGCCGCTCGGCCGCGAGCTCGAACAGGTCGACCAGGTTGTCGATGTATACGGGGTGATATGTCGTCTCTCCGTCTCCGAACATCAGAAACCGACCCTTCCGCGCCATTTTGAACAGCATCAGAAAACGGGCCGGGTCACCGGGTCCGTAGATCGCGGTCGGTCTGACGATCGCGATGTCCATTCCGTCTCGCATGAACTCCTGGCATACGAGTTCGCCCTCGTACTTGGTCTGCTGGTAGTAGTCCTCCGGCGCGATCGGGGACGCTTCGTCTCCCGGTGGATTCTCCACGTGGCCGTGAACACCCTGTGTGCTGCAGTACACGAGTCTCCGTGCACCGGCATCCCGGGCGGCCTCGAGGACATTTCGCGTGCCCGTGACGTTGACGTCGTGATACACCGACTTCGGAACGTCCAGCTGCCGAAATGCAGCGGCCACGTGATGGACGATTTCTGCACCATCGGCTGTCCGGCGAACGACATCCCGGTCCGTCACGGAGCCCAGCACCACCTCGGCGCCGAGCTCGGCCAGTTCATCGGCAAACAGTCCGGGCTGATTGTCGAGACACACTACCGAGTGTCCCTGGCCGACGAGTCGTCGGACCAGGTGACTTCCTGTGAAGCCCGTTCCCCCCGTCACGAGAATCCTCACGCTGCACTCCCTGACTGCGTTCGATGTCGATTCAATCGCTCGCCCCAGGGGGAGCGCCGGAGACACGTCTGGACAGACCGAGGCGGTCGTAGAACTCTTCAAATCGGCGAATTTCGATCTCACGCCTCTCGACAGACCACTCGAGCGCGGCCGCCAGGGCCATCCCGGCGCCATCGAGCACGTCCCGTGCCGGAAGGCCGTGCTGACCGATCGTACTGCGCCGGAGAAACACGTCAGCGAGAGTTCTCGCCTGCTCTCGATCTGCGGCAGCCGCAGCCAGCCGGGCAGCTTCCGCCGGATTCTCGAGCGGGCCGAAGCCGAGACTCGGGACGGGCGACGGCAAAGCGAAGGGAAGCGGATCCGCAGTCGCGGTAGAGCACGGGGCGAGCGAGCGATCGAACCTGGCCGCGACTCGATCAACCATGCGCTCCGCGACCGCCCTGGCCGTGGTCAATTTCACGCTGATCCCGGTGATCAGGCCGTCCGGTCCCCCACGCTCCCGGTGATCGCATATCAACGGCCGACGGGCGACGGAGAATGTGCCTGGATTCGATGGACCCCGGCCGAAGATCGGATACAGGCCGGCGACCGCGTATCGCACGCGGTCCATGCTGAGTTCGAGTCCTGGCCACCGGCGTGACATCTCCGTCACGAATCGGAGGATCTCGTCAGCGGACGGTTCGATCGGACCGGAAGGGACCAAGCCGCCGGGCTCGAAGGATGCGCCGATCAGGGCACTGCCCGCCCACGGCATGACGAATACTCGCCGGGAACGGGGTACTCTTCCACTGACTGACTGCTCGGTCCAGGTCAGTCCGAGTGCGATCTGTGGGACACGAAGATCAGCTACCAGGTGGATTCCCCTGGCGAATGATACCGGGGGGCGAGCGCTGGACTCCGCGGGCCAAAGGTCCACCGCCCAGGGCCCGGCGGCGTTGAGGACCCATGGCGCGCTCACCTGGAACAGGTTTCCCGACTCCCGGTCCAGTGCCTGAACACCTTCCACACGTCCGTTCGAGCTCAGGATTTCCTGGCACTCGACCCGGTTGACCACTACGGCGCCGCCGTCAACCGCGGCCGCCAGAACCGCCAGCACGAGCCGCTCAGCCGAGATCAACTGGCGATCGTGCACGACGAGTCCACCGTGCGGGGCCCAGTTGCTGAATGCGGGATCCAGGTCATGTCTGGATCCCGCGAACTGTGCCCCAGAGCCGCTCGCCCCAAGCGCGGACCTGGCAAACGAATTCCATACCGCGGCTGCCGTGCGCAGAACGACCTGGTCCGTGATACCGGCGGCGGCGGGAAACAGGAACGGAAGCGGACGGCTCAGGCCGGGCGCCAGGTGAGCGATGATCTCGCGTTCTCGCAGTGACTCGGCGGCTGCTGAAACATCCAGGTGCTGCAGCGCCCGAAGGCCGCCGTGCAGCACGCGGCCGGACGCGGAACTGGTGCCGGCCGAGAAATCGTCCCGCTCCATGAGAGCAGTCCTGAGGCCTCGCGCAGTCGCGTCCCAGGCAATGAACGCGCCGAGGATGCCACCGCCGATTACCACGAGATCGAACTGATCCCGTTCGAGGCGTCCGGGTTCACGACTCCCGATCACCTGGGGGCTCGTTCGTCCGGGTACACGGCTGAATCGTCCCGTGGCCGAGAATCGATCGCTGGATCGGTCGAGTCGGCGTTGGCGCCCGGCTGTCGGACGTGGCGTGCTCCAATCCGCATCGCGACCAGGGCAAGCGATAACCACCCCACGCTCGTTCCGTAGATCGCTCCGGCGAGTCCGAACCGGGATCCGACCACCGCGCCGGCGACACCCAGCGCCACCGCAAGCCATGCGTCGAGATTCAGTCTGGTGAGTTCCGCCGTGGTCCCGAGTGCCGCCGCAGTCGTACGCGCGAGTCCCGTGGCCACGCGCAGCAGGCCCGCCACCACGGCGGCCAGGACCAGCGGCCGACCCAGGTCGTACTTTCCGGCCAGCAATATGTCCGCGACCGGCGGAACGATCAGCACGGCGATGATCCCGGCGGGAATGCCGAGTCCGAACAGCGCCAGGGACTCCTTTCGAAGCAGGGCGCGGCGCTCAGCGGGGCCGGAGGCATGTCGCAGCCTCGGAAGCAGAGTGTGCTCGACAGCCAGCTGAAGTACGTGAAACGGGGCAATCACGAGCATCGCCAGGACGCTGAAGCTCGCCAGCGCCTCGAATGAGAGCAGACGGGGAATCACGAGACGGTCGAGTTGCTGCATCGCGAGCGCTCCGGCCACGAAGCCGGCGTACGCCAGAGATTCCTTCCATCGGATCGGTACGGCCGGCCGACGCTCCCGTGGCGGACGCCACAATCGGGTGAGAACCAGCGGCGCCGCGATGGCGCTGCCCGAGATGACGATTGCGAACGGCGGAGCGGGATCGGAGAACAGCAGCACCAGGGACAGCAGTCCGGCAAGTAGAACGGTGAAGTTCGTGGCGTGATTGACGACTGCCGAGGGGACGAACCTGTGTTGCGCCTGGAGAAGCGCCGAACCCAGGTAAGCCGTGGCGCCAGCCAGGATTCCAACGCCAAGGTATATGAGCTCTCGATTCCCGAGTCCGTAGCCGAGCCTTGCTCCGAGGACGACCAGTGCCGTCACCGGAACCGCGGCTATGTAGAGGCGACCGAGAAGGGAGGGACTCAGGTCGATCGGGTGACGATTCACCATGCCGTCGAGTCCGAGTGGCGCGACGCGGTGTGACAGGTTCAACAGTGCCACCAGCAGTGCGAACTGGCCGTATTGCGCCGTGGGCAGCGTTCGGGCGAGAAGCAGGTTCCCGATCGCGAACGTCGCACCCGACATGGCATAGACCGTCGCCACCGAAAACGTCGACGCGCCACCGGTCTTTCGGTTGTTCGACTGCCCCAACTGGCCGACTCTCTGCACGGGTGTCAGTTCAGTCCCTCACGCTGGATCAGTCGACGTGCGGGCCGGATCTCTGCCCCGGCTATCCGCATGCGGCGTTCCATTCCCCGAACGGGTGTTGCGTTTGCCCCACTCCGCAGTGCGCTTCTCGTTGCAGCAGCGCTACGACTCGACGCAGAATAGGTGCAAGATGGCCGCATCCGACATGGGGAAGGCGGCACGCTGGTTGCTTCCAGGACGGTAGATGAAATCCACGATCCGACTGTCAGTCGTAGTTCCGCTCTTCAACGAGTGCGAGAACGTGTCCCACCTGATCGGCGCCGTCCGTGCGGTGTTGGGAGAGGGGCAGGACTGGGAACTCGTGCTCGTGGACGACGGAAGCACGGACTGTACGTGTGAGCTGATCGAGTCGGAAGTGCGCGTCGACGCGCGGATTCGTCTCATTCGTCTCGCGAGAAACTACGGCCAGACGGCTGCCATGCAGGCGGCATTCGACCGGGCCCGCGGCCAGGTGATCGTCAGCATGGACGGTGATCTGCAGAACGATCCGGCGGACATACCGCTCCTGCTCGCCAGGCTCGACGAGGGATTCGATCTCGTTGTCGGGTACCGGGTGCACAGGAAAGACCGCCTGCTGACGCGCAAGTTGCCGTCCTGGGTCGCGAATCGCCTCATCGGAATGATCACAGGCGTGCAAATTCGAGACAACGGCTGTTCACTGAAAGCATATCGACGCGAACTGCTGGACCGGGTCCACCTGTACTCCGATATGCACAGGTTCATCCCGGCGCTGGCCGTCTCGACCGCAGGTGCCAGAGTGTCGGAGATCCCGGTTCGGCACCACGCTCGCCGATTCGGCGAGAGCAAGTACGGTCTGTCGCGAATCTGGAAGGTCGCGTCCGATTTGCTGGCGTTGAAGATGTTGAGCTCGTTCCGCGAGCGTCCGCTCCTGATGTTCGGGCTGGGAGCGCTTGGAGCTTCGATGCTGGCACTTCTGTCCATAGCGCTTACGACGCTGACCTTCGACAGGGGAGTCAGCGCGCCCTCTTCATACGGATACGTCTATCCGAGTATCGCACTGGTGTGGTTGTCTCTCGCCTTCTTCCTGCTGCTGCTCGGCCTCGTCGCCGAAGTCGTGATCAGCGGAGGGAGATCGACTGGCGAGATGAGCCTGCCCGTTGTCAGGGAGTGGACATGATCATCAATCGCGGGCGTACTGGTGAAGGGCCCCGAGTCAGGGTCGCCGAACTGGTCATGCCGACACTGCAGGCACCAGGGCTGAAGCCGGATGTGTCTGTCATCGTTCCGGTGACGGAGCGCCCGGACCCACTTGCCGAGCTGTTCCTCGAGTACTCGGAACCATTGGCCGACGCCGGGCTGAATTACGAGTTCGTGTTCGTAGTCGAGCCCCGCAACCGGCAGCGCGTAGTGCCACTCCGCAAGCTTGCCGAGCGGGGCCAGGCGATTCGAGTGTTCGAAGTCGGCCACACGGTTGGCGAGTCCGTTCTCCTGATGCTCGGCGCAGCTCGAAGCCGGGCCGATACCCTGATCGTGCTGCCCGCGTACCGGCGAGTAGATGCATCCGCACTTCCTGAGTTGTACGTGAAGATCTTCGAAGGTGCGGACCTCGTGAACTGTCGCCGGAATCCACGGCGTGACTCGTGGCTCAACCGCTTGCAGACCAGGGTGCTGCATACTCTCGTGGCGGGTCTGTCGAGTGGCCGGGTAAGGGATGTCGGGTCGGGAGTCCGCGCGATGAGACGCGAGGTGTTGTTGGAGATTCCTCTGTACGGTGACTTCTTCCGCTTTCTGCCGGTTCTCGCGATACGCGAGGGATACCAGGTAGAGGAGATTGACGCACCGCAGCACGCCAGTGACGCGAAGACACGCGTATACTCGCCCGGAATCTACCTGCGACGGCTGATCGACGTGTTCGGCCTGTTTTTCCTGGCGAGATTCACGTACAAGCCCCTCCGGTTCTTCGGGATGATCGGTGGAACCCTGGTGGTCTTCGGAGGCCTGGTCCTGGTCGTCCTGTTCCTGCAGCGGCTGGCCGGTGAGCCGCTCGCCGGCCGTCCGCTGCTCCTGCTGGGAGTGCTGGTGTTCACTCTCGGAGTGCAGGCGATCGCCCTGGGCCTGATCGGAGAGATCATCGTTCACTTCAACGCGCCCGGGCGCAGTCCGTATCGGGTGCAGGCCGACACAGCGGCAGAGGATTCGTTGACGGTGGTCTCCGATCCGGCAGTCCAGCCGCCCGCGGACGCCGCCCGGGCGCAAATTGGCGGTCCCGGCGGTCGGACGGCGGAAGGCTAGCAGATGAGCGCCAATTCGACCGGACAGACGAGAGGGAAGCACATATTCTCCGTGGACCTGGAGGAGTACTTCCAGGTCCACGCATTCGACGGGGTCATCGAACGAGAGGAATGGGATCTCATCCCGAGCAGGGTAGAGACTCCCACTGCGCGCCTTCTCGATCTTCTCGCACGCACGGGCAACCAGGCCACCTTCTTCACGCTCGGCTGGGTCGCCGACCGGCACCCCGATCTTCTGCGGCGGATCAGCGAGGCCGGACACGAGGTCGCGTCGCACGGCTACGGCCACCGACGTCTGACCGAGATGACACCAGACGAGTTTCGCGCTGACTTGCAGCGTTCAAGGCGATCGCTGGAATCCGCGACCGGAAAGCCGGTATACGGTTACCGCGCTCCGACCTTTTCGCTCGTGCCGGGAACGGAATGGGCATTCGACATCCTGATCGACGAGGGATTCGCCTATGACTCGAGCCTGTTCCCGATTCGCAGGGCAGGGTACGGGTTCGCCGGTGCGAAGCCAGAGGTGCATGAGATCCAGCGCCCCGCCGGCCGGATTCTCGAGATTCCGATGACGACGACTGTCGTGGCCGGGGTTCGGCTCCCGGCGGCCGGAGGCGGCTGGTTCAGACAGCTACCCTACGGACTGACGAGAAGCGGATTCCGTCGTTGTGAGCGGATGGGCACTCCGGGGATGTTTTACATCCACCCCTGGGAGCTCGATCCGGAGCAGCCCCGAATTCCCGTTCCGGTTCTTCAGAGACTGCGGCACTACCGGGGTCTGCGGCGTATCGAAACCCGGCTGGAGCGACTGCTGCGCGACTTCAGCTTCACATCGGCGCAGGAACGATTTCAGTTGGCGGAGCCGAAAGCCGACCGGGAAGCGATGGCATGACACTGCCGCGCTCGTCGCATGAGCCGAGCGGGGTCAGGCCCGAACGTTCATGAGGTCCGTATTCGGTGTGGCGGGCGAAGTCGCGCCCGGTGAGCTCGCATTCCTGATCGACCGATTCGCGGCTGCCGGCATGGCAACGGAAGTCGTCAGCCTCCCCGGTCTCGAACTCCTGCTCGTGGGCAGGTCCGACAGCGAGCTTGTCGAGTCGCACCAGGAAGAGTCGGGGGTCCACGCCATCGCGGTCGGCCGGCCGCTGCACCCGGTGCGCACGGGTATTCCGAGTGCACTGCTGGACGCGCTGGGGGAATATCGTTCCAGCGGTCCACGGCTGACCGGTTCCTGGCTCGGCGAGTTCAACCTGCTGCTCGCCGACGGGCCGGGCCGAGTACTCGAACTGGAGACGGATTGCCTCGGATTGCGGCCCTTGTTCATCCAGGAGGCCGGATCCCGGGTCGTGTTCGGATCTGAAGCATGGCCCCTGGTGGAGGCGGGCCTGGTCCCGCCGACCATGGACCTGGATGCGTTCGCGTCGTGGATTCTGCTCGAACACCCGCTGAACGGACGCAGTCTGTTTCACGGCCTGCAACGAATGCCGCCAGGACGGGCACGGATCGATCTGGATTCCGGCCGGCTGGCCGTTGAAGCGGATGCCTGGATTGATGGGGAGAGATCCGCAGGGCGAGAAGAGCTGGCGCACGACATCGCGGCCTCTGTCGACGACAGCCTGTCGCGAGTCATTCGTGACGAGGATCGAATCGGTTCCTTTCTGTCCGGTGGATACGACAGCCGGTATGTCGCCTGCCGCCTTGCCGCACTCGGGCATCCCCCGGATTCGGCGGTGCTGGTCGAAGCCGGGGCCGGAGACCTCGTTCCCGGTCGCGAGATCGCTTCTCGATTGGGCATACCACTGACGGTCGTC
>Ga0316193_10002836_pt1 | contig 12325 bp, 8 predicted proteins | sample MerIslsedime2_MG_FD_207735 | JGI IMG/M metagenome (GOLD analysis project Ga0316193, IMG submission 207735) | Coastal sediment microbial communities from Maine, United States - Merrow Island sediment 2 | ecosystem: Environmental > Aquatic > Marine > Coastal > Sediment | place: USA: Maine... | reverse complement strand
TGATGCATGCGAATATATGTTTTCATCTGATCAACATTGAGGTGAATATCGAATACCTCGAAGTCAGGGTGGGTTAATGGTTTATCTTTACGTCTTTCAATAATCTTCATCATCCTCTCCTTAATCTGATAGTGACAACATTCATATATTTTTATAATTAACTCCCATGAACTAGAAAAATGCAAAAAATATACCATGTACTCAACTTGTTGATATCTTGGATATAATAAGAACGCCAGTCTTAAATGTGTAAAATCATCTGACATTTTTACTGTGGAGCTTCAAATGAAGACAAGCTATTTTCAGACTATTCCATCTGCTAGATTGTAAGATCAGTAATCGTTGATTCAACGTTCTCTTCGGTGCTCTCAACCGGTCTATGCAACAAATATATGATCATTTCAGATGATGACTCTCGCCGTTAGGTTTTTCATTATCGGTTAGTTTGACCACTCCTGGCCGATAGCCGACAGATTAAGAACCACCTTCGGCTGCCATATTTGTGATTTTCTCTCAGCTAGTTAAGCTGAGACAGATGGATACGTGGCAGAATCTGTACTTAATCTCAATCTGATTAACCCAAGTTTTTCTGAGGCATCCTAACTGAGGACGTATTGTTGGAAATATAATATTTTGCGACTAAACTTGATTTCATAACTAATACAACCTTGCAAGGATACTTATGTCAACAATTACAGCTCTGATCGTCGACGACTCCAAATCCGTCCGCTTTTCACTGCGTAAAATGCTCAAGCAATGCAATGTCGAGGCCGACACTGTGGAATCTGGCGCTGAGGCCCTCGACTTTCTGAAGAATGCTGATAAAGTGCCAGGCGTCATATTTATGGATCACATAATGCCTGACATGGACGGATTTGAAACAACACGCGCTATCATTGCTGATGACGACATCACCGATATCCCGATTATCATGTGTACGTCAAACGAAGGAGCAGATTATGTTGCTGAAGCAAAAGGTATCGGTGCGCACGGTACTATCGCCAAGCCACCTACTCCCGAAGGATTGAAAGAAGTCATAGATAATCTCGTATGTGAAGCTGAAGCCATCACGGCGCCAGTTGAAGCTGAAGCAACTATTACCAGTGAACAGATTGAGCAAATGGTACAAGCAGCCCTCAGCCAGAAACTGGAAGAAAGCATCGAGACCATCACTAATAATGTGATTCCACAGGTTGAAGTGCGTGCACGTGATCTGGTATCTGAAAGTGTCTTTCAGGAAACTGCCAGAATACAGGATGAAACACTGGTTGCCTGCAATGCCCAACTTCAAGATCTACGTGAAGAGGCCCTCAAGGCTATCAAGCAACAGGTCAACGACGTGATCAAGGCTGAACTGGAAAGCCATGTTGGAGAAGTTATCCAGTCCGCTCTTGATGATGTTAAGAACAAGGCGCGTGAAACCGAAATCTCCTGGCTGGCCGATCAGGAGGAGTTTAAGACAGTAGTTAATGATTCAGCGAAAAAGGCAGCAGAAGCAACTATGGCCAGCTCTCGAGACGAGGCACGTAGAATTGCGACAGAGGTCGCTGAAGATGTGGTGAAAACATCTAGCGGAGCCTCATCCGCTGAATATGCTGCAAAGCAAGCACGTAAAATGGCAGTAATTGCCGGAATTATAGGAGTTCTGGCTGCTGCAGTGGTCTATTTCATTAAGTAATCGAACACAAATTACTAAGGTGTCATAATCCTCACCGTTCAGCTTTCTTTCCAAAATTCAGTAATGCCGCCAGTTAAATTTTTTGCCCAGATCCCAGCGGATGCCGATGGTATAGGTGTTGCCTAACGCTGTGCCATCGGCCAGTCGACCGTTGTCCAGGCGAGCGTTGAAGTAAAACATTTTCGTGAAGCCATCAATTGAGTATCGCGCACCGATGATGCCATATTCCACCTTGTACTCGCCGGCCTGTGTTTCGCCTTTATCAGGAACCAGTGCATTCAATCCTGCAACTAGCCACCATGGCCCATTTACCTGGTACTGACTATAGAGTTCGACTCCGCTGCCGTCGAAATAGATATTTTCATCCGTTGTCTCCTGGTTTACCAGGCGCGAAACGGTAAGGCCGGTATACCAGCGTTGACCGAGCCATCGGCTGCCGACAAGCAGGGCGACGGCATCATCATCAATGCCTGAGGAAGCCAGTTCACCCAGTTCATCATCTGGTACGTCGGCCCAGTTCAGGGCGATGCCAACAGTGAAATCATTCCGAGTATCGATAATCGCGCTGAAACCTGCCGTGGTGCCATAGTTGTAGTCGGTGTTCGGTATAGGCTCGTTATTCTGCAGTTGTACGTTAAGGTTGAAAGGTTTAATGTCCCAGCCATCAGGGAGATAATCAATGTAGAAACGGCTTTGCAATACATTATCTGCACGACCTGTACCGGTAGGGCCACCATCGGTACCGGCATTATAGGTGCCGCTGGCGCTGCCACCGGTACCCTCGAAACGATCTGTGAAATAGGCAACCTTGTAATAGGTCGACCAGTTCTTACCAAGGGTGGCAACCAGGAGGGGGGTCTCAAGCCCTACATATAAGAGACGCGTAAAGATATCACTATTATCCCCTTCTCCAGACGAGGCACCCGGGTCAAGCAGGTCTGATACCCGTGTAAACAGGTTGAAGCCTGCTTCATAGCGAAACGTTAACCAGTAACGCGGAATTGCCTGGTAACGCAAACTGACACCGGCACGTGAACCACCATCGCTCCAGCCTGAATCGCTATCGGTTTCCCGGTAGCGGAAGCGTGCGCTGCCGTAGAGGTTTATATCATTAGGCTCATCAAGCCAGCGAGAGGCACCTTTTTGAATTTCCACTTCACGTTTTGCTGACGGGTCTTCACTGGCATTGATTTCGCGGTCACGTGCCTGTTCCTTAGCAGCATCTTTGATAACAGCTGCTTCAGCGGGATCGGCAGTTTCAGCGGCATACAGGAGCGCATTGCCGAGTGGGAGTTGTGCCGCAAAACACAATATTGGCAACAGGGATAATCGTAGAATCTTCACGTAGTGCAATATTCTATCAAACGGAAAAAGAGATGACGAATATCGGCCCAATTTTCCATCAGGACATTCACCTCTCCTGCTAAATATGACTTTAGCTGGACAGTAACTGAATAATGCTGATATATCTCTGTGCCTGCCTTAATGAATATGGCTAGAACACAATAACCAACTAAAGAGAATCACCACCAAGGAGAGAAATACGATGAAGCTGGAATCCCTGGCACTGCACCACGGTTATAAATCGGATCCAACCACCAAGGCGGCCGCGGTACCGATCTACCAGACCACGTCCTATACTTTTGATGATACGCAGCATGGCGCCGACCTGTTTGATTTGAAGGTAGCTGGCAATATCTACACGCGCATCATGAACCCAACTACGGATGTGCTTGAGCAGCGCCTGGCCGAAATGGAGGGTGGCATTGCCTCACTCGTTGTGGCTTCAGGCATGGCCGCCATCACCTATGCCATTCAGTGCATCACCAGCAGCGGCGATAACATCATCAGCACCAGCCAGCTGTACGGCGGCACCTACAACCTGTTTGCCCATACCTTCCCGCGCCAGGGAATTGATGTACGGATGGCGTCGTTCGATGATTACAATGGCATGGAAAGCCTGATTGATGACCGTACGCGTGCCGTGTTCTGTGAAACGATCGGTAATCCGGCGGGGAACATTGTCGACCTGGAACGACTCGCTGATATCGCGCACCGGCATGGCCTGCCATTGATTGTAGATAATACCGTTGCCACGCCGTATCTTTGCCGGGCCTTTGACCATGGGGCTGACATCATCATTCATTCGCTGACCAAGTATATCGGCGGTCATGGCACAACGATTGGCGGTGTCATCATCGATTCAGGAAAGTTTGACTGGGCAGGCAACAAGGAGCGTTTCCCGATGCTGAACGAACCCGACCCTTCCTACCATGGTGTCGTTTACACTGAAGCGCTGGGGCCAGCAGCGTACATCGGTCGTTGCCGGGTTGTTCCACTGAGAAACACTGGTGCCGCACTATCGCCTCACAGTTCATTCCTGATTCTACAGGGACTTGAGACACTGGGTCTGCGCATTGAACGGCATTGTGAGAATGCGCAGGCTGTCGCCGAATATCTTAACCAGCATCCACAGGTTGAATGGGTGCGCTACGCCGGATTGCCTGACAGTGAGTATCATGAAACCTGCCAGAAGATCACAGGTGGCAAGGCCTCGGGCATCCTTATCTTCGGTATTAAAGGTGGTGCTGAAGCCGGAGCACGCTTCATCGATGCGTTGCAGATGATCCTGCGCCTGGTGAATATTGGTGATGCGAAATCACTGGCATGCCACCCGGCAACAACCACCCATCGTCAGCTTGGCCCGGATGAGCTGGCAAAAGCTGGCGTCTCCGAAGACATGGTCAGGCTCTCGATTGGTATCGAACATATTGACGATATCATTGCTGATATTGAACAGGCACTGGAAGCCGCTGCAGGTTGATTAGCAGATAGTCAATCCAGAGCCATGACGTTTGATAAGAAGGAGATGTGCAAAGTATCTTTTTTATCAGCAGGTCATGGCTTTCTCCTTGCCTGTTCTCATGAGTGACTTAGTCAAGCCATCAAATTCTATTTTTTATATGTAGGTTATTAACACATTAATGGAGTAAAGGAATGAACGCGCTGTTGTTAAGTTGTTTGCTGATTCTTTTTAGTATCAATAGTTATGCAGACTATCTTTCGAGTATGAAAGCAACGCCAGTTGCCGATAATGTCTATGCCATACTGACACCTGCCCGCGACATCCCTAATCCTGAAAACCTGGGATGGAACTCCAATAGTGCTTTTGTCGTGACGAAAACCGGCGTACTGGTGATTGACACCGGCAGTTCTGAAACCATTGGCAATGCTCTGAAGCAAACCATCCGCCAGGTGACAGACAAACCGGTCAAGTGGATAGTGAATTCACATGCACATGGGGATCACTGGCTGGGAAATATCGCTTTTAAAGATTCGAATCCAGTGATTTACGCGACATCAACGGTAAATGATCTTACGAAATCAGAAGGTGCTACCTGGGTAGAGAACTTTAAACGACTCAGTGAAGGTGCCACCGGCGATACACCGCTGTTGCTGCCAAATAAAATCATTGATGAACGGTCAGAATTATTGCTCGATGAAACAAAGATTGTCCTGTTCCCTTCGGGAAACAGCCATTCGCCGGGTGATCTCATCACCTGGCTGCCGCAGCAGCGTGTGGTGATCAGTGGTGATGTTGTTTACTCAGACCGCATGCCCACGACCAGCGCCTCAAATTTATCGCAGTGGATTGCGATGCTGGTTGAATTACAGCAGCTTGATCCGGCGGCTGTTATCCCAGGCCATGGTGATGTTACAGACACTGAAGGTCTTCGCAGATTACATGCACTATTAAGTGGTATTCATGATGAGGTAAAAAAAGGTTATGAGGCCGGATTATCCGACTACGAAATGCTGCCTGCTGTGCTAGAGAGTCTGCAGCAGTATGAAGAATATTATCCAGGCTTTAAAGATAAGTTGGGAAGCGACATTTCGCATGTATATCTGCAGATAGAAGCGGCAGAATTTCAATAAGATCGATATACCTCAGGGCGGTTTACCAGTGCCACATATTCGATAAAAGATGTGATAATTTTTGAAAACTGAAATGCGAAATCGCCTGGAAAACTCATAGCTGCAGAAAATTGATGCTACTTCTGACAGAGATAGCCGCTGTCATTCACGCTTGTTGACCAGAAGTAGATATCACAATTTCCCATGTCTTTACGCAGACTGGTAATCGTGTCCCTGATCTGCTCATCAGTGCCATTGACTTCGAACTTTACTTTGCGCTGACGGCTTGTCACCTGCTCTGCAAGGCTAAGCTTTTCAGGTCGTGCACCATGACCGTTAATCGGATAGCTGCTAAAACCTTCAACGAATGGCTGCTCAAGCAGCCAGTCAACGATGATATCTTCAAGTTCGGGTGCAGCGATTATGCTCAGTAATGAATTAGACATGGTGAAGTGTTCCATAGCGTCGATATAGTGCAGGCAGGAGCAACAGTGTTAACAGGGTTGAGCTGACCAGGCCGCCAATCACGACGATGGCAAGGGGCCTCTGTATTTCCGAGCCCGGTCCGCTGGCAAACAGCAGTGGTACAAGACCGAATGCAGCTATGCTGGCGGTCATCATAACGGGGCGCAGGCGCCGCACTGAACCTTCGACAACGACTCGGGCAATTGGCATACCAGTGGCTGACAGCTGATTAAAATAAGTTAGCATGACGACCCCGTTCAGCACAGCAATACCCAGCAGGGCAATAAAACCTATCGAAGCCGGTACCGACAAATATTCACCAGACAGCCACAGCGCAAAAATGCCACCCACCAGCGCGAAGGGGATATTGGTTAATACCAGTACTGATTGACGGACAGATTTAAAGGTGGAGAACAGCAGCAGAAATACCAGCACGATAGCAACAGGAATGACGATAGATAATCGTCTCGCAGCACGCTGCTGATTTTCAAACTGCCCGCCCCACTCCAGACGGTAACCAACGGGTAACTCAACTTTCTCAAGCACAGCCTGCCTGGCTTCTTCTACAAATCCAACCAGGTCTCGTCCACCGACATAAGCAGAGATAACACTATAACGATTGCCCAGTTCACGCTCTACCATTACCGGACCTTCTTCACGTACCAGCTCTGCGATGCTCGATAAGGCGGTAAAATTTCCATCAGGCAGGACAATTTGCAGATCATGGAAGTCCGCCTGTTCACCTCGTATCAGCAGTGGCGTGCGACGTAATCCTTCGTAGACAGTTCCTATCACTCTGCCTTCAAGCTGGCTGCGTAAAAGGTTTTCCAGCTCATTTACTGATAAGCCAAGGCGTCCTGATGCGAGACGATTAATCCGGACACTGAGATACTGAACACCTTCATTCTGCTTACTTATAACATCACGACTTCCCTCGAGACCGGCTACAACTGAAGCTATCTCCTGTGCCTTGCGGTTTAATATGGAACTGTCATCGCCAAAAAGCTTGATGGCGACATCACCCCTGACACCGGTCAACATTTCGGAAACGCGCATTTCTATTGGCTGTGTAAACCCATAAGAAACCCCCGGGAACTGATCCATGACATTTCGCATTTCATCTAATAGTTCATCCTTGCTGTCCATACGCCATTCTGAGCGCGGCTTTATGACCATGAATGAATCTGTCTCATTTAAGCCCATAGGATCCAGGCCAATTTCATCAGATCCGGCACGTGCCACAATTCGGGTCACTTCAGGGACTTGCTCAAGCAGCGCCCTTTGAACGCGCATATCAATGTCAGCTGAACGATCGAGACTGATAGAAGGCAGTTTTTCCAGCTGGATAATGACATTGCCTTCATCCATGGTGGGCATGAAAGTCTTACCCGTTAATGTATAGGCAATGGCAGCCATGACGAGCAATGTAATGGCAGCGCCAACGACAATCCGGACATTCGCCAGGGCCCAGTTCAGAGACGGAATATAGAGGCGTTCAAGCTGGCGAACCAGCCAGGGTTCCTTATGACTGGCTTTGCCCAGCAACATCGATGATAAAAGAGGAATAAGTGTTAGTGATAGCAGTAGTGAGCCTGCCAGGGCAAAGACAATAGTCATGGCGACAGGGATAAATAGTTTGCCTTCCAGTCCCTGCAGGGTAAGCAGAGGTAAAAAGACGATGATGATAACCAGGATGCCAGAGGTCACTGGCAGGCTGACTTCTCGAACTGCCCGATAAATGACGTGCATACGCGGTAATCGACTGTCCGGCTTTTGTTCATCGAGACGGCTGACAATGTTTTCTACCACCACGACAGCTGCATCTACTAGCATACCTATGGCAATCGCCAGCCCGCCAAGACTCATCAGGTTGGCTGACATGCCAAATTGACTCATCAGGATAAACGTCACTAGCGCCGCCAGCGGCAGAATCAGCGCAACTGTTAATGCGGCACGGAAGTTTCCCAGGAACAACAGCAACAACAATATAACAAGTATGGTCGCTTCAACCAGGGCTTTGCTGACTGTATTGACAGCACGCTGCACCAGGTTGCCCCGGTCATAAAAGACATTCAGGCTTATACCTGGTGGAAGGCTGTCTTTGAGGGCTTTCAACTGCTCTCGTACGCCCTGTACTACTTCTCGTGCATTTGCACCTGGCAGGCCGAGGACCAGGGCCTGCACTGCTTCGCCCTCGCCATTTTGAGTCACTGCTCCGTAGCGTGACAGCGAGCCGATTCGGACATCGGCTACATCGCTTATTCGAACTGGATGATTGCCGCGCGTGGCAACGACAATATCGCGAATGTTTTCGAGTGTTCTGATGGAACCTGCACTGCGTACGAGGAGAACCTCTTCACCCTCTTCAATTCGACCTGCGCCATCATCACGGTTATTCATGCTCAGAGCATTGTCGAGATCGTCGAGAGAAACAGTTCTTGCCAGCATATGTTCGGCATTCGGCACTACTTCAAATACACGGACGTAGCCACCAAGGGCATTGACATCGGCAACGCCGGGAACTGTTCGTAATGCTGGCCTGATAATCCAGTCTAGCAGTGCACGACGTTCCTGCAGTGACCCTTCACCATCAATGGTGAACATAAACATTTCACCCAGCGGCGTTGTCATAGGGGCTATGCCACCTTCGATATCCGGTGGTAAATCACCCCAGATTGAGGTCAGGCGCTCACTAACCTGCTGGCGGGCCCAGTAAATATCAGCGCCGTCTTCAAAGTCGACAGTTATATCCGTGAGACCATACTTCGCAATCGACCGTAACATCGTCTGTTGCGGGATGCCGAGCATCTCAACTTCAATCGGTGCCGTGATACGAGCCTCGACCTCTTCGGGTGTCATGCCGGGGGCCTTGATGATTATCTTAACCTGCGTAGAAGACACATCGGGAAATGCATCAATCGGGAGATTCAGAAAGGCACGAATGCCTGCACCTATGACGATACAGGCCAGCAGCAGCATCAGGATGCGCTGGGTCAGTGAAAAACGTACCAGGGCTGCAAGCATTATTCGCCACCACCCATTCCCAGTAACGCTGCTTTCAAGGCAGCAGTGCCTTCTACTGCAACCAGGCTCTGATTGTTGAGTGCTCCCTGGACACGCACCTTGCTTCCATGACGGCTCAATAATTCAACAACTTTCGCTTCTACTACATTAGCCACCTTCACGAACACCAGGGTCTGGCCATTATGATGGACAGTGGCAGCGACCGGAATTTCAAACACAGGGAGTTCCTGCCTTGTCTTGAATCTGGCCTGAACAAACTGACCCGGTTTCAGGCATGGAACGGATTCTTCATTAAAAGTGACTTCGACACGCAACTGGATAGTCTGGCTGACTGAATCTACAGATCGGGCAATCGCAATTAACTTCCCATCTATGTCCTCGCAACCATTAATGACAACGGATGCACCGACAGAATAGCTGCCAGCCTGTTCCTCCGGTACATCCACCAATACCCAGAGCGGATTCGTCTGGCCTACCTGGAAAAGTGGTTTTCCAGTTTCTACATAATCTCCGATACTTATTTCCTGCTGCAAAATATAACCTGTGACACCTGCACGAATTTCCAGTCGGTTGGTTAATTTTGATAGTTTCTCGAGTTCGCTAATGTCCTTCTCTGACATACCGGCAATCTGCAATAACTGCCTTGATTCGTGTAACGCGGCCCTGCTCTGCTGGTAGCCATAATGTGATTCTAATAGACGGCGTTGAGCGATAATTCCTTCTTCAAATAATGTTTTGTCTCGTGTATAGGCTTCTTTATCGAGGCGGTATTTACCTGCGGCACTGAGTAGCGCACGTTGCAGGTCCAGTAATTCAGGGCTTTCCAGTTCAGTGATAACTGTATCACTTGCGACCTCATCCCCACTGGCAACATTGATACGTAAGATTCGCCCGCTTAACGGTGCACTGATCATGTGCTGCTGGCTTACCGGCAGACTGACCTTTCCTGGCATGACCCGGCTATATTGCTCATCAACAACATTTACAGATTCGAACCGCACACCGAGGCGCTCGAGTTTTGAGGTGTCAATATTGATCGTCTCTGCTGCCCCTGCCACTGATGGCGTAATAGACAGAAACAAAATTGCTGCTAACCAGCGCATCATAATAAAACTCCTACCGCCTGGTTGTAGCGGGCTATTGCGCGTTGAAGTTTAATCCTGTAATCGCGATACTGTCGCCGAGCCTGAACGGTCTTGTTCTGCACCAGTAAAAGCTCAAAAAGATTACTCTCACCTACTTTGAAGGCGGTTTGTGCCATGCGCAGCTGTTCTTCTGATAATCGGCGTGATTTCTCTGCGATGACCAGTGCCTCTTCTATTCGATGCAGACCATGTTCAGCTTCGCGCAAATCAGCGATTAGCAGGCGACGGCGAGTAAGCAGCCTGGCCTCTGCATCTGCCACAGTTTGCTGCAATTCTGCCAGTCTCACATCACGATAGGATTTGGGGCCAAAGGGGATGCCCACTGTCAGTTCCACACTATCATTATAGTCCGGGTTGAATTCACCACGAGAATGGTAACCTGTTACACCGAGTGTGACCGGTTCACCGCGCTGCTTACGTAAAAGTGCAACTTCACTACGAGCGCGATCAACATCTTTTGATAAAGTATATAAAGATGGGTGACCATCAGTGATTTCATCAACCGCTGACTTCTTCTCACGCCATTTTCCAGGCATTCGTTTACTCCCGGCAATCACCTCGTAACGCATCAGTGCATGCTCACGTTCGGCCAGGGCTGCACTTAAATCTTCTTCTCGCTGCAGTGTCTGCTGCTTGGCAAGCAGTAGGTCACGGCGCGATAATTCCCCAAGTTTTACTCTCCTCGTCATATCAGACTCGGTTTTCTGCGCCATCTCGAGAGCACTGGCTGCACTATCAACCGCATTTTCTGCCAGTGCGTAATCCCAGATCAGTTCTCGCACAGTGCCAGACATTTGCAGCCGTATGTCATTCCATTCAGCGCTTACCCACTCCGCAGATTTTTCCGCCAGGTCACGACCAGCGCGCCGCTCACCGAGTCGCCACAACGGTAGATCTACACCCAACTGATATTCACGTAATCCTTCATTACTTTGCCATTGATCTGTGCGGCTAGAGGCATTCAGAGAAGGCTGCGAACCTAAAAGATTTTTTGCCCGTTTATACAGTGCACGAGACCGCTCATTCATCGCCTCGAGACGCACCTGGTCCGGGCTGCGCTGCAGCGCGTTTTGTGTTAGTTCATTGAGGCTGAGATTTTTGTCGCGGAATTCCAGACCCAGTTTCGGTAGTGGGTCGCAAGTGTTATCTTCTTCACACTGAAATGCTGAGGCATCAAGAGCAAGCAGGCATGACAATAATAATACTGTATTAAATATATATATTTTCTGACCAGATTCAGAGAATAGTCTGTTCACTGATAACTCCTGATTTTTTCTATCTTTTTAGACAGGATGGTTAATACGATCACCAGTTTGTTTAACTAAATCTAACTCTCTGACGATTGATAAAGATGATGAAGAAGCCTGATATTAAAAATATATAACTTTGTTTAAATCTGGTCAGTGACATACTCACAATAGAAAGGAAATAACGTGAGCTTATTAGATTAATTAAACACACATATATACAGCATAAAATATGAGTTTTTCTGTCAGAATATTGAGTGATGACGGGTAAATAACTAATCCCGATATTTAAGCAGTCCATTAACAGTGCGCAACTTGATCAAGGTCGTTGACTAGCTTTCGTTTCAAGCGCAAAGCAGGGAGAACACTACGATCTTCCCCCACCTGTGCGCAATCTATTCAGGCATTATGTTACTTACTGAGTCTTCCAGCTGCCATCGGCCTGTCGACAGGCCGTACCATAAACTTTTTCCGGTTTTCCGGCGACGACAGCATCAATCGTATATTCCCGACAGGGACCTGCTGATGTTTCAGTGGTCTTTGTCGGCACCACTGCATAACTGTTGCCTGTATCCGGGTTCTGCCATCTGGACGGAATACCGGTGCGCACTGTTTCGAGTGTGTGAGCCGTTTTTAGCCGGTCCGTGTCATCCATAGATCTGCCAACTGCACCGCCGATTGCACCTCCCAGCAGGGTGCCGACGATAATTGCCGCTGTAGTCCCATCACCGTGACCTACCTGGGAACCCAGTACACCACCGAGAATACCACCGATGACCATGCCTGCATCCTGGTTTGTAGGTGTTGTAGTACAACCGCTAAAAGCCAACATAATTGACATCACGGATACT
>Ga0316193_10002835_pt1 | contig 12326 bp, 7 predicted proteins | sample MerIslsedime2_MG_FD_207735 | JGI IMG/M metagenome (GOLD analysis project Ga0316193, IMG submission 207735) | Coastal sediment microbial communities from Maine, United States - Merrow Island sediment 2 | ecosystem: Environmental > Aquatic > Marine > Coastal > Sediment | place: USA: Maine... | reverse complement strand
TCAATTCAAAAAGTGTCTGGCATCGTAGGGGATACGGATAGGCACCCATCTGACACCTCTCAATTTTCGGAATTCGCCGCTTTCTCCGGCGGGCGGCTCGACAACAAATCGCCACGGCGCGGGATACACAGCACGCAGACCACAATAACAATGGTCATCGCCAACGCGACGACCGAGGCTTCAACTCCGAACTCTCCGCCGGTTAGTAATTCGGGGCCTGACAATTCCGTCCGGAACAAGCCAAAGCCTCGCGCCCGACCGCTCATAGTTGCCCCGAGTAACGCAGCCAGCGCGAAGTTCCAGCCGGCATGGAAACCGATCGGGAACCACAACGAGTGGCTCCTGACGTAAAGGGCGGTGAACAACGCGCTCGCAGCCGTCCCCGCGACCAGAATTGTGCCGATCAACTGCGGCGTGAGAATGGGGAAAATTCCGATGAGGTGAATGGCGGCGAAAAAGAGACCGCCGAGTAACGCTGCAACCGGCCACCCCCAACGCAGGGCGAATTCCCTAACGACCATTCCCCTGAATACTGATTCTTCCAGAATCGAAATGAAAACGACCCAACCAAAATGTCCAATCAGTAGGGAAACGAGTTGACCTGCGGAAAACCGGCCGGGAAGACCCGTGATTCGAGCAAATCCAATGGCGCCGAGAAAGGCAATCGCGGCGACGGCGACTCCGACACCAATCAACGCGCCCCACAGGATGTGACGCCCGTGGAACTGAATACGCAACCAGCACCAAGGCCTTCGCCACAGGTACTTGACGACGAGAAATGTAGCCGGTACGCCCAGAAATAAACCGACCAGTCCGCGCAGAAAGACCGCCTCGTACGTTTTCAGCTCGCCGCCAGCGAGCTCTCCAAATGTAGCCCCGGTCACTATGGAACCGATCCAGAAGTAGACGTACTGCGTGGTGTAAGCCAGGACGTACAAGCCAAAGGCCCATGCGATAACCAGCAGTGGGTTGCGTGGTTTGATTAGCTCGATCGATTTCACGTTATCCCGCCTACTGTGCCGGGTCAGACGATTCCGGCGATCGTTGCCTGTCAGGCACCCATATCATTCGAAAAGATCAACTCGACAACCTGTTATCGAGGCTACCCCGAAATCGTCGGAATCGTCTGATGCGGCTACGGCATGCGACACCTACGACAACACCTCAATCCTGAAACGGCAATCGGTTCCACCCATCTTGAGGGATTCGAGCAGCTCAACCTTGACCCTTTTGCCGAGGCCGCGCTCCATCGCTTCGGTAACGTAACCAACGGAGCATTGGCAAAAAGTCGGCGAAAGCCCGGGCGCGTCAGACTCCATAATCATGCACATGCAATAGCCATCACTTAGGATCAGACCCTGGGGATTCTGGTGGCCCCGCCCCCAGTGAAAATTGATGACCGTCGAGCCGTTCCCCTCGATCACCTCGTTGCCGCCTTGCCGAAGTTGCTGCAAAAAACCTTCAGCTTCCTCAGGGGTCACTTTTCCGGCCGGCGCGACTCCAAACGCACGATTGAAGCAGGAACGCCCACAGCCTTGGAGGATGTGTGATTTTGTCGAGTCATCAAGCGTGTCGTCGATGTGGGCAACCATATCGGTGATCCACCGGCGCGCCTTCTTTGCGCGAAGCCATTCAGGTGTCGCGGACCCGTTGATCATCCGTTGCTCGAGGTCCTCGATCCACCCGGTGAGTTCCGCAGGTTCATCCGAACGTCCCGATCCAAACCCTTCGGCGACACGGCCGTAATGCAGCCCAGCCAAGGCGCCGCAGCAACACATCCCTGCCTTCAGCGAATACCCGAGAAACTCTTTGCGATCCATCGTGCCTCCCTACAATCAGCTGCCCGGTCACTGAACCTTTGGCGCTCGAAGAGCGCGACCGGCACCCATCTCCAGGTGGGTGACAATGCCCATTTCGTCCTTGACGAAATAGAGATCGAGGTTCAAAAACTGGATGAAATAGTCGGTCTCCGATTGCGGCTTGATCTCGACTCTGCCGCCGCCAGTGCTCTGAAACATGAGGTGGTGATCCTGCCGGGTCACGGTGAATGTGACCTCCGGGGCCGCCGGGTGCTGATAGACGCCGACACAGGATTCCAGCGCTTCGATATCGACCACGACTTGGGTACGTTCTTTGTAGAGAGGTGCAGCAACCGCATCCAGACGGCAGGTCGGTGTCTCGAAAATCGCGTCGTCAGGGTCCACATTGGCGACGATTTCAGTCACGTCCATCCTCATCTCGCGGTGCAACTCACCCTGATTGCTCCCGAGAAGGACCCTGAAGGGCCGCAGCACACCTTCGACCTCTCGGTAATCCTCGAACCGCATCCCCCCCGCGCCGAGAAGAAGACCCGATTCCGGGTCGAACAGAAGCTCGGTGGCGACTCCCTCGTGGGACTTCGCCGCAACCAGAACGGCCTTACGGTCGCCTTCTACCTTGGAGCCGGTAATCTCCATCTCCTGAAAGAGCTCGCGCAACTTCAACGGCGCTGCAGGATCCAGGAGCAACTGCATCTCGAGCTCTTGCTGTACCGGCATCGGGGCAGTGCCCGTGCTGTCCTGGATCCAGGCCTTGTTTCCGTTACACCCGAATGCGACCTGATCGCCCCAGGCAAACGTCTGCACCCAACGCCACCTGCCAGGGCTTTCGGAGATTATTTCGAACGGCGTACGCCCGAGGGCGCCGCGCACCAGGGTGCCGACTCTCCGTTCGGAGGTGATTGCTTCGAGCGCCGGTCCTCCGTGAGCTCGAACGCTGGCATCGAGCAGCGATTCCAGGGTCATCGCCTCACCGTCGATCGACGGTGCGTGTTCACTGGCCGCAGCCGCGCCGCAGAGCAGGCCAAATACAAAAAAGAAATCGATAACACCAGCCGACAACTTCACCATTTCACTGCCCTTCGCCTTTTGGCTTCATCGGGTAACCGGCGACCTGCGCACACCTCGGCTGCGACGCGATCCCTCGATTTCCGAATCGCACTCGGTGCCGTTGATCCGCCTGCCCCATACAATCATTATCGTGCTCGGCCGCTCGCATGTAATTACGTAACAGTGACTCGGTTCTTATGTTTCTGTGAGGATCGAGTGGAAATTCCTGGATAGCGGTGGGATGAGGGCCACCAACGGGCAAGGCCGCGGGAAAAAGCGAGAGGAGAATCCCCTCGAGTGTTCCACATCGTATGAGCGCGATAATCAGCAAGACGATTTCTACGGTCACGGCCCCTGAATGCCTCTCACTGCAGCGGAACGGCGAGCGCAGCGAGCACGCGCTCCACCTGCTCTCGATTGGACGCATCAGGAAACCGCTCGAGGTAGCTGCGGTATCCGTCGGCGGCCGGCCCTACTTGCCTCAACACCATGTACGAGTTGGCCAGATAGAGGTGGACATTGGGGTCGGGATCGTCTGCTGCGACCGCCTCCTCGAGCGACGGCACCGCCGCTTCGTACTCCTTTGCTTCGTATAACAAGACTCCCATGATGCCGTGAGCAGAAGGCAGGTCGGGCGTCGCTACCAGCGCTTTTTCCGCGCATCCACGCGCTTTGTCCGGATGACCGAGGCTTCGCTCGATTCGCGCCTGCAATAGCCAACAGTCCCCGCAGTCGGGATCCTTGGAGGTCGCCACCCTGGCCTCCTCGAGGGCCCGCTCTCCATCGCCGTCAACAAAGGCGAGTCGGGCCAGGTGGAAGTTGGGGATGGCGGACTTCGGCGCCAGAGCACTTGCCTTTTCGAGCTGCAACATCGCCCCTCCGAGGTCGCCGGCCCTCTCCGCCTGCCGGGCCGCGGCAACTGCCTCGGACAGCTTCAATCGGATTCCCTGTGGTTCCGAGCCTATCTCTCTGAGGACCAGATTCGCGACGAACTCGTCACCAACCGCCATGTCGATGGAGGTGGGCGCCTCCACGCGGTGATACCGCTTGTTACCGCGGATGATGAGCATGAAGGCCCCCGGCTTGCGGACGCCAGTAATCCTGTACTTGCCGTCTTCGTCCGTGACACCCCAGCCGAAGATGTTCGCGTCGCGAGAGAAGTCTCGCGCGTATTCATTCGGGCGGTCATCCTCGCGACCAAACTCGCCCGAGGCCATCGCTCCCGAATCCTCCGCCGGTCGGATCTCGACCCTGATACCCGGGACCGGACTGCCCTGCTCGTCGACGACCGTCCCAACCACGGAGCAGAACTCCAGGTCGCCGACCTGTGCCCCTGCCGTGGCCGCCACGGCAAGTGTGAAGACAACTGTCAAATGAAATCTCATGTCAACCTCCGAAAAAGGGGGGGCGAAGCCGCCCCCCCAAGAAAAATCGGTGCAATGCCACAACCTAGAAGACGAGCTTGCCGCCGATGAAGTAGCTTCTGGGCGCCTGCCACTCGGAGTATGAGAGGTAAGCCGCATTTGGGCTGGTCACCGTGAACGGTGCGCCCGGCTCGTCATTTTCTAGGGTCATCCGTCCGATGAATCCGTCGATATCGACCGGCTCCTGGTTGTTGAAAACGTTGAATATGTCAACAAAAAGCCCGGCAGTAAACCGAGAGGAGATCTTGAACTCCTTTTCCGCCCGCAGGTCAACCGTCCAGTAGCCGCGTAGATGGGCCGACCCGGCCTTGTAGGGATAGTAGGACGAGAAGTCCTCACCACCCCACTCGCCGTCCGGCGAGGTTTCTACGGTCCCGTAGCGGTTGTACGACTCACCAGAGAAGTACGCGCCGTTCATGCCCACGATGAACCCGAGGGGCAGAAAATAGGATCCAGAGAATTTCAGCATGTGCGGAAAATCATTTCGGAAGCCGTACCAGTTGTAATAGTTGTACGGATTGTCAGCGTAGACGGTGCTCTCGTCGTCGTCGCCCCAGACACCCTCGGTTTGCGAGTAGGTGTAGGAAGCCATGAATTGGAGATTGTCGTCGCCAAGGTTCTTGCGAAACGTCAGCTCGATCGCCTTGTATTCTTTTTGTTTGTCGATATTGAAAAAGTGGTAGTTAGCATCGTCGGCGGGGTTGTCCGGGAAGTCGCGGCCGTCGTCGTCGTCGACACCGTTCTTCCACACCCGGTAGATCAGATCCACGCTCATCGCAATGGTCGGGTTGATCCTGAACTCGTAACCCAGGGTGGCCTCGTCCATGTACGGCGACTTGAGGTCGTCGCGCGTGGTGCTCCCCGGGCTCGTCACATACGTCCGATAGAACACCCAATCCATGATTCCACTGTCCCAGGCATAGCGATCACGGACGTAGTCCGGAATATCCCCAAAGCTACGGGACACATAGTTGCCGATGGTGTCGTGGTAACGACCCAGGCTGCCACGCAGGTTGTTGCCGTTGATGTCGTAGGCGAAACCGAGACGTGGCGAAAACCGATCACCCCAGCCCCAGTCGAGGGTCGCCTCGCCGGTGTTCGCTTTGTCTTGGAGTTGCTCCAACCGAAGGCCCAGGTTGAGCGTCAATCTGGGGTTGATACGCCAGCTATCCTGGGCGAACAACACGACGCTTTCCTGGGTCGTGTTATTCCAACCACGCCGGCCTTCGTCGGTATAGACATAGCGGTCGTAGTACAACTCGGGCTCGTCGAGACCGCCGTCCATCCGGATCAACTCGTTTCCCGGATAGGACTCCGAGTAGTAATCGCGACCCAGGTCGTAGTACTCGACGCCGGCCTTGATCTCGTGGCCGCCGAGGTTGGTGTCGACGAACTGGGTGTAGGTGAAGGCATAGATATCGTGGTTTCGGGTGGTTCGGTAGTCGGAGGTGCTCCCTCCAAAATACAGCCCACTATTGGCCCAGGTGTAGTAGGTGGTGTCGATCGTGTTCGGGAGGTTGTTCAGATTTCCCCGCTTCCGGTTGTACTTGAAGGTCAGAAACACCTTGTCGGACAGTACGCCAGTCCAGTCAGCCACGACGGACCACCCCCCTTGTTCGCGGAAGTTGTCGGCCGATTGCGTTCGACTGGTGTAGCCGTTGTAGGCGTACAGGTTTGGTATGTCGATTGGGTCGTCCATGTAATTGACAAAAAAGGCGTGTGACGACGTCGGCTGCCACGTCAATTTGCCTGAAACGTACCGTCCCTGGTAGTTGGTCGAACCGCCTGTGAACTCATCGTCGACGGCGTCCTCCCAGCTTTCGTATCGAGAGGTGTACTTGCTCTTGTCGCGGTTTTCGTACGAGACGAAGAACCACAGCTTGTCTCGGAGGATCGGCCCACCCAGGTTTGCCGCTGGGCGATTTTCCTCCACATGTTTCGTGGCAGCCGAGAAGTAGTAGCTATCACCCTTCACGTCCTCGTTCCAGTCGAGTTTGGCAACCGTATATCGGAAGGTCCCGTGGAACTGGTTGGAGCCCGATTTGGTGACCACGTTGACCAGTGCACCAGTACCTCGGCCGTACTCTGCGGGCACGCCGCCGGTGAGGATCTGTATGTCCTGGATGTTGTCGAAGTTCAGAGCCGTCGACCAGGTTCGGGTCACCGGGTCCGTGGTGTCGGCGCCGTCCACCATGTACATGTTGTCGCTGCCCGCGGCGCCGTGCATTTGCGGATTATTGCCTTCCACCGCACCGGGCAGAATTTCCATCGCCATTTGGTACTGGCGATCGTTTGCGAGCCGGGCCATATAGTCGCCGGTAACGTTGACACCGAGTGACGAGCTCGTGGTATCAATCAAGACTTGGTCGGCCGTCACCTCGATCACATCCTTGAAACCGGACATCATCGTGATATCTACTTGGGTGTTTTGGCCGACGGAAACCAGGACCTTGTTCTGCTCGACCGATTGGTAGCCCGAAAGCGAGGCCGTTACTGTGTAAAAACCGGGGGGGACCAGCGGGAAGCGAAAAGCACCATCCACGTCGGCGATGGCGTTTCGGTCGCCCATGATGTTCTCACCCCTGAGAACGACGGTGACGCCGGGAAGGGCTTCCCCTCCCTCGTCCACGACCTCTCCAAAAATATGTCCTACTCGATCTTGTGCCGCGCCTGGCAACGCAATTGCGAAGGTCAGACCGACAACCAACAGGAGTCTTTTCGAATACATATACTCTTCCTCCAATTCCGAACATTTGGAATCACTGGGATACATGTATTCGGTGCCGACCGTGAGCCCCTGCCGATCACCTGACCGGCCTTGTTGGTGCTTGCACCGTTGTTTTGTCGGACCTCCTTTCGTCCGGTGCGACGCATCGCGAGCGCGCCACGATGTCTTCGATCTTTTTCGCTGCGCAACCCTACCCTTTCTCCTACGGCAGGGAGTTGCGAGAGGTTTTTTACGCAAGATCCATGCCCTCATCGTCGCGATCCGTATCGCTCCCGCGGGCGACGGTAACGTTCGATCGCCGGAGACCTTCCGCAACGCGGTGACGAATCCCACCTTGGGGCCACAACCTTTTGGTTCAGAATGCGTTAGATGCTCCGGTCTCTGGTCATCCCGAAACCGCTGAGCCATCTGAGCAGCGGCTTCACGGCGCGGCTACACGACTCCGACAGACGACGCAGGTGTACGGTTTTTCGCTCACCGTTTACGGGTATCCGTAGTTAGTATTGGGAATCCTTCGCATTGCGATGGTCCCTCCCGATGCACTCGAGCAGTCCACACCGACCGTCCCAGGCAACATCTTGATCGGAGAATTCGCGGGAGTGTTCTACACTGTTGGATCGTAAAGATGGAACGCTTTGGGAAATACATCCTGGTCGACAAGATCTCCTCGGGAGGCATGGCCGACGTCTATCGGGCAAAGGTGCTCGGGATCCGCGGTTTCACCAAGACGGTGGCCATCAAACGCATCCATCCCCACCTGCTCGAGCGCACCCGGTTTCTGCGGATGTTCACCGACGAGGCGAAAATCGCGTCGCGCCTGGTCCATCCCAATATCGTCCAGATCTATGACCTCGGCGAGGCCGACGGCACGCCCTATATCGCCATGGAGTACGTGGCGGGTCGTGATCTCTTCCGGGTATTGCAGCGGCTCGGCTCGCTCGATCGAAGGTGTCCGTGGCGGCTGGCGACGAGGATCGTCAACGAGACCTGCACCGGCCTCCACTTCGCGCACGACTTCCGATCGCCGGACGGTCAGCCGCAGGAGATCGTCCACCGCGACATCAGTCCGCGCAACATCATCATTACGTACAACGGCGAGATCAAGCTGACCGACTTCGGCGTCGCGCGGGCGCGCGACCGTGAGGAGCACACCGAGCACGGGATCATCAAGGGAAAGGTCCGCTATCTGAGCCCCGAAGCGGCCTATGCCAAGCACGTCGATCGCCGCTCGGACCTCTTCTCCCTCGGCATCGTCTTCGGCGAGATGCTGCTGATGGCTCCCCTTCGAACCGGCGATAACGAGATGGCGATGCTGCTCGACATCCGCAAGGGAGAGTTCGATCGCAAGCGGTTCAACGCGATTCCGAAACCCCTTCGCTCGGTCCTCAATCAAGCTCTCGAGGTCGATCGGGACGACCGTTTCAGCACCGCGCTCGAGTTCGCTGAGGCGCTCGAGCGCAAAACCGACGAAAACTCGAAACCGATGAGCGAGGCCGAGGTCGCGACCTTCATGCACTCGCTCTTTGCCGAGGACATCGAACGCGAAAAGGCCCGTGACGAAGATGTGGAACGGGAACTCAGAGAGACTGCTGAGGATGACGAGACCGCTCCGCAACCGGTTGTCTCCGCCCCGAGGGCGCCCGCGGGCAGCCTCAAAAACCCGCTCAACATTTTCGCCGCCAGGGGGGCCGGGCCGGTGGCGGTACCGGCTGTCGATGCAAAGGACCAACGGCCACCAAAGGCCACTCGGGAAGGTCTGCTCCACGAAACCTCGTTGTGTCGCACCCTCCACCAGATCGCGGACGGATCGGTCACCGGCGTTCTCGACCTGCATCGCGATCCGGTCAAGAAATCGATCGATTTCGAAAACGGTAACCCAGTCTTCGCCGACTCCAACATCGAGAGCGAGCTCTTCGGCGAGCATCTCGTGGCGCAGGGCATCCTGTCCCGGGAGCAACACGGCGAGACCCTCGATTTTGCCGCCCGCAAGGGGCTTCGCTTCACCGAAGCGTTGCTCGCCCTCAAGGCGTGCACGCCCAACGTCCTTTTCCAGCAGCTTGGCGGTCAGGTCCGCAACCGCATCCTCGATCTCTTCAGCTGGATCACGGGCTCCTATTTCCTTTACGTGGACGCGCCCATCACCCAGAGCGGCCTGCCGTTGAACCTTCGAACCCACACGCTGATCCACGAAGGGGTGCAGGAGCGTCTGCCACTGGTGGCGGTCCGGCGGTTCATGGAGGGTCGGATGCAGCAGAAGGTGCTGCGGGTCCCTGGTTCGATCCCTGCCGACCTCCAGCTGTCCGGCCGGCAGCAGCGGATCCTCCGCACCATCGAGGCCGAGGAGACCACGGTCGAAGAGTTGGTCCGGCGCGAAAAGGACGAGGAGTGGCTGCTGCGGCTGCTCTTCATGTTGCACGAGATCCAGCGGATAGTCTTCCGCGACTAATTGATCTTTTGGAATCGGACCCCATTCAGCCGCCCGGTATTCGAGCAGTTTGTCCGTGAGAAATGTGAGTCGGGATTGTGGTGCGGCCGTCTCGGCCGCACTCCTTCGATGACTGTGGAATCGTGCGGGCGGGACGCCCGCACCACAAAACGCACGAGATCTTGATGGCGCGCGTCTCGCGAACTCGCCGCCGGCAGCGACGGGTGGCCGACGGCCGAAATGGAAGGGTGGGAGGTGGTCGGCCATCGGCCACTCACTGGCGGGGGTGAGTCACGACGCCCGTAGGGCGTCAGTAATCGGGGGGGTGGACTATATTCGATGCCTAAGGAGACAAATTGAGGTGAGGGGGACGATGTGACGCAAGGGAGAAAGGCCGTGGTCCGGGTGGTCGCGGCAATCCTCCTGTGGATTATCGCCGGCGCCGTTGACCGCAGGACCGAGGTCGAGATCTTCTCCAGCGGCGGCCAGCTCCACCTCGAGGTCGCCGGCACCACGTTGTCGGCGCCGATTGCCGTCGATCGCCTGACCGCTGTGGAAGTCCGCGCGATGGACTCCATCGATCCCCCGGGGGGTGGCCGGATCACCATCACGAGCGACCGCGGTGAGATCGCCAACGAACGCCTGCCGCGCCGCTTTCGTCTTCCAACCGGTCTGTTGGCGCCGATCGGCGATTGGGCGCTCGACGATTTCGCCGGCCACGGCCCTGCGTGGAGGCGCGACGTCGCTGTGACCGGGCCATTCACGATCAACGCGACCTTCCGCGGTCGCTTCCACTACGACCTCGAGGTTGTGTTGCACGGGGTCTCGACGGCCTCCGTCGCGGTCCGGCGGGGATTGATCAACCACGACATCTTCATCCGCTCGGCCGACGGCACGACCCTCGCGGTCACCAGCCTCGATCCGACGCCGGCTGCCGACATCGGCGCGATCGCCGCCATTCTGCTGCGGGCCGCGGCCCTCGCCTCGCTCTTGATCGCGGTCTTCGCCCTCCTCGAATTTCTGTCCCGACCAACGCCGAAGGCCACGGCGTCGCGACAATGGAACGTCATGCCGTGGGCCGCAGCGATGGCACTCTCGGCGGCCGTCCTTTCGGTATGGGTCGCGCGAGACGTGCTCGAATGCCTGCCCCACCTGCCGGATTCAGTGACCTACCTTTTGCAGGCGAAGTGGCTTCTCGGTGGCGAACTCTGGGGAACAGCCTCGGCACTCCAAGATTATCTCGACGTGTCGTACACCTACGTCGTCGGCGAGCGGTGGTTGGGACACTACCCGCCAGGCTGGCCGCTTCTCTTGGCGATCGGCCTTTCGGTCGGAGCGCCGTGGCTGGTCGCCCCCATTTTCGGTGGATTTTTCGTCATCCTCCTCTACCTCACGGGTCGTGAGCTCGACGGGCCTGTCACTGGTCTCCTCGCCGCGACCCTCGGCGTGCTTTCGCCGATGGCTCGCCTGATCTTCGGCAGCATGCTGTCGCACGCGGCGGCCGCCACCTTGCTCCTCGCCGGTTTGTGGCTGTTGCTGGTTGCGCGACGCCTCAAGACGTGGCCCACGGCAGTTCTCTCGGGCATTGCCCTTGGGCTCGCCTTCGGTATCCGGCCGTTGTCGGCGGCGGCCGCGGCCGTGCCGCTCGCCGCCGTGGTCGTGTGCGATTTCTTGGTGAGGCATGACCGTGATGCCCGCGACCGGGCTCTCGCATGGATCATCGGCGGGGCTGCCGCGGTGCTCCCGACCCTTGCCGCCAACCACCTCATCACAGGAAACGCCTTCACATTCCCCTATTCGTTGGCGAAGGGATCCATGTACTTCGCAGCCAACCTTCCATTCGGTATCCGCAATGCCGACGTTCTCCTCTACTCAGCCGGCAATGCTCTCCACGGCTGGGGATGGCCACATTCCGTCGGTCCATTCTGGGTCGCACTCGCGTTCGCTTTCGCCCTGGTGCCGTTTCTGCTCCGACGGAGCCGTGCCACCGATGTACTTCTGGCGGCTATGGTTGGATCGGTGGTGGTGGCCCTTCTCGGCAGCCGGGGCCACGGTCTGCACGGCTTCGGACCACGCTATCTCTTCGAGGTCTTTGCTCCCCTCTACCTGCTGACGGCACGAGGATTCGTCGAGTTGGCCCGGCAGAGGCTCGATGGGCACGAGGTGGAACGGCGGCTCCATATCGCCGCCTCAGGGCTGCTCTTCATCATCCTGTGCGGCGTCTCGGCCACGGCCCTCCCCCACCGGCTCGGCCTCTACCGTGGCTACAACGGTGTCGACGGCACCCTCGAACAACAGGTCGGCGAGACCGGGCTCGAGCGCGCGTTGATCCTCCTGCCGCCCGAGGATTGGCGCGGATGGGCGATGGCGGCGCGGCTGATGGAGTCCGGTCCGGATGCGGACCTTCTGTTCATCCAGGCCAATCCTGACGATCCCGCAATCTTTGAGATCGCGGGCGACCGACCGATCTTCGCCTGGTGGGATGGGCGGTTGGTCGCTGTTGAAAAGTCATCAGTGATCAGTGATCAGTGATCAGTACGCCACCCAACCACCCGGCAGCCGAGACGGCTGCCCCACAAATCTCCTGCACCAATTCAAGCCCCGGTTGTGGGGCACGCGTCTCGCGTGCCGGGCGGGTGGATGGACCTTGATTCTGTTTTCGGCAACAGCAATCAAATGGCGTCATCAGAAGCTCCGGAGGAGCGACATATTCATAGCCTGGGGCGTGAGCCCCAGGGTTGAGGTCGAATAAATAGAATCAAGCCGCGGAGCGGCGACAGACATATTGCGCAAAACGTCTGCGGCTCGCGCCGCAGAAAAGAATCTGCCGCCCCTCCGGGGCTGGGTCTTTTTGATCTCACCTTTCCTGGGCTCACGCCCCA
>Ga0316193_10002833_pt1 | contig 12332 bp, 10 predicted proteins | sample MerIslsedime2_MG_FD_207735 | JGI IMG/M metagenome (GOLD analysis project Ga0316193, IMG submission 207735) | Coastal sediment microbial communities from Maine, United States - Merrow Island sediment 2 | ecosystem: Environmental > Aquatic > Marine > Coastal > Sediment | place: USA: Maine... | reverse complement strand
CATCGTGATCAGCGTGTCGATCGCGATGTCCGGGTGATCCGTGAGCGCTCGCACCGCCACGACCGTTCCGAGTGAATGCGCGATCAGCACGCAGGTGTCGTCGCTCATGGCATCGAGCAGCCGATGCGTCACCTTGTCGGCGAGAGTCGGGTCCTCGGCCATCATCGTGAACATGTCGACCGTGCGATCGTAGGTCTCCTTGCCGGCGACCTCGTTGAGTGCGTGGAGGGCATCGGTGCCTGCCATGTCGGCGAGCATGTCTTCCACATCGGCACGCTTGGCCGTCCACTCCGCCGCGTCGTCGGTCTCGGGCTGGCGGCGGAACAGATCTCCATAGAAACAGACCGTGACGTCGCTCCGATCGATGGTGACACCGGCATGCCACACACCGTCCTGCAGTGCGGGGACCCAACGGCTCGCCAGCTCGTTCGGTCCCCACAACTCGTTGAACGCGCCGTGGAGGAGGACAATCGAGGTCATGGGCTCAGGTTGTAGACGGATCGAGGGTTCGGATGCAATCGGCTGACGACATCAGAACACACCGGCCGGCTCCAACCCGTCGATGGTGCTGCGGCCCATCAGCCAGGCGAGACGCTCGGGAGGGGGCGCGGCGAGCGCAGGCGCCGGCAACGACGTCAGGCCCATCGGTTGGCGGGCCCGCCACAACATCTCCATCCGCCGGAGCTCCTCCCGGAGGTACTCGGGCGGAAGGTCGGTGAACTCGAAACCGAGGCCGAGGTCCACGTGGTGGATCGCCGCCTCACGGATTCGCAGGTACGGGAGATCGACGACGCGGACATCGCCGCCCATCGACGCCCCCGTTCCCTCCCATGTCGGCATGGACGACCAGCGGTCTTCGAGTGCGGCGCAGGAGCGTCGGAGATCCTCGAGTTGCTCAGCCGCAGGGAGCGTCGCACCCCGTTCGATCCCGGCGTTGCGCTGCTCGCGCCCGCCGGGATACTGCACACCGATCTCACCGACGGCGGCCGCGTCGAGCATCCGGAGGTGACCGATGCCGCTGTGAGTGACATGGGCGACCACGTGGCCGAGCGTCCAGCCCGGCAGCCACGACGGCTCGTCGACGTCGAGGGCGTCGGCGGCGAGTCTCGCATCGAGATCGACGAGGAGCCGTCGCTGCGACTCGGCGGCAACAGTGATCCAGGCCGAGGGCTCGACGACGTCTGGCATGTTGCGAGCGTAGGTGTCGGCGGTTCGTGGCAGTCTGTCGGCATGCAACTCGGAATGATCGGACTCGGCCGAATGGGCGCCAACATGGTGCGGCGGCTCCACCAGAACGGGCATGACTGCGTGGTCTACGACGTCGACGAGGCATCCATCGGCGAGCTCGAAGGCGAGCTGGGGGTGACCGGCGCTCGAACGCTGACCGACTTCGTCGCCGCGCTCGACACCCCGCGGGCGATCTGGGTCATGGTGCCGGCCGCCTTCGTCGGGGACACGGTCGACGCGCTCGCGCCGCTCCTCGACGCCGACGACATCATCATCGATGGTGGCAACTCCTGGTACCGCCACGACGTCGACCGGGCGAACGCCCTGCTGCCTGTCGGCGTGCACTACCTCGACGTCGGGACGAGCGGCGGCGTGTACGGCTTGGAGCGCGGCTACTCCCTGATGATCGGTGGCCCGGACAATGCGGTGGAGCGACTGACCCCGATCTTCGAGTCGCTCGCGCCTGGTCTCGGCGAGATCGCCCGCACACCGGGCCGGGCGGACCCTGCGTCGCCCGAGGAACACGGTTGGTTGCACTGCGGGCCGAGCGGTGCAGGGCACTTCGTGAAGATGGTGCACAACGGCATCGAGTACGGCCTGATGGCGGCATATGCCGAGGGGCTCAACGTGCTCGCGAAGGCGAACATCGGCGCAATCGACCACGGTGCCGACGCGGAGACCGCCCCGCTCGACGCCGCGCCGTACTACCGCTACGACTTCGACCTGGCCCGGATCACCGAAGTCTGGCGACGCGGCTCGGTGATCAGTTCGTGGCTCCTCGACCTGACCGCCGAGGCGTTCCATGCCGACCCGGGACTCAGTGCATACGCCGGCGTCGTCAGCGACTCCGGAGAGGGCCGCTGGACGATCAACGCGGCGATCGACGAGGGGGTGCCGGTGCCGGTGCTGTCCGCCGCGCTGTTCCAACGCTTCTCGTCGCGAGGCCGCTCCGACGTCGCCGACCAGGTGTTGTCGGCGATGCGCGCCGGATTCGGTGGCCACATCGAACGGAAGGATGCGACTCGATGACCGACGAGCCGATGACCGACCCGACGCTCGCCACCGCCCACGTCGACACCGCCCGAATGGAGACCAACCAACCCCAGGCCGACGCACTCGTGCTGTTCGGTGCGACGGGCGACCTCGCCATCCGCAAACTGTTCCCGGCGCTGTATCGCTTGGAACGGTCGGGTGCACTGACGGTCCCCGTGATCGGTGTCGCCCGCAGTGATTGGACCGACGACGACTTCCGGCGCCACGCCCGTGAGTCGATTGCCCAGCACATCGACGATCCCGACCCGGACGTCGTCGACTCCCTCTGTCGACGACTCGACCTCGTGCAGGGCGACTACGCCGACGAGAACACCTGGAACGAGCTACGCGCGACACTCGACCGCCACAACTCGCTGGTCGCGGTCTTCTACATGGCGATCCCACCCGACATGTTCCCGACGGTGGCGACGAAGCTGGCGTCGGTCGGTCTCCACCGTCGTGGGCGAATCGTCGTCGAGAAGCCGTTCGGACGTGACCTCCAGTCCGCACTCGAGCTGAACAAGACCTTGCACGAGGTGTTCGCCGAAGACCACATCTTCCGCATCGACCACTATCTGGGCAAGGAGGCGGTCGAGGACCTGCTGGTGTTCCGCTTCGCCAACACGCTGCTCGAGCCGGTGTGGAACCGCAACTACGTCCGCAGCGTGCAGGTCACGATGTCGGAGACGCTCGATGTCGAGGGTCGTGGGTCGTTCTACGAGGGCGTCGGCGCCATCCGCGACGTGCTCCAGAACCACCTGCTCCAGGTGGTGTCGCTGCTGGCGATGGAACCGCCCGCCGGAGCCGATTCGGGATTCCTCCAGGACGAGAAGGCCAAGGTGATCGCGGCGATGCGACCCATCGAGCCCGATGCGCTCGTGCGGGGTCAATACGTCGGCTACCGAGACGAGCCCGGCGTGGATCCGAATTCGAACGTGGAGACCTTCGCTGCAGTTCGATTGGAGATCGACTCGTGGCGGTGGGCGGGTGTTCCGTGGTACGTGCGCGTCGGCAAGGCGATGGAGCAGAGCGCGACCGAAGCGGTCATGGAGCTGCGCGAACCGCCCCGCATGTTGTTCGACGAATCCGGTGGACCTCCCCCAGGACGCAACCTGATCCGGCTCCGACTCGGCAAACACGACGGGGTCACGTTCGCACTCCAGGCCAAGACGCCGGGCCCGGAGCTCGACAGTCAGGAGGTCGACGTCGATGTCGACTTCGCCGCCGCGCTCGGTGAGCGTCAGGACGCCTACGAGCGCCTGATCGGAGACGCGCTCATCGGCTCGCTGCGCCGCTTCGCCCGGCAGGACATCGTGGAGGGGACGTGGCGAGTCGTCCAACCGGCGCTGGACAACCCGGGCGACGTGGTTCCCTACTTCCGAGGTTCCTGGGGCCCCGCCGACGCCGATGACATCCTCGTCAACGGCGACAAGTGGTTCCTCCCCACCCCCGAGCGCCCCTGACCGCCACATCAGGGGGTCACGCCAGGGGCCCAGCCCCCGATGTAACACTGCTGGCTCGCCATGTGGATTCCGATCACGCTCGCGGCAGCGACGTTCCAGGTCCTGCGGACGTCACGTCAGCACCAGCTGCGCGCGGTGTTGTCGGTCAACGGGGCGGGGTTCGTCCGATACGCCTATGGGTTCCCACTCGCGCTGATCGTCGGGCTGATCACCTTCGGGGTGGCGGGCCAATCGATCTCTGACGTTCCCGCCCGCTTCTGGCCGATCATCGCCGGAGCCGGCGCCGCCCAGATCCTCGGCACATTGGCGCTCCTGCGGGCATTCGACCTGCGCGACTTCGCCATCGGCACGGTCTACGCGAAAACCGAGGTCATCCTGGTGGCGATCGTCGCCGCGGTCGCGCTGGGTGAACCTCTTCAACCACTCGGATGGGTGTCGGCGATCATCTGCATGGCCGGCGTGGCATGGCTCGCGGCACCGAACCGGCTCCTGGACATCCTCGGCAACGCACGGGACCCCGCTGCGCTCATGGGCGTCATGGCAGCGGCGTGTTTTGCGCTCGCAGCGGTCGGGATCCGTGCTGCGTCGACCTCACTGGAGGGGCCGACGTGGAACCGAGCGCTGCTCACACTCACGGTGATGCTCGGGATCCAGACGCTGATGAACGCGAGCCAACTCATGGTGACCGACCGCGCTGAGTTGGTCCGGGTCGGGCGGGCATGGCGGTACGCGCTTCCCGTCGGAGTGCTGAGCCTCTGTGGCTCGATCGGTTGGGCAGTCGCCGTGACGCTGACCAATGCGGCCAAGGTCCGCACGCTCGGCCAAGTCGAGTTGGTGATCGCGTTCGCGATCTCGGCGTGGGTCCTCCACGAACGCCACACGCGCGCCGAGTACGCCGCCAGCGCGCTCGTACTCGTCGGCGTTGTCGGCGTGACCGTGTTCGGCTGAGCAACCCGTCGGCTCGATGATCGAAGGTGCAACCACCCGGTCGCCGGGTTCAGGGTGTGGCCGAGCGGGTCTTCGTCCCGACACCGATCAGGGGTTCCATGCGGTCGCCATCGACGGCGACACTGAACGCCGTCTCGACGACGACCTGCTCGAGCCCGACGGCGGCGAGTGAGTTCGACACGGTCGACCGAGAGAGCCCGCCTGAGTCGACCTCGTTCTCATCGGCCTCCCAATCCCACTGGACGAAAACGCCATCGGGTCGAAGCAACGCCACGAGTTGTCGCGCCGTAGCGGGATAGTCGTCGAGGAACGAACAGACCGACGATGCGACGACCAGGTCATAGCGGCTTCGACCAGTCGGCAGATCCGTCATCGGATGCACGTGCGTCCAGCCGCGACGATCGATCTTCTCGCGCAGGACATCGAGCATCGCTTCGGAAGTGTCGACCGCATCGATCGACACGGCGTGCTCCGCCATCTGATCGGTGAGCAGCCCGGTTCCACATCCGAAGTCGAGAACTCGAGCACCGCCGAGTTGATGGTGCCGGTCGGCAAGTACCTCCGTGAGCGACTCGTACGCCGCGGCCGCGTAGGCACGGGCGCCGGGATTCTCGTCCCAACCCGATGCGAATTCGTCCCATCCGCTCGTGTCGTCGCTCATCTCGTCATCTTGTCAGCCGTCGGCGCCGCGACACCGAGTTCACCGAGGTCGCGGGCGCCGAGTGGTGCACCACGAGATGCGGCGCGGTCTTGCCCGTCAGTCGGCGAGCAGGCCGTAGAACACGAACTCGGTGCGGCGGTTCAGTGCGAGTGCCGCCTCCGATTCGTCCTCGGTGAGCAGATCCTGCTCGCCAACCGCACGGGATGCCAGGCGTGAGGGATCGATGCCCTTGCTCACCAGGTACCGCACGACCGCCACCGCGCGAGCTTCGGACAACGCATAGTTCGATGTCTCGTCGCCAAGCTGGTCGGCGTGCCCGACGACGGTGACCGTGACGTTCGGGAGCAGCGACAGGACCGAAGCCACGCGGTCCAGCTGCACGGCGTGTTCGAAGGTCACTTCAGCGCTCCCGGTGGGGAACCTGGGTGAGTTCAATTCGATCACACGCGTCCCGATGCTCAGGGGCACCGAGGGATCGATCTGGAGCTGGTCCTCCACCTGGGCGGTCGGGTCGGCGCTGTTTGCGAGCGCCAGGGCCCTGAGTTGCTCAGCCTTCTCCTCGCTCGGCACCCAGCCGGTGACCCGAATCGTGGGACCGTCGAAAATCGCGACGATCGGCTCGGGTGATCCGTCGGGCAGCGTCGGGTACGTCGGGCCCGCCAGGGTGGTGGGCGGAGCCTGGGTCGTGGGGGCCGCGGTGGTCGGCGCTTCCGTGGTCGGCGCTTCCGTGGTCGGGGCAGCTGTCGTGGGCGGCGCGACGGTGATGACGGGAGCCGGCTCGACGCTGGTTCCGGGCGCAACTGTCTCCGCGACCACCGGAGCAGCAGCACCGTCGGCTTGATCGACCCCATCCGACGTACCGCCGTCGCTGTCGCCACCCATGACGACAACAAGCGCACCGACGAGCCCGACGATCAACACGGCAATGAGCGCGCCGACCAGGGACCTCCGAGGGCCCGAAGACTCCGCCGCAGCAGCCGTCGGTGCCGGGTCAGCAGCCGTCGGTGCCGGGTCAGCAGCCGTCGGTGCCGGATCAGCAGCCGTCGGTGCCGGATCAGCAGCCGTCGGCGCCAAGGGGGCGGGCGGCGGCGGCGGTGGTGGTGGTGGCGGCGGCGGCGGCGAACCCGACGTCCCAGCCGGTGGGGTGGAACCTCGGGGAGGAAGCGAATTGGGTGGCGTGGGTGTCTGATCGGTCATGAGAGCGGAACCTGCCTGTCTGATCGGCGGTGGTCTCCACCGCCCAGAGGCGCCGGATCCCGGTGACTTTTCAGATATCGGCAAGTTTTCGAAGAACATGAGGGAAAAAACCGCTCCGCGTGGCGAACCCAGCGATCGAGCCCTGCCGTACGCGACGAGTGTGGCCGATCGGACGGTCGTCCCGCTCAGTAACCTCGGCCCATGCGCGGCCTGGACATCCCTGAGCGGAGCGAGGACTTCACGGCAGACCCGGTCGAGCTGTTCTTCGACCTTGCGTACGTGTTCGCCTTCTCGCAGCTCGTCGCCCTCCTGCTCGCCGACCCGACATGGGACGGCATCGGCGAGGCCTCGCTGATCTTCCTGCTGATGTGGCTCCCGTGGTCGCAGTTCACCTGGTCAGCCAACGCGGTCCCCGGCAATCAACGATCGGTGAGGATCCTGTTCCTGATCGCCACGGCGGCCAGCGTGCCGATGGCGGCAGCCGTGACGACCGCACTCGGCGACAACGGCGCATTGTTCGCGATTCCCCTGGCGATCATCTTCCTGACCGCGCTCGGGATGATGGTGTCCGGACTCAACCGAGAAAGCGCTGAATTCGGATCGGCGATCCGCTACGCCGGACCGAACCTCGTCGCCATGGCGATCATCGTGATCGGCGGTTTCGTCGACGAGACGGCGCGGATCACCCTGTGGATCATCGGCATCGTGATCTTCCTGTTCGCGACCCTGCGCGCAGGAGACGGTTCCTGGATCGTCCGCTCGGGGCATTTCGCCGAACGTCACGGCCTGATCATCATCATCGCCATGGGTGAAGTCATCGTCGCGCTCGGCAACTCGGTCGTGAAGGAGCTGGGTGACAAGATCGACGGACTCGCCTCGGGCGGTGTCATCGCACTCGTCGCGGCGGGGGCGTTCGCCGGCCTGCTGTTCTGGTCGTACTTCGACCGCGTCGGCCCGGCGTTCGAGCACCGATCTGAGCAGATCCCCCCCGAGCGTCGCGGCCGCTTCGCCCGCGACGTGTACACCTACATCCACGCGCCGATCGTGGCGGGCATCATCCTCGCTGCGGTCGGGTTCGAGGAGATGGCGCTCCATCCAGACGATCCCACGCCTGCGGCGTACAGGTACATCACGGCAGCAGGATTCGCGCTGTTCTTCGGAGGTATTGCCGCTGGCGTCTACCGATCGTTCCAGGAACTCGCCAAGGAGCGACTGGTGGCGATCGCGGCAGTCGGGGTACTGATGGTGGTCGGTGCCGACCTGCACGGGGTCTGGCTCATCGTGCTGATCGACGTGATCGTGTTCGCAACACTCACGGTCGAGCACGTCCGCATCGAGGGCTCACCACGCCAGAGCCCGGCTCGATCAGTCGACGACGCTCGGATCGGCGACGACGTCGCGCAGTAGCCACTGGAACAAGCGCCACCCGGTCGCCGATGGCGCCAGTGTTTCGGCCGCAATCGCCGCGGCTTCATCGGAGATCGGAACCCCGTCGGGTGCCTTCACGTGGACTTCGGCGACGCGTTCGGACATCACGAACCAGCCGACCGCTTCCTCGACGGAACTGCCGACGGTGAGTGATCCATGGTTGCGAAGGATGCAGAACTTCTGCTCGCCGAGCGCCGCGGCGATGCGCTTGCCGCCGTCGTAGGAGAGCACCTCGACCTCCTCGTCGTCGAACAGCGCCTGGTCGAACACGAATGCGCAGGATTCCTGACTCAGCGCGCGGAAGGGCTGCACGTTTGCGGCCCACGGCGTGCCGTACCCGGTGTGGGTGTGGGCGGCGCTGACGACATCGGGGCGAGCGGCGAGCAACGGGGCGTGAATGTTGAAGCCGGCGGTGTTGATCGCTCCGGTGGGATTGCCGTCGGCGTCCATCACCCGGCCGTCAGGGCCGACCAGCACCAGGCGGTCGACGGTCGCCTCACGGAAGGGGATACCCCAGTCGAGCAGCCAGAAGTGGTCGGTCAGAATCGGGTCGCGAGCCGAGATGTGACCGTCGCCGAGCTGGCCCCAGCGCATCGCCCCGAAGATCCGGTAGCCGAGCGCACACATCCGCCGACGGTGCGCCCGCTCGGCCTCGGGCGTCCGCACGGCGTCGAACGCATCCACCCCCGGGAACGTCGGATATGGCGACTCGCTCATGCCGCGAGCGTACCCACCGACCGCTCCCCCGATGTTTGCGTTGCAGTTCCTGTGACCCACCCCACCGGAACTGCAACACGAACGAGAGGCGCGACCGCTCTGACTTCTTCGTGCGGATTCCGGTGACCCACCCCACCAGAACTGCAACGCAAGCAGCGTGGGGATGGGCGAGTCAGACAGGGAAGCCCCGGCGCGGCACCACGATCACCGTGCCGTCGTCGGGGTCGATGTCGACGCTGACGCAGACGTGGAAGACCTCTCCGAGGCGCTCGGCGGTCAACACGTCGCGGGCCGAGCCACTGGCGACCACTGCGCCGTCGGAAAGCATCACCAGCCGGTCGGTGTAGGTACCCGCCAAGGTCAGATCGTGCATCGCCGACACGATCGTGATGTGCTGGTGGCGCCGGAGCTCGGTGATCAACTCGAGTGCCTGTTGCTGGTGACCGATGTCGAGCGCGGACGTCGGCTCATCGAGCAGCAGCACCGGCGCCTCCTGCGCCAACGCTCGGGCGATGACCACACGCTGGCGCTCACCGCCGCTCATCGTGCCGAGCATCCGACCGGCGAACTCGCCGAGACCCAGCCGGTCGAGCACCTCGGCGGCGATCTCACGGTCAAGGGTCGACTCCGTGCCGAAGTATCCGACGTACGGGGTGCGGCCGAGCAGCACGTAGTCGAACACCGACATGTCGTCGGGGATCAGCGGGTTCTGCGCGACGTAGGCCACCCGGCTCGCCCGGTCCCGGTCGCTCATCCCAGCGAGCGACACACCGTCGACCGCGATGGTCCCACCGTGTCCGACGAGCCCAGCGGCGGCGCGCAGCAGCGACGACTTGCCGGCTCCGTTCGGTCCGATGATGCCGAGCCACTCCCCCGAACCGACGCCATCGGTGAAGGGCGCAACCGCAGGGCGTTTGCCGTAGCTGACGGCGACTTCGTCGAAGATGAGTTCGCTCACACGATCCGCCTGGTCCGGAGGAGGTAGATGAAGAACGGGGCACCGAGAAACGCCGTCACGACACCGATCGGTGTCTCCGCCGGGCTCGACAGCATGCGACCAGGGATGTCGGCGATGATCAGGAACGACGCCCCGAACAACAACGACAACGGGATCAATCGGCGGTACCCGGCACCGGCCATCAGCCGGATCGCATGTGGGATCACCAAGCCCACGAACGCGATCAACCCGCTGACCGAAACGACCGCGGCCGTCCCGAGCGTGGCAGCGATGACGATCACCACGCGCGTCCGCCCGACTGACACACCGAGCGCCGCCGCCTCGTCGTCGCCGACGCGGAACACGTCGAGGTGGCGTCGGTGCAGCATCAACACCAAGCAGCTGACTGCAACGTACGGGAAAATCAGCACGACATCCGACCACGTCGCACCGGACAGGCGGCCGAGGATCCACTGGTAGACCTCGCGCACGACGTCCTGGTTGCGCTGGAGGATGAACGTCTGCATCGCTGTCACGAACGCAACGACGGCCACCCCCGCGAGCACGAGCGTCACGCCGGAACGACCCGAACCCGACGACGATCCACTGAACGAGGCACCGACGAGGTACGTCACTGCCACGGTGAGGACAGCGAACACGAACGCCGCCGTCGGCACCGGGTCGACCGACCACGACATGGTCACGTTCCGACCGGTCGTCAACGCAAGAGTCGCACCGAGACCGGCCCCGGCGGCCGCGCCGAGCAGGTACGGGTCGACGAGCGGGTTGCGGAACACGCCCTGATAGCTCGCTCCGGCGACCGAGAGCATTCCGCCGACGAGCGCCGCAAGGATCACCCGCGGCATGCGGATGCGCCAGACGATGTTCCACTCGGCCTGCGTCACCCCAGAATCGATCGCGATCAGCGGCAGATGGTCGAGCAACGCCACCGGGACCCGCCACGACTCCGGACCAGCGGGACCGATCGATGCACCGACGACGATCGACACCAGCAGCACGGCCGCACCGATCACATACCACCGGGCATCCCCAGCACCCCCTGCACGGGCGCGCGTCGACGGCGCGTCATCAGCGGTCACGACGGTCACCGGTCGACCGATCAGCTCGTCGCGTTGGTCACGCCGTCGGAGACCGCCTGGAGGAACTCGACGATCCTCGGGCCCCACCGAGAGGCGACGTCGTCGTCGAGTTCGACGACGTCACCGTTCTGCACGGCGGTCAGGTCGCCCCAGCCGGGGCGGGCGGCGACGGTCTCGAGCGACTGACCACTGAACTTGGTGTCGGCGAGGAAGATGATCTCCGGATCGGCTGACACGATGAACTCGGCGCTCAGCCGCGGGTAGCCACCCGACTCACCCTCCGCCGTGTCCGCGATGTTGCGGAGTCCGAGCAGCGCATACAGCTCACCGATGAACGTCGTCGAGTCGATGCTGAACAGCGTCTCGTCGACCTCGTGGAAGATCGTCAGCGGTTCAGGCGATGTCGGCGTGGCTGCGATGATCGCCTCGATCTCGGACTGCATCTCGGCGACCAGGGCGTCGGCCTCCGCCGCACGGCCGGTCGCCGCGCCCAGTTCCTCGATCTGGCGATAGGTGTCGTCGATGGTCGATGCGGCCGGGCCGTCCCACCATTCGATCCCGAGTTCGTCGAGCTGTGGACCGAGGCCGTTGAAGTCGCCGCCGATCAAGACGAGGTCGGGCTCGTAGGCGGCGATCGCCTCGACGTTGTTGTCGAACGCCGACAGGTCGCTCGGAAGCTCCTTCGCCTCCGCCGGGTAATCCGAGAACTCGTCGACCGCAATCAGCTGATCGCCGGCACCGATGGCGAACATCATCTCGGTATGAGTCGGGCTCAGCGACACGACGCGCTGATCGATGGCTGACGACGGGATCGATGATGCCGTCTCACCGGAGGGGTTCGTCCCACCGTCAGGTGAAGTCACCTCCACCGACGGTGCCTCGCTCGACGAGTCGTCGGATCCGCAGGCCGCGGCCAACAGGGCGAGACCGGCAACGGCACCGATCAGTCGTCGGGTGATCCGACGGGATGGAGTGTTCATGGATGCCTCCAATGCATTGGAGGACAAGATGGGTCGAGGTCGGCGAACCGACCGGCGAGCCGTCCCTTGCCTCGAGGGTGATGGTCGCGTCACAGAGCAGGCGACCGGGCTCGTCCCCGTGTCGGGGAACTACCGTTGCGGGACAGCGCCGGGATCTCACCGGACTTCGCTGCGTCTACGACAGTTCGACATCGTAGCCCTGCCTGCGTACGCTCCCCAATCCCATGACCAGTGACACCGTCCCGACAGAAGACCCGCGACCGGACGGGCTGCGCGGTGCCGACTCGCTCGTTCTCCTCAACACCGGCAACGGCAAAGGCAAGTCGTCATCCGCGTTCGGGATGATGATCCGAGCGGTTGCCCGCGACTGGAACGTCGCGGTGGTCCAGTTCATCAAGTCGGGTGACTGGAAAGTCGGCGAGGAGACGATCGGCCGTCAGCTCGGGGTCGACTGGCACGCGTTCGGTGACGGATTCACGTGGGACTCCGACGACCTCACCAACGACCGTGTGCATGCCGCCGAGGGCTGGGCCAAGGCAGTCGAGATCATGCACGCCGGGGCACACCAACTCGTGATCTTCGACGAACTCACCTACCTCCCGTCGTTCGGGTGGCTCGACGTCAACGAGATCATCGAGGCAA
>Ga0316193_10002832_pt1 | contig 12334 bp, 12 predicted proteins | sample MerIslsedime2_MG_FD_207735 | JGI IMG/M metagenome (GOLD analysis project Ga0316193, IMG submission 207735) | Coastal sediment microbial communities from Maine, United States - Merrow Island sediment 2 | ecosystem: Environmental > Aquatic > Marine > Coastal > Sediment | place: USA: Maine... | reverse complement strand
CCCCATAGCCCCATGGGGGAAGCACACCGCCCCGGACCCGCGGATCACTTTAGCTCTCTATTAGGTAGAGAATAAGAAGTTGAAGCGAAGAGGGGGCTAGACAACTTTTGAGGTCGCCGCTCGCGACAGTGTACTGAGTGTCGCGGGCGCCTCGCGGCAGTCGAAGGGAGCAAGCCTCTTCGGTTTCAAGAAACTCAGAACACTGAAAGCTCACTGAAGCTTGTAGGCGGCTACTTTGTTGTCGAGCATCATCGGTATTACCACCAGGCTTTCAGCAGCGATTGCTTCAAGATCCGCACTGCCCTTGTTGAGGTCCATGAGGAGCTCAGCGTCGCCGTCGGCCGTAATCTGGTAAAGGCCGCCATTGAACCAGTCGGTAACGAGGAACCCGCCTTTGCCATCCGGCTCAAGCCCGTCCAGATTCCCCACCGGCTTGTCACCTAATCTCTGTATCTTTTTGGACTTGTAATCGACCGTCTTCAGGGTACCGGGCACATCGGTAGAGAAATCTTCCTTGGGGACTCCCCAGGAGGCAACAATTAGCCTGCTGTCCTGCGCGAAGAGGCCGTTCGGATTCTCCAATTCGTCGTTGTCCAGCCAAAGGGAGAGTTGGCCGTCTTCAAGCAACCAGATCTGGTTCTCCATCATGTCTGATACAAATACGCGGCCATCTTCATGAACGCTGACGTCGTTTAGGAAAGACGACCCTGGCGCCTCGTGGGTCTGCAGTATTTTGCCGTTCTCGGTGTCTATCACCGCAACTTTAGTTATGTCGGCGGCGTACAGCTTGCCGTTATGGAGTGCGAGCCCCTTGGGCGCATCAAGGCCGCGCACCCAATCCTTCTCTAAAACATCACCGTCGAGCGATAACTTGGCGATGTAGCCGTTGCCGTCGACATCAGTTGGGCCACCGTTAATGTTGGACACATAAAACACTCCTACGTTTGCATCGAGAACAACGGACTCGGGGCTGTCAAAGCCGTCAGCCTCCCAAATCAGTTTTGGTTGAGCGGTGGCGACGCTGACGCCTGCAAGTAGAACCAGAGGAAAAACGCCGAGGATCATCCATCGTAGGTCAAACATCCATCTCTCCGTTTCCCGACCTCGGCTTCTTCACAGAGAGTCGTCGGCTGTCAATTCAAGAATCGCAATCGGGACTGTATACCGCCTTTGTTGAAACAGCAGCGCCGAAAGGTATTGCGCATACGATCCGCGGCAGCGTTAGAATGCGGCTCGTCCACGGATGCTGAGAAAGTAAAGCTCGTCTTGAGCGACGCTGAGGGGTGGATCCTGAAAGTACTAAACGCTTGGCGCCGAAACTGTTCGTCGGTGAGAGAATACCCGACTTTCGCAGCTAACCTGCCGGGGCTGTTGTGAGCTAGGTGACTGCCTGGCGCTCATTCCACGCTATGAGTTCCAGGCGTTTGCAGAGGAATGAGAGAAGATGTTCCGCCGGCTGAGAAGTGGCGGCATGTGAACCGACACGCCGCATTTCTCTATCTATCGTCTCTGCGAATGCTAGAGGATGAACGGCGTTGGAGACTTCCTCGAACCATTGATGCAGCGGACTTCCGTTTAGCCTCGGCAAGTCTTCTGCAACCGCTATGCCTTCCAACGCTTGCACTAGGGTGCTCATTGCATCGATTGGCTTTGGTTCATCTTTGTACGTATCGAAGGAGCCTAGTAAGGCATCCAATTTCTCATCAAGCGGCATTGTTCGGTGCCTCGGGCTGGTGGCCCCGACGCCCGGAGGACGTCGGGCGCAGAACACCGCTTTGGAGTGCAGGGGAAGGACGGATCGCGATGCTTGTGAGGCTACGCTTTGGCGGTGGCGTTGGATCACCGCCTTAAGAAAATGGAATACAGGCGACCAGTCTCAGAACTTGGCGAAACTTAGGGGTACTCAAAGCCGCACCAGGCACTTTTCGGCGGTCAGCGCCTTCAGACGGGGCTTGATCCGGTAATGTTGCTAAACTGCCGGACTTGTTGGGCTCTTGAACGCAGGGAGCCGTGTGCTTTGGCTTGGCTATGTACTCATAGGCGCGGCTGGTCGGTGGACCGGGACGCAGGTTCCCGTTTTCGACGAGTATCAGCAAGGGCACGTCTGACGTTCGACGAGGCCCGCCGCATTGCCGCTTGACGACCGCACGGGGTCATTAGCTGGCATTGGGTGCCTCCCCCTCTAAACGCCAACAAGCCGCCCCCCGAGGGGGACGGCTATCATTTTTGTTAAAGCCTGTGCGGGTCCGTGAGGACTAGTCGGCTGTAAGAGTTGCAACAGCGGTCTTGCCGCTGCGGCTGTCTACTTCGGTGTCAAAAGAAACCTTCTGGCCTTCGACCAGGTTACTGACGCCGGCGCGCTCAAGCGCGGTAGCATGAACAAACACGTCTTTGCTGCCGTCTTCCGGCTCAATGAAGCCATAGCCACGCTGATCGTTGTAGAATTTCACAGTGCCCTTTATCATAAGGGGTCGTCCTTTCGCTGTAGTCAGTTGCAGTCCATTTAAGGTCGCACGAGAAGCGCGGCCGAAAAAGCTTTTCGTCGATGTTTGGAGGGTCTGAACGTACGCCTGGCAGTCAGCGAAGGCGAAGCGGCCATATTGTCCGGCCAAATGTCGATGAGTATACTTAAGCGGTAAGCATGGCATTTACAAGCCCTGCCTCGTCCATCGCTCCCCGAGGGAACGTGCCGTTTTCCACCACCTCGGACAGTCGAGCAGATCGACGGAGGATACAAGGTGCTCGATGCTTCCGGCCAGTCTCTCGCGTATGTCTACGCGCGGCGGCGCATTGCAGAGGAGGGCGTCGGCTTGGATCTGCGCCCATTCTCATACAGATGCTTTTTCAAACTTGGCTCATAACCGCCCGGTTGCTGGCCCTCTCTGGGACATGTCTGCTAAGCGGAATAAAGCGGACATCTCCAGTCCACGATCCAATGTCTGCATGACCCAATCCGCAGATATCCGAGAACAGCGCTCAAACTGCCAACAGCTTGTCTATGGGTGCGGCAGCCACTTCATGTGCCGGTCGCGATAGGTAAAACTCGGCCAGAAGCTGGCCTTCGGATTCCTTACCAGTCGGATTGATCCCGTGATGGCGCAGTTTATGAATCACGTCTTCCTGTTCTTCAGGCGTAGCGAATCGGCGTTGTAAAAAAGTTTGGCCTTGGAGCTTTTCGGTGACATACCCCCACCGTCTCATGGTCTTCGCGATGGCGTCGAATGGGAACATCCGCAGCACGAAATTGGCGATCCACGGGGAACGTCCCTGTGTGATGGACGGCAATAGTTTTTCGAAGCTCTTCTCGGTCAGGTAGCCGACACATCCGGTCGATGTCACGAGGCTGACCATCGTCAGACTCTCTGTGGCCGTATTGGGCAAAGCGCCAGTTTCAAGATTGACGGCGAGTCCTCTATCCAACAGACCTGCTGCGACGCCGTAGGCAACGGCGGATTGAGCCTGGTCAAGGCCGGTCACTGAGATGTTTTCGTGTTCGTCAAGATTGTCGAAGAATTTCCGGTCGCACGCTGCCACCGCTCGGGGTGAAGCCGCTAGAAGAGCACTCTGACTCCAATGCTCATATAGCGTGGGCATCGAGAGATTATGTTTCAACAGTGCTGCGTTGACACCGTAGGAACAGCCTAGGTCGAGAACGTGAATGGGGTCGCCCTGCCGGCGCCGCAGATGGGCGATCAACTTCTGGAAAACCGGCTTGGCAGCGCCTGGAATAGCATAGCCCAGCTTCTTCAGCTCGCGGGAATAAGCCCGTGGATCAGGCTGATCGTAAACATGGTCCATGTTGATCTTGGCGTCATTGATCGCCTCGAAGACGGTATCACTTAACATACTCACCTTGTTGGTTGCGGTTGGGGCGCCCATCATTTGGGCTGCGCAGGTTGCAGGGCATCGAGCGCAAGACGCTGGGCCAACGCACCAAGCAGGAGCTGGCGCGGGGCTAAAAGGAGCATTTAGTTGGCTAGAGCGCTTGTCCTAGCATACTCGGCCCGAAATCAGAAATTGAGACCGGGACGTGAGGGCGGAGAAAATTCAGATGTCTGTTTTGGCACTTAGCGGACGTCCGAGCGCTCGGAGTTCATGTCCGGTTTAGCTTCTTAAGCGGAACTCCGAGCCGCCTTCTTAGGTGCAGATAATTCGTAGGCAGCTGGTTACCGCCACACGGGCTTCAAAATAGAGGACGCCTAGGGGATGCATCCGGTGAGTAAAGCTAGAGTCGCGACGGGGCGCCAGCCGTCGCTTCGGTCAAGATAGCTGCCGGTGTAAAACTCGACCATCTCCGAAACGAAGCTGCTCAAATCTACCGGAGTTACTCGCCTAACAAGATTGAGCATCTTCGGGCTCGATGAGCATCTTCGTAGGGTAGGGGTCTGCGCAGATCGAATTGGCGGAAACTTGCTTGCTCGGCTTGAGCATCTCCCGGTAAATTGAGCGTTCGCGCAGCGCTTCCAGATCGGCAAGCACGGCTACTTTTAGAGATACAGGCTGACCAGCCAGCCCACCAGCAGGAGTGAAGCAATCCAGATGCAAACGATGACGACCGCCGCCGCCCGGTTTACCGGACGCTCTTGTGCTCCCGCCGCTAGTTCGCGGTGCTCAGCCATGATGCCGGGTGGGATCAGCCAGACGACAAGCAAAATGCCAAGGGGGACGAGAAGCACGTCGTCGAGGTAACCCAACACCGGGATAAAATCGGGGATCAGATCGATCGGCGAAAGTGCGTAAGCCGCGACTGCAATCGCCAGCGCTTTCGCATACCAAGGAGTGCGCGGATCGCGGCTCGCGAGGTAAAGCGCATGAACGTCTTGCTTGAGTGCGCGCGCCCACTCTCTGAGACGGCTTGACATTCCCAACGCTTACAATGTTCCCCCTTCCAACAAAACTGTAAAGCGCGAGCGCTCGGGCGGCGGCGGCCGCGCGTTGCGCCTCGGTCTTCCGTTTTCGGGTCAAGAAGATGAAGGTACTCAACTTCACCGAAGGCGCTCAGCTAAGAACATGAGCATGTTCGTGCCTGATGAGCGTTTTCAGAGCTACGATGGCTGCCGATCCCGTGGGCTAGGCGCCACGTTTCAAGAACTTCGCCACCCGAAGTTCTGGTAGAGTGGGGCGAGCTTTCCCACATGAGTGAGAGCGACCAGCAAGAGGCACAGTCTTGGAATGCCCCAACCCGTTATCGTCACCATTCCCCACCGACTCGGCAAGGACGAGGCCAGGCGTCGCCTGCAGGTGGGCTTGAGCAATGTGCGCTCGCATGTGAGTGACAGTTTCGTCATGCTGAAGGACGCTTGGGTTGGCGATCATCTGGATTTTCAGGCGAGCCTGCTGGGTCAATCGACCACCGGATCGGTAGACGTGGCCGACGATCACGTGCGGCTTGAAGTGCAGCTTCCCTGGGTGCTAGCAGTGCTCGCCAACAAGGCCAAGGCGTTGGTGAAGCGGCAGGGGCAGCTAATGCTGGAAAAACCGACGCCGAAGCGTTGACGCGGGCGTCCGCTGGCACACTCGCACCAGAAAGCATAACAATCCTATGGGAGATCGAAGGTGCTCAAGTCTAGTGAAGGCGCTCACCTTAATGGCTTGGGTATCTTCGAGGCTGATGAGCATCTTTGTGGGGTAGGGGTCTGTGCAGGTCGACTTGGCGGAAATAGCTACTTAGTTCCCCCGCCGTTCCCCATCCATACCCGATCACTCCCGCGAGAAAACCGCAGCTTCACCAGCGTCTTGGCTTACCCGCGACCTTGACATCGTAGGGGTCACTGGTTCGATCCCAGTGCCGCCCACCATTTTCGTATAATTAAATCAGTAACTTGGGTTTCGCTTTTGCGCGATGTTTGCCGCCTGGGCAACGCCTCGGGCAACGTTGTGCAAATTTCGATCTGGATGCAGGTGCCGCCGGCCGGGCCTTCTCATCGGTCGGTGATCCAAACGCCCAGAGCCCGCGTTTCCTTATCAACACGTTAAGGCTGCCCCCCTGCGCCCCCCACGCAATGGCCTTGGCGGTGTACTCTCCTAAGCCCCGGTGCCCCCGCGCCGGGGCTTTCCCTTTGCCTAATGCCATTCATCCCTATCAAAGCCATGGCCCAGCCTTCAGAGGCCTAATGGTGGAGCCGCGCACGGCGGAATTTAGTTCCCTTGCTCGGCGACGCCTAAGCGGCACTAAGGCCCGGTCTTGCATGAGTACGCGGGCCGAGCCCTCGTGCTGGGCGGCCTCATCCGATCATTTGGAGCCCGCGACAAGTGGCACCCAAGGGAGGTTCGACACGACATTCCGGCAGTTTGCGACATCACGTGGCAGGCTGGCATTTGCCGGGCTCGCAGCACTCGTCGTGTGCGCTATCGTTTCAACTAAGCCCTCACTCGCTCAAGAGGCTCAGCGCGAGGTGATCGAAGGCGTCGGGAAAGCAAAAGACGGAGATGGCATCTTGGTCGGTGATCGAGAAGTCAGGCTCGCGGGCATCGATGCTCCCGAACTCGGCCAAGAGTCTTGTCACACTAACCTGGTGACCGATCTCTGGCAGCGCAGTAGTGTCGTGGGATGCAGAAACCCTCGTATGCCCGATACCGATTTCCACCGGTAATCATTCGACATGCCGTCTGGCTGTATTTCAGATTTTCCCTCAGCTATCGCGATGTTGAAGATATGCTCGCCGAGCGCGGCATAGACGTTTCCTATGAGACCGTCCGGCGCTGGTCGCTGAAGTTCGGGTTAGGCTATGCCCGCACGCTCAGGCGATTGCGTCCCCGGCCGGATGGGCGTTGGCACCTGGACGAGGTATTTGTCTTGATCAATGGCAAGCGCGTGTACCTCTGGCGTGCAGTAGATAGTGAAGGCGAGGTCCTGGATATCCTGGTTCAACGCCGGCGGGACAAGAGAGCGGCACTGAAACTGATGAGAAAGCTGCTCAAAAACCAGGGCTTCGTCCCTGATGCCTTCGTCACCGACAAATTGCCATCTTACGGTGCTGCGTTGGGCGATCTCGGTTTATCGAAGCGGCATGATTTCGGTGGCAGGAAAAACAATCGAGCGGAGAATTCCCATCTGCCGGTTCGACAACGAGAGCGACGAATGCAGCGCTTCAAATCGCCCAGTTCAGCGCAACGTTTCCTCTCCATCCACGCCGCCATCTATAACACCTTCAACCCGCCACCGAGAAAACCCAGAAGTCCACCTACGACTACATCGCAACGCTCAAGCGGCAGAAACCAAGCGGCAAACAATTCGAGTACACGTCTGTCAACACGTTTGTGGTTGCCTGGCTCGCCGAAAAAGTGACCGGAAAGCCCTACGCTGAACTGATCAGCGAGATGATTTGGCAGAAAATGGACGCGGAAGCGGACGGCCTTATCCTAGTGTCACGCGAGGGGGCTCCCGGAGCTCATGGGTTGATCAACACGACACTGCGCGACCTGGCGCGTTACGGCATGCTCTTTACGGGCAACTGGAACATGATGGCCAAAGAGAAGGTCACACCAGATAGTCTTATTCGGAAAATTCAGCAGGAGGGCCATCCAGCCATTTACAACGCCGGTATGATCAAACCCAAGATAGACGCCTATATGGGCGAACCGACCGCCTTCGAAACGCGCCAGTGGGACTTCGTCCTCAAGGACGGCGATTTCGGCAAGTCCAGTTTTCATGGTCAAACGCTATACATTTCGCCCTCAAAAAATCTTGTCGTTGCCTCGTTCGCTACGGGAAAAGAATACGATACCTGGGCCTTTGCTCGCGCCATCGCGACGTCACTCCCATAGTGCCGTACGTCCGAAACCAACCGGCGCTATGCGAGGCTCTCTGGGCATCGCCCTTCAGCACTTAATCCGTCCCATTGGTTCCCCCCAGGGGCACCTCAGGCCGCGTCACGACAAAACTCGCAGCGACTAAGAGCACGACGATCTGAGTGCCCAAAGCCCAAAGCGGCGCGCCGATGATCCATGTAATTAGCGGAGTGAAGATCATGACCGCAACGGCGACCAGTTTTGTTCGCCGATCAATGGCTCCGTAGAGCCTCCAATTCCGTATTAGCGGGCCGAATTGGGAATGGCGGGTCAGCCACCGATGCAGCCGCGGCGAAGACCGCGCGAATGCGTAGGCTGAGAGCAAGAGGAAAGGAGTAGTTGGAAGCAGCGGCAGTACGGAACCGGCCACGCCGCAGCCGAGGGACAAAGCACCGAGGCTTAGCCAGAACGGTCGTAATGCGATGTTCTCTTTCGGCTTCGACTTCCTTGCCCCAAATTTGGTTTGCGAGGGAAGCCAAAGAGGGACGCCCCCCAATGACAGACGACACTGACGCCAACGCGCGCCACTGCCCACTCGCTCATCGAGTCCTACCTTAGCCCGGACCAGAAGGTGGTCGCCCAGATGATTCTTGCCAACCCGCCGGTCTTGTAGCCAAGATCGCGCAAAAACCGAGCGAGCGCCAGGGTACCCGGACGAAGGTATGTCGGACTGCCCGGTAGCTGCGGTGGGATCAAGCCGGGACCTTCCAGGATTTCTTGGTAGGCGAGATGACCAAGGACGGCGACGCCATGGGAGCCAAAATCGGGTTTTTGGGCGCCGATCACTGGCAATAGGCTTGCTTCACAAGGCCCGCCCGGCAGTTCGGCCTTGACGGGAGGCGTGCGTTGGCCAAGGTTCGCGCAGCCTTTGGTGCCCGGTTGCGGAAACGCATCTGGGTGAAACGGGAATTAGGTCGGGTCCCTTTTGGGCCTTAAGCTTAGCCGCCCCCGCGACTGTATGCGGTGAGCCGCCTTCCAAACATGTCACTGGCTGGTGCTAACGACGAGCACTGGCTGGGAAGACGGAAGCCGGCTGTGATCCGTGAGCCAGGAGACCGGCCATTGGCGATTGAACCAACCACGACGCCGTCGGGTGAGACGGCAAAGGAGACATGACATGCATATCGAACCGGGACTTGTCGCAGAGGGCAAGATTTGGCTGAGCTACGCGACGGCCGCGGGCGCGGGCACCTACACATTGAAGCTTGCTTGGGACGCGGTGAAGAAGCGCGGCCCCCTCTCGCTTCTTGCCAGAGCGACCATGACGACGGCGCTGGTTTTCTTCTTCTTCGAGGTTCTTCCCCACTATCCCGTGGGAGTCTCCGAGGTTCACTTCATCTTTGGTTCGACGCTGTTCTTGATATTTGGCGCCGCACCAGCGGCGATAGGGCTGGCCTTGGGGCTCTTACTCCAAGGAGTATTTCTTGCGCCATTCGATCTGCCGCAATTCGGCATGAATGTCACAACGCTTCTGGTGCCGCTGTTTGGCTTGACCTATCTCGCTGGCAAGATCATCGATCCCGAGACGCCCTATGTGGATCTCAAATATAGTCAGGCATTGGCGCTTTCCACCTCCTATCAGGCCGGGATCGTGGTCTGGGTGATGTTCTGGGCTCTCTACGGTCATGGCTTCACCGCCGAGAACGTGCAGTCGATCGTGACGTTTGGCGGGGCCTACATGCTGGTCATCATCGTTGAGCCTCTCGCGGACCTCGCGATCCTTGCGATCGCTAAGACGATCAACGGGTTGCGCGGAAGCCCACTGGTCGGACAGCGTTTGTACCACGCGTCCTAAAGCCCTCAGGCTATTTGCTGAATTTGCGGCGGTGCGGGACCTCTCGCGCCGTCGTTTTTGTTTGCGCCGCCATCGTGCCGGTGTGAACAGGACTGTCCGGCGATAGGCCGTGCATTCCTCGGGTGTGGCTTGCGTGAATTGACACCCGGCCATGAACCGTGCCCAAAGCGGGCTACAGACGATGTTCGCTTTGGTCCGGCAATATGCGCGGCCACCAAGCAGAAGGCGGTCGCGAGAGATGCTCGAGCCGGAGCAAGACGGCGCCAGCTACAAACTCCATCAGCTCGTTGGTCTATTTGCGGGGCCGGCGCTGTTCGCGGTGCTTGCCTTGAGTCCCACGCCCGCCGGATTGTCGGCCTCCGCCTGGGCCGTTGCCGCCTTGGCCGCCTGGATGGCGGCGTGGTGGGCGACCGAAGCGCTGCCGCTCTTCGTGACGGCGCTGCTGCCCTTGGTCTTTTTACCGTTGCTCGGCATTGTGGATGTGCGTGGGGCCGCGGCACCCTTCGCCCATCCGGTGGTGTTTCTGCTCCTTGGCGGATTTCTCATCGGGCTCGCCCTGGAGAAATGGAATCTGCACCGGCGCATAGCCTTTCACATCATTCTGAATGTCGGTAGCCGCCCGCTATCGCTCATTGCCGGGACAATGCTGGCGACCGCCTTTTTGAGCATGTGGATTACCAATACCGCCACGACCATCATGATGATTCCGATTGCGCTCTCGCTCATCGGCGTTGTCGGAGCGAACAATGCGGATCGCGAACGCGGCGCCAGTAATTTCGGCACGGCCATGATGCTCGGGATTGCGTATGCGGCATCGATCGGCGGCATGGCGTCCTTGGTCGGCTCGCCGACGAACCTTCTGGCCGCGAGCTATCTCGATGAGGTCTTCGGAATCGAAATGACCTTTTTACGATGGCTGGTCTTTGCGTTGCCTATCGCCGCCGTTCTGTTGGTCTGCGCCTTTTTGGTGCTCACGAGGATTGCATTCCCCGTGTCCAACTCTCTTGGGGAGATCAAGTCCGGTCTGGTTGCCGGCATGCTGCGCGAGATGGGCCCAATGAGCGGCCCTGAAAAGCGCGTGGCCATCGTGTTTCTCGCCGTTGCCATGGGCTGGATATTCTATCCCTTGATCCGCGATGAGGCCGGCTTGGCGATCACCGATACCGGTATCGCTATTGCAGGTGCCATTGTGCTCTTCGCAATCCCGGCGAATTGGCGCACGCGAACATTCCTTCTCGATTGGACGACAGTCCGAAAAGTGCCTTGGGAGGTCCTCATCCTGTTTGGCGGTGGGCTGAGCTTGGCCAAGGCGATCGACAGTTCGGGCCTTGCGGTCTGGGTCGGCAATGGCCTTTCCGTCCTCAGCACCATGCCGTTGTTCGTGCTGATCCTCGGCGCGACATTGCTGGTGGTGTTGCTGACCGAATTGATGAGTAACACGGCGACGGCCGCCGCCTTCCTTCCCATCGCCGGGAGCCTTGCGCTGGGCTCCGACGTGGCGCCGGTCTTGATCGTGATCCCAATCGCGCTTGCAGCCTCGTCGGCCTTCATGTTGCCGGTGGCAACGCCCCCCAACACGCTCGTGTTCGGCACACGTTACGTCACTCTTCCGCAAATGCTCCGCGCCGGTGTTCTGCTCAACTTTCTCGGCGCCGGGATTATCGCCACGGGCATGACGCTGGCTGCGTCCTGGTACTAGCTGGCGGTGCGATTGGCGCCCCGGCACTCGGGCGTTCTTGAGGCGTATCGGGACAGTAGATGACCCGGCCAGGGCCCATCCTGGCCGGGCCGAAACGCCTTTATTGTTAACTTCCCATTCGGTTGAGCCTTGAAACGCTAAGCCCCCATTTCTTACCGAGAGGTTAACAGCCGGACGCGGCGACCGACTTCGCGCATTTGAGGGGCACGTATTGCCTCCCCGCGCCAGTCGGCGCACGATATACATTTTGATTTCCAGAGGTAATTGGGGAGAGCCATGGCAACGTCCAAGAGCCAAATCCGGTCCAACCTTATCTATGGGGCGATTGCTCTTCTTCCGCTTTGCATCGTTGCGTATGTGATCTTCAAGGTTGCGGGCCCCGTCAAAACAGCCACGGCTGCCATCTCTCCATATCTTGGGACGGATCCTTATCTCGCAACGCTCATTATCCTCGTAATGACAGTCTTCGTTCTCGCATTTCTTTGCTATCTGTTGGGAGCGCTAGTCAGCTCCGAAGCCGGGGGCAGGGCATTCGAGAGAGTGCAATCGAAGTTCGGCAATGTCGTCCCTGGCTATGAGATCGTCACGAATCTATTGCGCGGTGTTGCGGGGGAAGAAAAGGCTTATCCGCCTGCCATGATCAGGCTGTTCGGTCCCGGAACCGCAGTGCTGGGATTCGTCATGGAAGATGTCGATGACTCGCATCTAACGGTCTTCATTCCGAGCACGCCGGTCTTGACGGTTGGAGCCGTCCATATCGTCGAGCGCTCGCGTGTTCGAATGATTGACGGGAACGCTAAGGCCGCCGCCGAGTGCATCGGCCAATGGGGCCTTGGCATGCAAGAGTTGTTGCGCGGCGGCGATTGCAAGGCTGACGGTATCTGACAAAGGCTAAACCCGCTTGGTCATTGCCGAAGGTTTCAGTTGGCCCCGTAATGGCCCAGAGCCTAATCGGCATCGCGCCGTACGAGTTCGGCGAGCACGGTGCCGTCTACATCCTTGAGAATGAGCTTGGCCGCGCTCGCCTCAGCGGTGTGAGCCTCTCCCAA
>Ga0316193_10002830_pt1 | contig 12337 bp, 8 predicted proteins | sample MerIslsedime2_MG_FD_207735 | JGI IMG/M metagenome (GOLD analysis project Ga0316193, IMG submission 207735) | Coastal sediment microbial communities from Maine, United States - Merrow Island sediment 2 | ecosystem: Environmental > Aquatic > Marine > Coastal > Sediment | place: USA: Maine... | reverse complement strand
AACCGGCCGGAGGGGTGTAGCTCCAATTGGCAGAGCGCCGGTCTCCAAAACCGGAAGTTGTGGGTTCGAGTCCCGCCACCCCTGCCCACTCAGGAGGAGTGCAGTTGAACCGCGAGATGCGTCGCCTTCAGGCGAAAGAGGATGAGCGCGCAAAGAAGAAGCGTCGCGAAGCCGCCCAACCGAAGAAGAAGAAGCGCGTGGGTATCCGCCAGTACCTCCGCGAGGTTCGACAGGAGCTGAAGAAGGTCGCGTGGCCGTCGCGCGAAGAGCTCACGACCTACACCGTGGTGGTTTTCGCCGTCACGACCGTCATCACCCTGTTTGTATTCGGCCTCGACTGGGCATTCTCGAAGGGTGTGTTGTACTTCCTGGAGAACATGACCTGATGAGCGAAGCCACACAGGACACCCTCGACGATCAAGAGGACGCCGCGGAGGAAGTGGTTGAACCCAAGCCGCTCAGCCCGTACGACCTGCCGGGCGGCTGGTACGTCATTCATTCGTATTCCGGATACGAGAACAAGGTCAAGGCGAATCTCGAGACCCGCGTCAAGTCGATGCACCTCGAGGACAAGATCTTCGATGTCGCCATTCCGATGGAAGACGTCGTCGAATACAAGGGCGGCAAGAAGGTCACCGTCCAGCGAAAGAGATTCCCCGGGTACGTGCTCGTGCGTATGTACCTCGACGACGACTCGTGGTACGCCGTGCGCAACACCCCGAGCGTCACCGGGTTTGTCGGATCCCAGACCAAACCGACGCCGCTGTCTCGCCGCGAGGTCGAGCGCATCCTCGGAGTTGAGAAGGAAGAGGGCAAGAAGGAGAAGCCCACGTTCAAGCCGGCCTGGGAGGTCGGGGAGACCGTGCGCGTGGTCGAAGGGCCCTTTGCCGACTTCAACGGTGTCATCGAGGACATCAACGTGGACCAGTCCAAGGTACGGGTCCTCGTCGACATCTTCGGTCGTGAAACACCGGTCGAACTCAACTTCGACCAGATCGTCAAGTACTAGATCCCGAGCGAGGTTCCCTGATGGGTCGCAAGAAACTGATGACCGTGCTGAAGCTGCAGATCCCTGCCGGACAGGCAAGCCCTGCTCCGCCGGTCGGTCCCGCACTCGGCCAGCATGGCGTAAACATCATGGATTTCGTCCAGGCGTACAACAACGCCACGGCGAGCCAGGCGGGGACGATTGTCCCGGTGGAGATCTCTATCTACGAGGATCGCAGCTTCACCTTCATCACCAAGACACCGCCGGCCGCGGTGCTGCTCCGTCAGGCGGCACGCCTCGAGAAGGGTTCACCCGAGCCCCACAAGGAGAAGGTCGGTAGCGTCACGCGTGATCAGGTTCGCGAGATCGCAGAGATCAAGATGCCGGACCTGAACGCCAATGACATTGACGGAGCTATGAAGATCGTCGCAGGCACCGCACGATCCATGGGAATAACCGTCGACGGCTAGCGCCGCCGACGGAGTCGGTACTTCATCGTCGGCACACCGAAACACTCGGAAGAGCCGATCGAGGTGTACGGACTACGGACTACGCAACGGTGGGAGGGGTTCATCGCCCCGTCCGAACCACAAGGAGAAACGATGAAGAAGAGCAAGAACCGCAAGAACGTCGACCAGGGCTACGACAACCTGACGCAGTACGACCCCGCAGAAGCCGTTGGCCTTGTCCGGACCCTCTCATTTGCAAAGTTTGATGAATCCGTTGATGCCGCATTCGAATTGGGAATCGACGCCCGGCAGGCGGATCAGATCGTCCGCGGGACCGTCAGCCTTCCGAACGGGACCGGCAAGGACGTCAAGGTCGTGGTGTTTGCCGAGTCCGATCAAGCACGCGAAGCCGAAGAAGCCGGTGCGGACCTCATCGGAGGAGCGGAACTCGCCGAGGCGATGCAGTCCGGGAAGCAGGCACTCGATTTCGACGTCGTGATCGCCGTCCCTTCGATGATGTCGGTAGTCGGCAAGCTCGGTCCGGTGCTGGGGCCACGCGGCCTGATGCCGAACCCGAAGAGCGGCACCGTCACGCAGGATGTCGGCAAGACGGTCGCGGCGTTCAAGGCCGGCCGGGTCGAATACCGAAATGACCGCTACGGCAACGTTCATCTCCCGATTGGGCGGGTCTCGTTCGAGGCAGAAGCGCTGCTCGAGAACCTGGCCGCGGCTTCGGATGAGATCTTCCGGGCCCGCCCTGCGTCGACCAAGGGCAAGTTCATGCGAAGCGCGAGCGTCTCGTCCACGATGGGCCCGGGCGTGAAGATCGACACCGGACTCCTGGAAGACCTGGTCAAGGAACGCCGGTAGGCAAGTAGCAGGCAGCAAGTAGCAAGACACGGGATTGTCTCTGGGCGTTGTTCTTCGTGCGAAACTCGGCTACTCATGTGCTCATCTGTACAAACCAGTTGCCACGATCCGGCCTGTCCGCAATACTCAGGGGCACATAGCGGGGGACGCTTGGAGTATCCGTTGCTGGAACGAACCACCACCGTTCCTGCCCTGGACCCCAACCACCCCGAACACCCGACCGGTCGGTCCCTACCACGGCCGGTCATGGGGTGGAGACGAGTAGATGGCTTCCTGGCCCGCCGTCTGCCCGAATCCTCGAGAGTGGGGTCCTTTCAGGACCCGAGTTCTCCGCATGTAGCAAGTGCCCGGCCCGCTGCCGGGCACTTGCGCGTCTGAGACACGAGACTCGAGATCTGAGACTCGAGACTTGAGACCTGTCTTGTGTCTCGTGTCTTCGCTCGGCCCGGACTCATACCTCATAGCTGATCTGTAGTGTCGGCACCATGGATGTCACCATCACCAAACTCGTTCACGCTTGTCTTCTTGTCGAGAGCGGCGGGAAGCGGATCCTCATTGATCCGGGGACGTTCTCCTGGCAGGACGAACGGTTGGACCCGTCGATGGTTGAGGGGGTCGATCGAGTCCTGGTCACACACGAGCACGCGGACCACGTGTCCGTGGAGTTTCTTCGCACCGCCCTCGAGCAATCCAATGGCGCTGCGGTCGAGACGACACCGGCGCTCCAGGCGATCCTGGCCGGACACGGCATCAATGCCGTGATCGATGGCACACCTCAATTCGCAGCACCCCACGAACGGATTCCAATCGGCCCCGGACCCCAGAACACTGGATTCCATGTCGAGGGTGTGTTGAGCCATCCCGGCGACAGCCACAGCTTTGTCGAGACGATGCCAATCCTCGCGATGCCGTTCGCAGCTCCGTGGGGGTCGCTCACGAACGGTGCCGACCGGGCCCGTCTCGTGCGGCCGAGGTATGTGGTGCCCATCCATGACTGGTTCCTCAGCGAGGGCGGCCGCACGTTCATGTATCGGTTGGCGAAGATGGCGTTGGACGAAGACGGGATTGAGCTGGTCGAGATCGGTGATTTCGAGTCTGTGACGCTGGAGGTCTAGGAAGAGAAGCAAGTAGCAGGTAGCAAGAGCGGATTCCGTACTTGCTACTTGCTACTGACTACTTGCTACCCCGACGCCTGGACCACATTGCGCTACGGCGAAGCCGGTCCTAGTGTCCATCTGACACGATCTCAACCTTGGCCCGAGACCGTCGGTAGGTGTAAGTCCGCATTGCGGCGCCGACGTAGGTCGTCCTCTCCGGAGGGCTCCCTGTCTCTCGCCGGGAGCCCGAACTTCGTTTTGGACCCCGGCCACCTCAAGGACGGGGACGTGTGGAAGTAAGCCCGTAAAGGAGGACGACGAATGCCAAGACCGGAGAAGGTCCAGGCCGTCGCCGATATCAAAGAGCGTCTCGACGGAGCACAGGCCGTGTTCCTTGCCGAGTACGCCGGGCTTTCGGTTCAAGAGCAGCAAGCACTGCGCAGGGAGCTGCGTGCGAACGGCGCCGAGTTCAAGGTCGTGAAGATGACCCTGGCTCGTCTGGCCGCCGCCGATCTGGAGATCGAAGATTTCGACGCTCTCCTTCTCGGCCCGACCGGCTTGACGTTCGCGGACGGTGACCCCGTCGGCGCCGCCAAGGTGTTGCGCGACTTCGCGAAGGATCACGAGGTGCTCGTCGTAAAGGGCGGACTTCTCGGTCGGGAATTCCTGACGCCGGAACGGATCGCGGACCTCGCGGACATCGAGCCGCGAGAGGTGCTGTTGGCCAAGATCGCTGGTGCGTTTGAAGCACCGATGGCGAAGATGGCCGGACTGCTCGCCGCACTGCCGCGCAACGCGGCAACGGCGATGCAGCAACTGCTCGAGAAGAAGGAAGCAGAGAGCCCAGAGCTGCCAGCCGCCATCGACGAGCCCGAGGTGGAGCCCGACTCCGTCGTGGAGGACGTCGAGGAAGCTGTCATCGAGGAGGCTGCCGTCGAGGAGGCCATCGTCGAAGGAGCCGCCGTCGAGGAGGCCGTCGAGGAAGCCGCTGAGGAAGCGGTTGTTGCTGAAGCCGAGGAGGCCGTGGTCGAGGAAGCCGCCGTCGAGGTGGCTGAAACCGAACCGGCCGTGGTCGAAGAGGCCGCCGAAGTGGAAGCCGAAATCGACGCGGCAACTCCCGACGAGGAGAGCGACGAGCAGGAAGCTCAATCAACCGAAAGCGATGATGACGCGTCGGCTGCTGAAGCATCCGAAGAGGATGCCGGCACCGAGTCCGAAGACACCGATGATGCGGCCGATGACGCCGTTGAGGAGGAATAGAACATGGCCAAGACGACGACCGAGGATCTGCTCGGTGTCTTCGAGGAGATGAGTGTCCTCGAACTGTCCGAGTTCCTCAAAGCATTTGAGGAAAAGTTCGATGTGACCGCCGCGGCACCCATGGCAATGGCCATGGCCCCTGCCGGTGGTGGCGAAGTCGCCGCTGAGGAGGAGAAGGACGAATTCGATGTCGTTCTCGTTGGCATCGGCGACAAGAAGATCCAAGTGATCAAGGAAGTCCGCGGCCTCACCAGCCTCGGCCTCAAGGAAGCCAAGGCCCTGGTCGACGGCTTCCCGGCCCCTGTCCTGGAAGGTGTGGACAAAGAGACCGCCGAGAAGGCGAAGGAGACCCTCGAGGGTGCCGGCGCCGCGGTGGAACTCAAGTAGTCAGTAGCAACCGCACGTAACACGTTGCACGTGGTGGAGGGGCGGCCGATGGCCGCCCCTCCACGTTGTCTCGCAGCTGTCAGCCGATGACTCTTGGTTGGCGACGGGCGACTCATGACTGGGATCTCGGCGTCTGAGGCTGGGGCTGGTAGTCCGTAGCTCAGAGCTGGGAACTCTTACCATCCTTGACTCCTGCTCATGGTTCTTGGTATGTTGCACCTGCCAATTGAACGATTCTCCACGACTCTCCACAGGTAGAGCCGGGATAGCTCTGTGCGCTATCCCGATTTTGTGCTATTCTCAGTCGTTCCGTAGCCCTGCCCACAGCTCCCGCTGACCGCATCCATACCAGGAGGATCCTCCCTTGGCCCGTGCGCGCTCTTCCCGACTCTCCTTTGCCAAGCTGCCCGAAGTCCAACCGCTCCCCGACCTCCTCGCTGTTCAGCGCGACTCGTTCGATAGTTTCATCGAACGTGGTCTGCGTCAGATCTTCGAAGAGATTTCGCCGATCGAGGACTTCACCGGCAATCTTGCCCTCGAACTGACCGACCATCGATTCGGTGATCCCACCGAGACGATCGAAGAGGCGAAGGACCGAGACAGCAACTACTCCAAACCGTTGTTCGTCACCGCTCGCTTCCTCAATCGCGAGACCGGTGAGATCAAAGAACAGCAGGTCTTCCTCGGGGATTTCCCGATGATGACCGACAACGGCACGTTCATCATCAACGGCACCGAGCGTGTAGTTGTGAGCCAGCTCGTCCGGAGCCCCGGTGTCTACTTCGACGTCACACTCGACAAGACCTCGGACAGGGACATCTACTCGGCGAAGGTGATCCCCGGCCGGGGCGCCTGGCTCGAGTTCGACGTGGACAAGAAGGGCACCGTGGGCGTTCGCGTCGACCGGAAGCGCCGTCAGTTCGTCACTACGTTCATCCGGGCACTCGGCCTTGCAGAGACCGACGAGGACATCCTCGCTCTCTTCGACGGTTCCGAGTTGATCCGTGAGACGCTTGCGAAGGATCCGACGTCCACGAAGGACGAGGCTCTGCTCGACCTCTACCGGAAGCTCCGCCCTGGCGAGCTCACGACGGTCGAGTCGGCACGCGGTCTGATCAACACCCTGTTCAACAACCCGAAGCGCTACGACCTCACGCGTGTGGGCCGCTACAAGCTCAATCAGAAGCTGTCGCGTCCCCAGATCGACGTCGACTCGTATGTGCAGAACGAAGATGGGCTTCTCTCTGATGAGGACATCCTCGACACGATCCGATATCTGATCGCGCTCCACAACCGTCAGCCGGGCTACCACACCGACGACATCGACAACTTCCAGAACCGTCGTGTCCGCACGGTCGGGGAGCTCATCCAGAACCAGATCAGGGTCGGATTGAGCCGTCTGGAACGTGTTGTCCGCGAGCGGATGACAACGCAGGATCCCGAGGCGATCACGCCGCAGACGCTGATCAATATCCGCCCGGTCGTCGCTTCGATCAAGGAGTTCTTCGGGACGAGCCAGCTGAGCCAGTTCATGGATCAGCCGAATCCCCTGGCAAGCCTCACCCACCGGCGCCGCTTGTCGGCACTCGGCCCGGGCGGTTTGTCGAGGGAGCGGGCCGGCTTCGAGGTGCGAGACGTTCACCCGTCTCACTACGGACGGATGTGCCCGATCGAGACACCGGAAGGCCCAAACATCGGTCTCATTGGATCCCTTGCGTCGTACGCGAAGGTGAACCGGTTCGGGTTCATCGAGTCGCCCTACCGGCGTGTTGTGGACGGGAAGGTCACGTCGAAGATCGACTACCTGACCGCATCCGAAGAAGAGGGCCACGTCATCGCCCAGGCGAACGCGCCGCTCACATCGGACGGTTCGTTCCTCAACGACCGCGTGCTCGTGCGCAAGACGGGCGGAGAGGTCGATTCGGTCGTGCCGGGAGACGTCGACTACATGGACGTCTCGCCGAAGCAGCTGGTTTCGGTTTCGACGGCGCTCATTCCGTTCCTGGAGCACGACGATGCCAATCGCGCGCTCATGGGGTCGAACATGCAGCGCCAGGCCGTTCCGCTTGTCACGACGGATGCACCGCTCGTGGGCACAGGCATGGAAGGCCGGTCCGCGGTCGACTCCGGCGATGTCATCATCTCGCCGGTCGACGGTGAGGTCGTGACGGTGACGGGCGACGAGATCGTCGTGAAGGAGAAGGGCGCGAACAAGAAACACACGCTCCGACTCCTCAAGTTCGAACGCTCGAACCAAGGCACGTCGATCAACCAGAAGCCGATTGTGGCTGAAGGTGATGCCGTCAAGGCCGGCGATGTGCTGGCCGACGGTCCATCCACCGAGGACGGCGAACTTGCGCTCGGCCGCAACCTGCTGGTTGCGTTCATGCCGTGGAACGGTCACAACTACGAGGACGCCATCATCCTCTCGGAGCGTCTGGTGAAGGACGATGTCCTGACGTCGATCCACATCGAGGAGCACGAGATCGAGGCTCGCGACACGAAGCTTGGCGCGGAAGAGATCACGAGGGATATCCCCAACGTGGCGGAAGAGGTCCTACAGGATCTGGATGATCGCGGGATCATCCGCATCGGTGCGGACGTCGACCCGGGCGACTACCTCGTCGGCAAGATCACCCCGAAGGGCGAGACTGAGCTGACACCGGAAGAGCGCCTGCTCCGTGCCATCTTTGGAGAGAAGGCCCGTGAGGTTCGCGACGTTTCGTTGAAGGTTCCGCACGGTGAGACCGGCAAGGCCATTGCCGTCAAGGAGTTCCGTCGCGATGAGGGGCACGACCTGCCACCCGGCATGAACGAACTCGTCCGCGTGTACGTGGCGAAGCAGCGCAAGATCTCAGAGGGTGACAAGCTCGCCGGCCGTCATGGCAACAAGGGTGTGATCGCGAAGATCCTGCCGGAGGACGATATGCCGTTCCTCCCCGATGGAACCCCGGTCGACATCATCCTGTCGCCGCTTGGCGTTCCCTCCCGGATGAATCTCGGTCAGGTCCTCGAGACGCACCTCGGGTGGGCGGCGGCACGCGGTTGGAACGCATTTGACGATCTCGAGAGCCCGGCATCCGACGGTGCCCCGGCCTGGACGAAGATCGCCACACCGGTCTTCGACGGTGCGCGTGAGGACGAGATCCTCAAGGTGCTGGAGAACACGGTCCCGAACCGCGACGGCGACATGATGGTCGACGGCGTCGGCAAGGCGACTCTCTTCGACGGACGCACCGGCGAACCGTTCGATTCTCCGATCACCGTCGGGTACATGTACATCCTGAAGCTGGTTCACCTCGTGGATGACAAGATCCACGCACGGTCGACCGGCCCGTACTCGATGATCACGCAGCAGCCACTCGGCGGCAAGGCCCAGTTCGGTGGGCAGCGCTTCGGTGAGATGGAGGTCTGGGCGCTCGAAGCCTACGGCGCGGCGTACGCCCTCCAGGAAGTCCTGACCATCAAGTCGGACGATGTGCGCGGACGGGTCAAGGTCTACGAGGCGATCGTCAAGGGCGAGAACATCCCCGAACCTGGCATTCCCGAGTCGTTCAAGGTGCTTGTCAAAGAGATGCAGAGCCTCTGCCTCAATGTGGAGATGCTCTCCGCGGGTGAGGAAGTCGAGTTCAAGGAACTCGAAGAGGACGTGTTCCGCACGGCTGCGTCGCTCGGTATCGATATCTCTCGGCCAGAGAAGGCCGAATCAGACGTTTGAGGGTGATGGGAGTAGATGGTGACACAACTGTTCGATGAACTGAAGATCAGCCTTGCGACGTCGGATCAGATCCGCGCGTGGTCCTATGGCGAAGTGAAGAAGCCTGAGACGATCAACTACCGGACCCTCAAGCCTGAGAAGGAAGGCCTCTTTGACGAGCGCATCTTCGGCCCGACGCGGGACTGGGAGTGCTACTGCGGGAAGTACAAACGAGTCCGCTTCCGCGGCATTGTCTGCGAGCGTTGCGGTGTCGAGGTCACGCGTGCGAAGGTGCGTCGTGAGCGTATGGGCCACATCGAACTCGCCGCCCCGGTAACACACATCTGGTACTTCAAGGGTGTTCCGAGCCGCCTCGGATATCTCCTTGACATGTCTCCGAAGGAGCTTGAGAAGGTCATCTACTTCGCTGCCTACCTCATCACCTACGTTGATGACGAGAAGCGCCAGACAGATCTCCTCGACCTCGAAGATGCAACGCGCCATGAGCTCGAGCTCATCCGCGAAGAGGTAGCGGAGTGGAAGGAAGCCCGTCTCGAGCGCCTCGAGCAGGAGCTCAACCAGATGGAAGAGGCCGGCGCGAAGACGCAGGAAGTCAACGCTCGGCGCCGCGAAGTCGAACGTGAGATCAAGGATCGCGAAGAGCGCTCCACGGTTGAGGAGGAACTCCTCCAGGAAGCGTTTGACACGTTCCGCACGATGAAGCCGAAGCAGCTCATCGAATCCGAGCAGCTCTGGCGCGAGATCATCGACCGCTACGGCGACTACTACAGCGGCGGCATGGGCGCCGAAAATGTCAAGGATCTCATCAGCCGGCTCGATCTCGACGATGAGATGGAGCGCCTGAAGGCCGATCTCGATGCAACATCTCAGCAGCGCAAGCAGCGTGCGATGAAGCGGATGAAGGTCGTCAAGCCCTTCGCCGAAGGGACCAACGATCCGAAGAGCATGATCGTTGAAGTTGTCCCGGTGATCCCGCCGGACCTCCGGCCGATGGTTCAGCTCGACGGTGGCCGTTTCGCCACGTCGGACCTCAACGATCTCTATCGCCGGGTGATCAACCGCAACAACCGTCTGAAGCGGCTGATCGACCTCGGAGCACCCGAGATCATCGTCAACAACGAGAAACGGATGCTCCAGGAAGCCGTCGATGCCCTTTTCGACAATGGTCGTCGCGGGCGTGCGGTGACGGGACCGGGCAATCGGGCCCTCAAGTCACTGTCCGACATGCTGAAAGGCAAGCAGGGCCGGTTCCGTCAGAACCTGCTCGGCAAACGTGTCGACTACTCCGGCCGGTCGGTCATCGTCGTGGGCCCGCAGCTGCGGCTCCACCAGTGTGGCCTGCCGAAGATCATGGCCCTCGAGTTGTTCAAGCCATTCGTGATGAAGCGGCTCGTCGATATCGGCGAAGCGCAGAACATCAAGGCTGCCAAGCGGATGGTCGAGCGGCGCCGCAACCAGGTGTGGAACGTGCTCGGTGAGGTTATCGAAGAGCATCCGGTCCTCCTGAACCGTGCGCCGACGCTGCACCGTCTCGGGATCCAGGCGTTCGAGCCGGTTCTCGTGGAGGGCAAGGCGATTCAGCTGCATCCTCTCGTGTGTGAGGCATTCAACGCAGACTTCGACGGAGATCAGATGGCTGTGCACCTGCCGCTCTCGGCGGAAGCACAAGCCGAGGCCCGCATTCTGATGCTGTCCTCGAACAACGTACGGTCACCCGCCTCCGGGCGTCCGATCGTAACGCCGTCGCAGGACATGGTCATCGGGGTGTTCTACCTTTCCGAGCTCACGGAAGACGGCAAGGGTGCCGGCCGTGCGTTTTCGCACGTCGACGAGGCGAGAATGGCCTACGAAGTCGGCGACCTGTCGCTTCATGCTCCAATCAAGCTTCGTGTGGGCTGGCTCGCAGGTGACCCGGACGTCCATGCCGACCTGAAGCGATCGCTCGGTTTGCTGATCGCTGAGGAGCCGGTTGATCCCAACGGGCTCACCGAGACGACTCTCGGTCGGGCGCTGCTCAATGAGGCGTTCCCGCCTGGATTCCCGTATGTGAACGCTCCGGTCCTCAAGTCGGACGTGCGGACGCTGATCGACGAAATCATCCGCAAGTACGACAAGCCGGACGTGGCGAACACTCTCGATGCGATCAAGACGCTTGGGTTCACCTTCGCAACGAAGGCGGGCCTCACGATCGGTCTCGAGGACGTGAAGACACCGCCCGAGAAGGCGGCCATCCTCGAGGCGTTCGAAGAACGCGCGGAGAAGATGGAGGGCCTCTATCAGAAGGGTGTCATCACCGACGCAGAGCGCCAGCAGGAGCTCATCGAGATCTGGAATGAGGCGACCGATCAGGTCAAGGACGCCATGTCGGCGACCCTTATGGCAGAGAAGTTCAACCCGATGGACATGATGGTCCGATCGGGTGCACGCGGAAACATCATGCAGCTTCGGCAGATCGCAGGAATGCGTGGACTTGTTGCGAATCCGAAAGGCGACATCATTCCGCAGCCGATCAAGTCGAACTTCCGTGAGGGTCTCTCGGTGCTCGAGTATTTCATCTCGACGCACGGTGCCCGAAAGGGTCTTGCAGACACGGCCCTGCGGACCGCCGACTCGGGCTATCTGACGCGGCGGTTGGTCGATGTCTCCCAGGAGATCATCATCCATGATGAGCCGACAGAAGATCCCGGCATCGTGATCAAGACGCGGCAGGCTGATGGGTCCGCGGTGCGGCATCTCCAGAACCATCTGTTCGGGCGCATGCTCGCGGAGGATGTCAAGGACGGCCGCAAGACGGTCGAGTTGCCAGATGGCCGCAAGCTCAAGCAGGGTTTCGTGATCGACCGGGATGCCGTGATCGGGCTCGAAGAGCTCAGTGATGTCACCGAAGTCCGCGTTCGCTCCCCGCTCACCGACGAGTCCCGCTATGGGATCAGTCGCGATTCCTACGGAATCGACCTCGCCACCGGTGTCATGGTCGAGCCGGGGACTGCGGTCGGCATCATGGCCGCCCAGTCGATCGGCGAGCCGGGCACGCAGCTCACGATGCGTACGTTCCACACCGGCGGTGTTGCCGGTGAGGACATCACGCACGGTCTGCCTCGCGTGGTCGAGCTGTTCGAGGCTCGCACTCCGAAGGGGAAGGCGATCCTCGCTGACGTTGGTGGTGTTGTGAAGTTCGAGACCGACGAGGAGACCAACGCCCGTTTCGTCGTGGTTGTCGACGGTGATGATGAGGTCAGGTACGCCATGCCCCGCCGTGCCCGGCCCCGCGTCTCCGAAGGTGACATCATCGAGCCGGGGACGCAGATGACCGAAGGTCCGCTCGACCCAAAGGAAGTCCTGGAGATACAGGGGATCCGTGCCTGCCAGCGCTACCTCGTGGATCAGGTCCAGGAGGTCTACCGCTCACAAGGTGTTGACATCCACGACAAGCACATCGAGCTTGTCGTGCGCCAGATGCTCCGCAGGGTCCGCGTCGCCAATCCGGGCGATTCGCACTATCTCCCGAACGAGCTGGTGGACCAGAAGGAGTTCCTGCGCACCAACCGTGAACTCGTCGAAGAGGGCA
>Ga0316193_10002825_pt1 | contig 12348 bp, 9 predicted proteins | sample MerIslsedime2_MG_FD_207735 | JGI IMG/M metagenome (GOLD analysis project Ga0316193, IMG submission 207735) | Coastal sediment microbial communities from Maine, United States - Merrow Island sediment 2 | ecosystem: Environmental > Aquatic > Marine > Coastal > Sediment | place: USA: Maine... | reverse complement strand
AGCTGAATATCTGCAACAGTATGAAAGCGGTTTTTCCGTTTTTCAATATATAACTTTTCGCGCCATTCTTGGCACCATTACTGCGCTGGTTTTATCCCTGGTGATAGGTCCCACCATGATACGTAAACTGTCCAGTTACAAGATAGGGCAGCAGGTTCGTGATGATGGACCGCAATCACATCTATCTAAAGCCGGTACGCCTACAATGGGTGGTGCGCTTATTCTGGTGTCTATCGCTATCAGTACCTTGTTGTGGTCAGATCTTTCCAGTGAAAAAGTCTGGGTCGTATTGGGTGTTACCCTGGCTTTTGGCCTGATTGGCGGCGTCGATGATTATAAGAAGCTGGTCTATGGTAATTCAAAGGGTCTGGCCGCAAGGTGGAAATATTTCTGGCAGACGGTGGTCGGATTCACTGCTGCATTTTTTATTTACACCAGTGCAAAGACATCGGTCGAAACGACATTGATATTCCCGTTTTTGAAGGATGTCATGCTACCGCTGGGTGCTGGTTTTATCGTGCTGACATATCTCGTCATCGTCGGTAGCAGTAACGCTGTGAATCTGACTGATGGTCTCGATGGCCTGGCGATCATGCCGACCGTAATGGTGGCTGGTGCGCTCGCGGTATTTGCTTATCTCTCAGGCCACTTAAACTTTGCTGATTATCTTGGTATCCCCTATGTCGCAGGTGTCGGTGAGCTGTCTATCTTCTGTGGTGCTCTGGTCGGTGCCGGTCTGGGTTTTTTATGGTTCAACACATATCCTGCAATGGTGTTCATGGGTGATGTGGGCGCGCTGGCGCTGGGTGCGGCACTGGGAGTAGTCGCCGTGTATGTCAGGCAGGAACTGGTGCTGGTCATCATGGGTGGTGTCTTCGTGATGGAAACAGTATCGGTTATCTTGCAGGTCGGTTCTTTCAAGTTGACCGGCAAGAGAATATTCAGGATGGCACCGATCCATCACCACTTTGAATTAAAGGGTTGGCCGGAACCGAGGGTTATTGTTCGTTTCTGGATTATTACAGTAGTGCTGGTGTTAGTAGGCCTGGCATCTTTGAAATTACGATAGAAAAAATATATTTGACCGGATGAGTGCGTTAAGAAAAATGTCTGTTAAGCATGAACAAGCTGTTTATACACTGGTCGTCGGACTGGGTAAGACCGGCTTGTCTGTGGTGCGCTATCTGCATGCTTTGGGTGAGGCTGTCATCGTCGTTGATAGCCGTGATATCCCGCCAGGTCTGAATATATTGAAAAGTGAATATGAGGATGTCGAGCTACATACGGGCAGTTTTGATGTTTCACTGTTTTTAAAAGCACGCCGTATCATCGTTAGTCCGGGGGTTGCGCTCGCTGAACCTGCACTGGTCGAAGCGAAGAAGAACAATATCGAGATCATCGGCGATATCGACCTTTTTGCACATGAAGTGAAAGCACCTGTGGTTGCTATAACCGGTTCAAATGGAAAGTCAACCGTCACTACTCTGCTTGCAGCGATGGCTGAAAGAGCCGGATTGAAATCTGTGGCCAGCGGTAATATCGGTACCCCTGCACTCGATTCTCTGGATGATGAGATCGGATTATATGTTCTCGAGTTATCCAGTTTTCAGCTGGAAACATTGCAGTATCTTCCGAAGAAAGCCGCCGTGGTTTTGAATATTAGTGCGGATCATCTCGATCGTTATGACAGCCTCGCGGCTTACGCTTCGAGCAAACAGGCTATCTATGAGAATACCGAAGTACTCGTGATGAACAAGGACGATGCCCTGGCCTGTGGGCAGCTGTCGAATAATTCAGCAAAGCAAATTCGATTTACTTTAAATGCGCCTGAAGAGAATGAGTTTGGTCTTTGTGCGGGTCTGTCCGAGAGTCTATGTTTCGGTGATAAGAGATTGATCTCGGTCGATGAGCTTAAGATCAAAGGTAAGCATAATCTACAGAATGCGTTAGCAGCACTTGCACTGGGTTATGCCATCGGTCTGCCGATGGAAGACATGCTTGCTACTCTGAAAGAATTTAAAGGTCTCAGGCATCGTGCACAGCTCGTCGCCCGGATCAATGACGTCAACTGGATCAATGACTCGAAAGCGACCAACGTGGGGGCTACAGTTGCGGCACTGGTCGGACTTCCTGGTATGCATGTGCTGATTGCCGGCGGTATCGCAAAAGGCGCAGATTTTTCTGAGTTAACCGATGTTGTGAGGGAGCATTGCCGGGCAGTTATTTTACTGGGTAAGGATGCAGATAAGATTCAGTCGGTCATGCCTGAAGGTGTAGAGATTAAACGGGTTGTTGACATGCAGTCAGCGGTAGTTGCTGCTGAAGCGCTGGCACAGCCTGGCGATAATGTGTTGCTAGCCCCGGCATGTGCAAGTTTTGATATGTTCGACAATTTTGAACAGCGTGGTGATGTCTTCATACAGTCTGTGGAGGCTTTGCAGTCATGAATGCAACTGCCGAGATGTTCAACCGACTGACGTCATTTAAGTCGCCGCGTAATCAACTGACACACTGGTTCGATCTCGACGATCTTGACCCTGTCCTGACGATAGCATTCATATCGTTACTAACGATCGGGGTCATCATGGTGGCATCATCGTCCATCAGTGTGGCGGACAGGAACTTTTCAAATCCGTTCTATTACCTGCAGCGACAACTAGTGTTTGTTGCGATCGGCATGTTTGCGGCATTAAGTGTTTTCAAGATACGCCTGGTGCAGTGGGAAAAATCTGGCATGGCACTTTTATTGTTTGCGTTGTTCCTGCTGGTGCTGGTACTGATCCCTGGTATCGGTAAGACGGTTAACGGCAGCACACGCTGGTTGCCGTTAGGTGTGTTTAACCTGCAGGTGTCAGAGTTGGTCAAGCTTTTTCTTGTAATCTACGTGGCGGGTTACCTGGTTAGACATGGCGAAGCGGTACGCAGTTCGCTCTGGGGCTTCCTTAAACCCATGCTGATGGTTGGCCTGGCCGGGTTACTGCTGTTGATCGAACCAGATTTTGGCGCGACTGTTGTTATCATGGGAACCGTACTGGGTATGACCTTTCTGGCCGGCGCACGGTTTATACAATTCATATCGTTTGTCATGATCTTCGCCAGTGCTGCCATGATGCTGGTCGTCACATCTCCCTATCGTATGCAGCGCCTGACTTCATTCGCAAACCCCTGGGCGGATCCATTCGATAGCGGTTTCCAGTTGACGCAGTCACTGATCGCCATCGGCACTGGTGGCTGGTTTGGTACCGGCCTTGGCGGCAGTGTTCAAAAACTGTTTTATCTGCCTGAGTCACATACTGACTTCCTGTTCGCCGTGTTATCAGAAGAGCTGGGGTTTGTCGGAGTCAGTATCGTGGTCCTGCTGTATGCAGCACTATTTTTCAGATCGTTGAAAATCGCTTCACAGGCTGAAAGGGCGGGCAATTATTTTGCAGCATACATGGCTTACGGAATCGGTATCTGGTTGTCCATGCAGGCGGTGATAAATATGGGTGTGAACGTCGGGCTGTTACCAACCAAAGGGCTGACCCTGCCACTGATGAGCTATGGTGGAAGTAGCCTTATCGTTTGCTGCATCGCTATCGGTTTATTGATGCGCATTCACTATGAAACGAACGGTGTCAGCAGGCAGGCTAGTAAAGGCGGTGCAAGAAAAGCGACCAGGACATCAAGCAGAAAAACGAAGAAGTCTGTCACAGGAATTAAGGCGGGAGGTGCATTGTTATGATCGATGTGCGTCCAGTATTGATCATGGCAGGAGGCACTGGTGGGCACGTGTTCCCGGCACTTGCCGTTGCCGATGAGTTGCGAGCTCGTGGTGTTCCAGTGGTGTGGCTTGGAACGAAAGCTGGAATAGAATCGCGCCTGGTGCCTCAGGCTGGTTACCCGATCGAATGGATGAGCATCACCGGCTTGCGTGGTAAGAATACCCTGACGCTGTTGTTAGCACCTGTTCGTATCGTCATGGCTTGCTGGCAAGCGTTGCGAGTACTGTTGAGGAGGCGTCCCTGTGCTGTTTTGGGTATGGGTGGATTTGCGTCCGGCCCTGGTGGGTTGATGGCTTGGTTTATCAGAAAACCGCTTTTAGTGCATGAGCAGAATGCGATCGCCGGCATGACAAATAAAATATTATCCCGCTTTGCCAGCGTTGTCTTACAGGCATTCCCTGGCGTATTTAAAAACGCGAAGACAACAGGCAACCCTGTACGTCAGTCTATCTGTGAGCTGATAGCACCGAGTGAGCGTTTTGCTCTGCGTGATGTAAATGACAAGCTGCGTCTGCTGGTGATCGGCGGCAGTCTGGGTGCGGTAAAGCTTAACGAGATAATTCCTCAGTCGCTTGCAACGATGGCTGTGGCAGACCGTCCGGAAGTTATCCATCAGACTGGTGTAAAAAATATTGATGCTGCAAGAGATCTGTATAGAAGTGCTGATGTCGATGCAAAAGTTGAAGCATTTATTGATGATATGCCAGCAGCCTATGAGTGGGCTGACCTGGTGATATGTCGATCAGGTGCGATGACAGTTTTCGAGCTGGCAGCAGCAGGTGTGGCATCGGTGCTGGTTCCTTACCCTTATGCAGTTGATGACCACCAGACCGGTAATGCCCGCTATCTTGAAAGTGCAGGTGCGGCTATCGTCAGGCAACAGGCTGAGTTAACAACTGACTGGCTGGTAGCGGTGATCAATGATTTCTCTGCTAACAGAAATAAACTGCTGGAGATGGCTATCGCTGCCAGGAAGTTGGCTATTCCAGGTTCAGCAAAAACTATCGCTGACGAGTGTCAAATGGCAGGGGGTATCGCCTGATGTCACAACCTGTCAGTTTTAAAGATTTCATGCGCCGGATACATAAAGTACATTTTGTGGGTATCGGTGGCGCGGGTATGAGCGGCATCGCTGATGTTATGAATACACTCGGTTATCAGGTTAGCGGTTCAGACGTCGCAAGTAACGCGGTGACTGAGCAATTGAAAAAATCAGGCGTAAAAGTATACCACTCGCATTCAGTAGATAACGTGAGAGACGTAGATGTGGTCGTGACTTCGACAGCGATCAGTCGCGAGAACGTAGAAGTGGAAGACGCTATCGCCAGGCGTATCCCGGTAGTGCCACGTGCTGAAATGCTGGCAGAGCTGATGCGCTTTAGCCATGGTATCGCTGTTGCTGGTACGCATGGTAAAACAACGACGACATCTCTCGTCACCAGTGTGCTCGCAGAAGCAGGCCTTGATCCGACCTATGTCATAGGCGGCAAGCTCAACAGCTCTGCTAAACATGCACGTCTAGGTAAGGGTAAATACCTGGTTGCTGAGGCAGATGAGAGTGATGCTTCATTCCTTTACCTGCAACCGATGATGTCAGTGGTGACGAATATCGATGCTGATCACCTGCCAACCTACGGCGGAGACTTCGCACGTCTGAAGCAGACGTTCGTCGAGTTTTTGCATCATTTACCGTTTTATGGTCTGGCTATAGTCTGTGTTGATGATGCAGAAATTCGAAGTCTATTGCCTGAGATAACGCGACCGATCATCCGATATGGCATCGATTTTGACGCAGACGTGCGTGCTTCAAATATCCGTTACCAGGGATCCAGGACGACTTTTGATGTAATCCTGCCAGAAGCAGAGTCGACAATAGAAATAACTCTGAATATGCCTGGCCGGCATAATGTATTGAATGCGCTCGCTGCGATATGTGTAGGGTATGAGCTGGGCGTTTCTAGTGAACATATGCAGTCAGCACTAAAGAAATTTGAAGGCATTGGCCGCCGTATGCATATGTATGGTGAAGCGAAGATAGCACAGGGTTCGGTGACTCTCGTTGATGATTATGCGCATCACCCGACAGAGGTGGCAGCTACCTTGAGTGCGACTAGGAATGCATGGCCTGAAAAACGACTGGTAGCGATCTTTCAGCCTCACCGATATACACGGACGCGTGACCTTTTTGAGGATTTTTCACAGGTACTGGCCGAGTGTGACGTTCTGTTACTGACAGAAGTTTATGCCGCCGGCGAAGAGCTGATCGCAGGCGCAGATACTCGTGCTCTTTGTGCTGCTATTCGTGCACGAGGTAAAGCAAACCCGATATTTGTAGAAGATGTTGAAAAGCTTGATCAGAGTTTGCGATCAGTTTTACAGGATGGAGACCTGGTATTAACAATGGGAGCGGGCAGTATCGGCAGGGTCGCTTCGCAGTTGAAAGAATCGCTGGAGGCACATGGCTAACATGATGTGTTTTATGTGGAAGCAGTGGTTATGAGTGCAATGAAAAAAATCGAAGAAGTTACAGTTATAGAGAATGAGCCCATGTCCAGACATACTAGCTGGCGTGCTGGTGGGGTAGCCAGGCATTTCGTGCAGGCGCAATCATTATCTGCACTGGCTTCATACATTTCAGCACTGGATAAAGACGAGAAATTATTATGGTTGGGTCTCGGCAGTAATATGCTGGTAAGAGACGGTGGATTTGATGGCACAGTCATCGCGACACAAGGTGTGATGACTCAACTCGAAATGATCGATGATACGACAGTATATGTCGGAGCGGGCATTGCAAGTGCAAAACTGGCGCGTTTCTGTAGTAAGCATGGGCTGGTCGGAGCGGAGTTTTTTGCTGGCATACCGGGGCTTGTTGGTGGTGCTCTTGCGATGAATGCCGGTGCGTTTGGTGGTGAGACATGGCCACTGGTTATCGAAGTCGAAACGATGAATCGACAGGGTGAGATAAAGAGACGTACAGCTAGTGAATTTGAATACGGTTACCGCTCTGTCAAGGGTTTGGCCGATGAATGGTTTGTCAGTGCGACGTTGAGACTGGATAAGCCACAGGTTACAGGCAATACTGTCGATATAAAACAGCTGCTAGCCAAACGCGCAGCTTCACAACCTACGGGTGTGGCAAGTTGTGGCAGTGTTTTCTGGAATCCTGAGGGATATTATGCAGCTCAGCTGATTGAAAACTGCAAGCTTAAGGGTAAGCGTATTGGTGGTGCTGTGGTATCGCAGAAACACGCTAATTTTATTATTAATGATAACGATGCAACGGCAGAGGATATCGAGTCATTGATCCTGTTTGTGCAAAAAACAGTAAAAGATGAAACCGGTATTTTGTTGCATCCGGAAGTAAAGATTGTCGGTGATAGAAAATCTGGAGACAGTCAGAGATGACGATGGCTTTTGGAAAAGATGTGTCGCAATTTGGCAGAGTTGCAGTGCTGATGGGAGGTCTGTCAGCAGAACGAGAGATCTCGTTGTTGAGTGGTAATGCTGTGTTAGCAGCATTGAAGAGTAAAGGGGTTGATGCTTATGGTATCGACGTGGACGAGAACATCGTAAGGAAACTCGTCGCTGATGAATATCAGCGGGCATTCATCGTGCTGCATGGCCGCGGTGGTGAAGATGGCACCATACAGGGCTTATTAGAGCTCATGTCTTTACCGTATACCGGGTCTGACGTGAAATCTTCTTCACTGGCGATGGATAAATTAAAAACCAAGCAGATCTGGTTGTCGATGGGGCTGCCAACACCTGATTTTTGCATCCTCGATTCAGAGCAAAGCTGTATGCAGGCTCTGGAGACGCTGGGGTTACCGTTGATCATTAAACCGGTACTCGAAGGTTCGAGTATAGGTATGAGTAAGGTCGAAGTGAAAGAGGAACTTGTTCCTGCGTGGGAAAAAGCACAGCAATGTGGTGGAACCGTGATTGCCGAAAGATGGATCGTCGGTGAAGAATATACAGCTGCGATGCTCGATGATCAGGTGTTGCCGATGATCAAACTGAAAACTACGCATAAGTTCTATGACTATGACGCGAAGTATGAAGCTAATGACACGCAATATATCTGTCCATGTGGGCTGCCTGAAGAGCGTGAGGCTGAGCTGGGTGTGTTAGCCAGCAGGGCTTTCAATGCGGTAGGCGCTTCGTCATGGGGGCGAGTTGATTTTATGCTGGATCAGGATAATCAGCCGTGGTTGATCGAAGTGAATACTGTGCCGGGGATGACAAGTCATTCACTGGTACCGATGGCAGCAAAGCAGGCTGGATTATCATTTGAAGAACTGGTGCTGAAAATTTTATCACTGGCTGAATGTAAGCAAGGCTCACAGTAGTGAGCGATGAATAATGAAGAGAAAGAATAAAACATCGTTGCTGAAGAAGATAGTGAAAACATCACCCATGGTGTTTGCAGTATTTGCGCTGATATATGGTGGACTGTTGATTAAAGATCTTGATGTGCCGACGATCTTACCGGTGAGTGATGTGCGGGTGATCGGGCAGCTGGATTTCCTGGAGCAGGACGATATTCAAACGATCGTACAGGATGAGATTCATGGCGGTTATTTTACTGTTGATTTGAATGCGATACGCGATGCCTTGATGCAGCAACCATGGGTGAAAAATGTTTCTCTGAGAAGACAGTGGCCTGCAAGTCTGGATGTGTTCATCACCGAGCAGAAACCGGTTGCATACTGGAACGACGAAGGTTATATCAATGGATCCGGTGAAGTGTTCAGTCCAGCAAAGATAGACAGGAGACTTAATCTACCGATATTGAATGGACCTGATGGGCATCATAATAATGTCTGGAAGTTTATGAACGTGCTTTACCAGGAGATGGCCCTGCTCGAATTCGAAGTGGTGCGGCTTGATCTCGACGAGAGACGGTCCTGGCAGCTGGTGGTAGCTGAACAGAATGCGATTGAAACATCGACTGCTGCCGTGAACAAGATAGATGTGAAACTCGGGCGTTTTGAAACTGAGAAAAGGTTGAAACGATTTATAAGCATACTGCCTTCACTAACAACAGAACAAGGTGTCGGTAAGAATGCGCTGACAGATAAAAATATTAAGGTTATTGATATGCGCTATCCAAATGGTTTTGCTGTACAGATGATTGATACGCAAGTGAGCGGGGCTGGAAAGAATGACAAAGAAGTCTGATAAAAATATGTTGATAGGCCTGGATATTGGTACCTCGAAAGTTGTCGCAATAGTAGGTGAGGTAAATGCCGAAGGTGATATCGAGATCATCGGTCTTGGTTCCCATCCTTCCAATGGTTTGAAGAAAGGGGTGGTGGTAAATATCGAATCAACTGTTCAGTCTATTCAGCACGCTATCGAAGAAGCAGAGCTGATGGCGGGCTGTGAGATCAATTCGGTGTATGCAGGTATCGCGGGCAGCCATATCCGCAGCCTCAATTCACATGGCATCGTCGCGATCCGTGAGCGGGAGGTGACAGGTGGTGATCTGGATAGAGTGATCGATGCTGCCAGGGCAGTGGCCATTCCTGCAGATCAGCGTGTGCTGCATATCCTGCCGCAGGAATTCATCATCGATGATCAGGAAGGTATCCGCGAACCTATCGGTATGTCAGGCGTCCGCCTCGAAGCCAAGGTGCACCTGGTGACAGGTGCGGTTGGTGCAGCACAGAATATCATCAAGTGTGTGCGCCGCTGTGGGCTGGATGTAGACGACATTATCCTCGAGCAATTAGCCTCCAGTTATTCTGTGCTGACGGAAGATGAAAAAGAACTGGGTGTCTGCCTGGTCGACATCGGTGGTGGCACTACTGACATTGCGGTATTTTCCGAAGGTGCTATTCGCCACACTGCCGTTATCCCGATCGCCGGTGACCAGGTGACAAATGATATCGCCGTCGCATTGCGAACACCGACACAGTACGCCAATGATATAAAGATTAAATATGCCTGCGCTCTACGGCAGCTGGCTAATCCTGAAGAGACGATCGAGGTGCCCAGTGTCGGCGATCGGCCACCTCGTAAGCTGTCGAGACAGACGCTGGCTGAAGTAGTAGAGCCACGTTATGAAGAGTTATTGAACCTGGTTCATGCAGAATTACGCCGCAGTGGTTTCGAAGACATCATTGCGGCTGGTGTAGTACTGACGGGCGGCAGTTCAAAAATGGAAGGTGTTATCGACCTTGCTGAAGAGATATTTCATGCTCCGGTACGTCTCGGATTGCCTCAATATGTATCAGGGCTGTCAGATGTCGTGAGTAACCCGATTTATGCGACTGGTGTTGGATTATTGCTGTTTGGTAACCAGCACAGAAATAATGGCACCAGTCATATCATGATGGAAGGTGGTGTTAAAGGAGTTTTTGAGCGGATGAAGAACTGGTTCCAGGGAAACTTTTAACCCAGCTACAAGAAATGAAACTGAATAAAAAACCAAATGAATATTAAACAAATTAAATTACAAGAGGAGAAATATCATGCCAATGTTTGAATTGATGGATTCCGGTGCGCAAGAAGCAATCATAAAAGTCATCGGTGTAGGTGGCGGTGGTGGTAATGCTGTTCAGCATATGGTGAGCAGCGGTATCAACGGCGTCGATTTTATCTGTACCAATACCGATGCACAGGCGTTGGGACGTTTCGAGGGTGCTAAATCACTACAGATCGGCAGCAATATTACCAAGGGACTTGGTGCGGGAGCGACGCCTGAAATTGGTCAGCAGGCTGCACTTGAAGATCGAGAATTGATCCAGGAAGCAATCGTTAACACTGATATGTTATTTGTTACTGCTGGTATGGGTGGCGGTACTGGTACCGGTGCTGCACCTGTGGTGGCTCAGATCGCACGTGAGATGGGTATACTGGTCGTCGGTGTTGTCACCAAGCCATTCGCTTTCGAAGGTTCCGCGCGCATGAAGATTGCGATGCAGGGTATCAAGGAACTAAGCGGGCATGTTGACTCTTTAATCACCATTCCTAATGATAAACTGCTTGATGTTTATGGCCGTGATTTTGACCTGATGAATGCATTCAGCGGTGCGAATGATGTGCTCTGCGGTGCCGTACAGGGCATCACTGAACTGATCACCAACCCCGGTGTCATCAATGTCGACTTTGCAGACGTTAGAACAGTGATGTCCAAGATGGGTATGGGTATGATGGGTTCAGGTCGTGCCATCGGTGAAGATAGAGCTAAAGTAGCCGCTGAAGCTGCGATCGCCAGTCCTCTACTGGAAGATGTAAACCTGTCTGGTGCTCGCGGTATCCTGGTCAATGTTACCGGTGCGAATATGACGCTTGGTGAGTTCCAGGATATCGGTGCAGTGATCAATGGTTTTGCCTCTGATGATGCAACAGTCGTTATGGGTACTGCGATCGATGAATCTCTGGATGGTGAAATACGCGTTACCGTGGTCGCAACAGGTCTGGGGCAAGCAATGAAAGTACAGGCGCCAGCACCTGCTCAGGCAGAGATAAAAGTTGTAAAACCTGCTGCGGTTGATGAAGAGCCGGATTACAGTGAACTGGCCAAACCTGCGGTAGCTAGAAAACCAAAAGCACATGCACAGCCAGTGACAGTAGATGGTGGTTATAACGAAGAGATGCTGGATATTCCTGCATTTTTACGCAGGCAGGCTGATTAATTTGGCTGTAAAACAGGTGTAAATTGTTAACCTGTTGATTTAATTTGTTTTTATATTTTCAGGTATTGTATTGTATGTAGCTGTTTTTGATTTAAAATCAAGATGGTAAAGTGCGTAGTTTAATGCCGTGCTTCCAATCTGGTCCGTAATTATGTGATAATACGGCGATTTTTATCGAATTGCTGCTGCAACCTCAAGTTGGGCAACAGGATTGAATATATTGATTAAGCAAAGAACATTAAAGAATGTAATTCGTGCCACCGGCGTCGGCTTACACTCTGGTGAAAAAGTCTATTTGACCCTGCGTCCGGCACAGCCTGATACGGGCGTAATCTTCCGTCGTGTCGATCTCAATGAACCGGTAGAAATTAAAGCCAATGCGATGAATGTTGGAGCCACCATGCTGTCAACAACCCTGGAACAGGATGGTGTCAGTGTTTCTACCGTGGAACACCTGTTGTCTGCCATGGCTGGTCTTGGTATCGATAATGCCTACATCGACGTCAGTGCTTCTGAAGTGCCAATCATGGATGGTAGTTCCGGTCCTTTCGTCTTCTTGATCCAGTCTGCAGGTATCGTCGAACAGGAAGCTCCCAAGAGATTTGTTCGCATCAAGAAATCTGTCGTCGTAGAAGAAGAAGGCAAGTGGGCACGCTTTGATCCTTTCGATGGATTTAAAGTCAGCTTTGCCATAGATTTTGATCATCCTGCATTCAAAGATGCACCTTGTACAGCAGAGATCGATTTTTCAACCACATCATTTGTTAAAGAAGTCAGTCGTGCCCGTACCTTCGGTTTTATGAGCGATATCGAAGCGCTTCGTAAAAACAATCTCGCGCTGGGCGGCAGTATTGATAATGCTATCGTCGTGGATGAGTATCGCGTATTGAATGAAGACGGTCTTCGTTACGAAGATGAGTTCGTCAAGCATAAGATCC
>Ga0316193_10002824_pt1 | contig 12348 bp, 10 predicted proteins | sample MerIslsedime2_MG_FD_207735 | JGI IMG/M metagenome (GOLD analysis project Ga0316193, IMG submission 207735) | Coastal sediment microbial communities from Maine, United States - Merrow Island sediment 2 | ecosystem: Environmental > Aquatic > Marine > Coastal > Sediment | place: USA: Maine... | reverse complement strand
TACGAGACCAGTAATATCATCCACGGTGGCGAGACCAACTACATCATGGCGACCGTCACCCTGTACGTCTCCATCTTCAACCTGTTCACCAGCCTGTTGCACCTGCTGGGGTTCATGAACGGTGAAGAATGAAATCACCTCCAACGCAAGAGGATACCGGCATGACACACCTGACCACCCTCGACGAACTCGAACAGCACATTACCCTGCTGGCCAGCGTGAAAGAGTCTGACACGCCTTTTATCAGTTGTTATCTTAACCTTGAAGATGGGCCTGGTAGTTGGCGGAAAATGTTTGACAATCGCGCCAGTATTCTGCGACGCATTCTCAAGGGGGACGATCTTGCCGACCTCGAAGAGGCCATGGGCAAGATCGAAGCGTGGCTGGCCACCGACCTGCTCCCCGAGGCAAAGTCGGCAGCCATATTCGTACGCGGCAACTTCGGCGGTGCCGTCATGCTGCCGATGCAGTTTGCTGCTCCCTTGCCCAACTGGATTGCGGTCTATCCCACGCCCAACATTTATCACCTGGTGGAACTCAAGGACAATTACCACCGCTATATCGTCTTGCTTGCCTTGCCGGATCGGGCCAGCATCCTGGAGGTAAATCTGGGTGCAGCGACAACCCGGGCCTGGATCAACCAGCCGGATTTGCGCATGCGTGTAGGTCAGGAATGGGCTCGCTCTCACTACCAGGTTAACCAGGCGCACCGCGGAAATCGGTTCGTACACGAGAAAATCGTGGTTCTGGAAGAACTGATGCGCGCCGCTGGCCATAGCCACCTGATCCTGGCCGGCGATCCCGAGATCACAGGGCAGGTTCGCCGTGCCCTGCCCGAAGATCTTGCCGATAAGCTGGTGGATGTGATCACGCCGGCCAAACAGGATCAGCAGACCGATGTTGTAATGGCGACCCTGTCCAGCTTTATCAAACATGAAGAGCAGGAATCCCGGTCAGTTGCCGAACGTCTGATCGAAGGAATGCGCAGTCAGAACCTGGCAGTCTCGGGTTCGGCGGATACACTTGATGCACTGCTCTGGGGTGAGGTAGACACACTGGTCATGGCCAGCGGCTATCAGCCCGATCCCGGTTGGACCTGCACCGCCTGTCGAGCCATCGGCACCGAGCCGCCCGAAACATTCGCATGCCCGCAGTGTGGCAAACCCGCCGTGCGGCCGATAGACGTCAGGGAGGCATTGCTGCGCCTGGCCGGTCAGTTGGAACGCCCGGTTGAAGTGGTGGAACATTCCGACGCGTTGATGTCCCTGGGCGGCGTCGGCTGCCTGCTGCGCACCCAACACGCACTCCAGATCGAACAACATACTGCGGTTGCGATTGCAACCGGCTGAAGGATACGGCCATGCTTGCGATCTACGACATTCAGTAATATGAAGACGCAACCCAGGCTATAGAGACACGGGATGCCCTAATCACCAACCTGTAAATCAGCATGTGGTTTCGGTGCCAATCGGCACACTCGCTCATCCACTCAGCTGCCAAACCAGAATTGATGGTCTTTCTCCAGAAACTCCCCAATGGGGATGTAGTGAGTGCCGTCACAGGAGAAGTTTAGCCCCACCATACCGTTAATTACGTTTACCGATGCTGAACGCAGATAAATAATATTGTCGGCCAGCCTGAGATTGACAAAACGGTCCAGTGTCGCACGCACTTGCTGCGGGGCAGCTATAGCATCGCTCGGGTAGTCTACGCGCGGATAGGCCAGACAGACGGAAGGATCGATAATCTCGTCAAGCACATGAATACGATAATGCCGCGGGTCATTGTTCAACCACAGCGTGGCGCGAGAGCTTCCGTAATGCAACTTGGCGTGGAATACACCACACTCCGTCACCAGTTCATGAATGATATCGTGCACCTGATTAAGGCAGCCATCCATGACTGAACTGATGCGCTCCTGGTAAAACAGTGCCTGGCGGATGACAGGATCGCCCTTGATCTGTCGCCAGGCGATCGGCATTTCCGCCGCCTTGTGCAACTGCGGCAGGTCACGCAAATCGAAGTCGGCCGCCAGGTATCCCTGCACGGTCCCTGACTCGCTGCACACGCGGTGAAGTGCTGTTATACAGCTGCGCCGACCAACCCGGCTGATGTACACATTGGACAGAATAAAAGTCTGACCGTTGGCGTAACCCGATAAATACGGACGGCCATTCAGGTTATGACCAAAGGCCTCGACATCAATCCCTGCTGTGCTGATATTGCCACTGCACTGCACACCCCGGGTATCGATGGCGTACAGAAGCAGGCAACAGGGAATCGTCTCGAGTTGTGCGCGCAACTCGCCATGCAGCAACTTGCGATCGCCCCAGACAGCGGCGCAGCGCGACGCAATCGCACCCAGCGACTCGGCGAGCATCGCCTCCAGGCGTTTCCGGTGCTGGCGAATAACAGCACCCAGAGCATCAACCGGCGACGTGGATGACGGCTTTTCCTCCATCAGTCGAACCTGTAGTTCTTAGGTATAACCACGATGCCTTTTTCAGAGATTGTGAAACGCTGACGGTCTTTTTCCGGATCGACACCCACGGACTCTCCCGCCGGAATAACCACCCCCTTGTCGACAATGCAGTGTTTGACCTCGGCATCATTACCGACGACGACATCATTGAATAAAATAGCATCTTCAACGATTGCCTCGTCCCCTACCCTGACACCTGAAAACAGGATGGAATGATTCACGCCACCGCCGGCAATCACCGAGCCGCCGGAGACAATCGAATTGACAAACACACCTTCATTGCCTGATTCACCCGGCACCGTGCGCGCCGGCGGTGTTTGTTCCTGGTAGGTACGGATAGTCCATTCCTGCTGATAGAGATCGAGCGGCGGGACCGGTTCCAGCAGACTCATATTGGCCTCGTAGTAGGCATCGATGGTTCCGACATCACGCCAGTAACGGTCGGGTGATACACGACCGCTTTCACCACCAAACCGGTAGGCGAATGCCCTGCCCGAACCGATCAATGAGGGCAGGATGTCACAGCCGAAATCATGGCCGGAACCGGGCTGATCATGGTCACGGCGCAGTTCGTCGAGCAATAGCTGCTTGCTGAAAACATAGACGCCCATCGACACCAGTGCAGCTCCACCGTTATCTGGCAAGGCCCTGGCTCCAGACGGCTTTTCTTCGAAATTCTCAATGCGCATATTACCGTCAACCTGCACAACGCCGAAGGAACTCGCTTCATCCCTGCCAACCTCCATACAGGCAATGGTGACGTCGGCCTGGCGCTCAATGTGCGCCTTGATAATTTCCGCGTAGTCCATGCGGTAGATGTGGTCACCGGAGAGGATCAGAACCCAGTCAGCCTCGCTGCGTTCGATCATGTACAGGTTCTGGTAGATGGCATTCGCGGTACCGGAATACCACTCGTCATCGACGCGCATCTGCGGGGGCACCGGCGTGATGTATTCCCCGAGTTCGGGGTTGAAGATCGACCAGCCGTCACGCAGGTGCTTTTGCAGGGAGTGCGATTTGTACTGGGTGAGCACCAGTACACGCCGTATACCGGAATGCAGGCAGTTGGCGAGCGTAAAGTCGATGATACGGTACTTGCCGCCAAACGGGACCGCCGGCTTGGCACGGTCTTCCGTCAGCGGGTGCAGACGCGAACCGACGCCGCCTGCGAGGATGATAGCCAGTGTTCTCTCCAACATAATCGAGCTGCCTGTATATATATTTATAAAGTTACCTGCCGGTTAATAGCAATGCCTGTGCCGTGTGGAGCCAACCACCGATATAGCACGCAAACATCGGCAGCGAACGATCCACCTGCACAGTAAAGCGCACCATAACCGGGACAGGCGCGCAAGGGATGCTACATAATTGTGCATGTCCAGCAATGAAACCTGCCCAGGCGTTCGATAATCAAGCGCTTATCCTCTATGGCACAGCACTTGCTAATTTACCGAATCAAACAGGTTTCGTGATGTGCAATGCAACTGAAGACGTTACTGGTTAAAGATGACCCCGAACGCAGCGAGCTACTCAGACAGTCTTTGCTGGAATTCGGCCACACCGTGGTGGGCGAGACAACAATTGCCGATGATCTGCTCAGGGCGATCGAGACGACAGACCCGGAACTGCTGGTGATTGACAGCGATTCGCCCGGCGATATGTTGTTGTCCCGACTTCGGGAACTGGCCCTGCACAGGCCGCTTCCGGTAGTGTTGTTTACCGAGGAAGACAGTCGTACGGTGATCCGCCAGGCGGTTCGCGCCGGTGTCAGCGCCTACATTGTCGATGGCCTGGACCAGCACCGACTGGGCGCAATTCTCGACATCGCCGTGGCGCGTTTCGACGAAACCAAACGCCTGCGGCAGGAACTCCAGGATACCCGGGCCAACCTGGCGGAACGAAAGACGGTCGAACGCGCCAAGGGCATCCTGATGAAACAGCGCGGCTTCGACGAACCACAGGCCTACCATGCCCTGCGCAAAATGGCCATGGACAAGAACCTGCGCATTGGCCAGGTTGCTGAAAACGTTATTGCAGTTGCTGAACTGCTGAACTGAACAAGTTATTGGTACTGCCAACGGCGGCAGTCACAGGACGAAGGCGTCCATTCCGGTGAACTCGGTGTTCACACGGTGTGGGCGCTTTTTTTATGCGTGTTAAAAACAGATCGGGAAGGTTATGTCAGCCGTCTTGGAAGAACATATTGATCACAGCGATATAGATACGACAGCGCCTGTCGTCGTCGTGGGCACGGGGCCGGTGGGCATCCACTTTGTCGAGGAACTCCTGAAACGCAGCCCGGATGCCCCCGTCGTTATCTATGGCAACGAACCCTGGGAGCCCTATAACCGTGTCAGGCTGGCCGGCCTTATGACCGGCGAGGTGAACTTCGCGGGCATACAGAACCCGCTAAAGCTCAAGGCTGATCACCGCGTCGTTCAGCACCATAACTGTGAAATCGTTGCCATTGACCGGCACAACAAGCGAGTCCACGACCGCCTGGGTAATTCACAGGTCTACAGCCAGCTCGTTCTGGCGACCGGGTCAAGACCGCATATCCCCAGCATCGAAGGCATCGAGAAGCCAGGCATTTTCACTTTCCGCAACCTTGACGATGCCCAGAACCTTACCGCGCGCCGCACACGCAGCCGCCGTGCAGTTGTACTCGGCGGCGGCCTGCTCGGCCTGGAGGCCGCGCGCGGTCTGCAGAAACACAACACCAGTGTAATCGTAATCGAGCACGCTACCCGCTTAATGGCCCAGCAGATGGACGAGCAGGCAGCCGAGCTGTTACGGGAGCACATGCTGTCCAGGGATATACAGATCGTGCTCGGCGACTCGGTCAAACGTGTCCTCGGCGAAGATCGGATCAGCGCCGTGAAGTTGCGCTCCGGGCGCTCCATCAGCTGCGACACGATGGTGGTCGCCACCGGCATTCACCCCAACCTTGAACTGGCGCGCGATGCCGGTATTGCTGTCGGCCGCGGCATCCGCGTCGACGACCGGATGCAAAGCAGTGATGCAGATATATTCGCCATCGGCGAATGTGCCGAGCATCGTGACAGAATTTACGGGCTGGTAGCGCCTGGCCTGGAACAGGCCGGTGTGGCCGCTCACTGCATCAGCGGTGGCGCCTCTCAGTATACCGGCTCACTTGCGGCCACCCGCCTCAAGGTAGTGGGTGTATCCGTTTTCAGTGCCGGTCGCACGGGTGAACGCGACGCGATTTCTCATTTGCGTACCATTACCTGGCGAAGTTACGACAACACCCGCTACCGCAAGCTTCTGCTGCAGCGTAACCGGCTGGTCGGGGTCGTTGCTTTCGGAAAATGGGATGAAAACAGCCGTGTGCTGGAAACAGTACAGCACACGCGGCATATCTGGCCGTGGCAATACCGGCGCTTCGCCAATTCAGGACAGCTCTGGCCCGAGCAGGATACCGCCAGCGTGACCGAATGGCCGGCAAGTACCGTGGTATGCCAGTGCACCGGCGTCAGACACGGCACGCTTAGCCGCGCGATACGTGACGGCTACTGCGACATGGATGCCCTGTGTGCAGAAACCGGCGCATCCAGTGTCTGCGGCAGTTGCAAACCGCTGCTGGCCGAATTGCTGGGTGCAGAGACTGTCGAGCCGGAGAAAGGCAGCGGCACACTCCTGTGGACGGGCATCACCACCCTGCTTGCCGCACTGGTCATATTGATCGCACCGGCAATACCGTTCGCCGACACTGTACAGGCCGGAATACCCTGGGATGTGCTGTGGCGCGACGGACTGATCAAGCAAGTAACGGGCTTCAGTCTGCTCGCTCTCGGCGTACTGGTCAGCCTCATCAGTCTGCGCAAACGCGTTCAGCGTATCAGCTTCGGCAACTTCGCCAACTGGCGCCTGCTGCACGTGCTGCTCGGCACACTCGCGGTAGCCACACTGGTTGCTCATACCGGATTGCGTCTCGGTTACCACCTCAATCTCTACCTGATGCTGAGCTTCGTCGCACTGCTGCTGGTCGGTGCAATCGCCAGTGGCGTGGTCGGGCTGCAACACGCCTTGCCCGCGGGCGTCGCGAAAAAAACCCGGGAAATATCACTATGGATGCACATCATTCTACTCTGGCCATTGCCGGCCCTGCTCGGCTTTCACGTGCTCAAGACCTACTGGTTCTAGCGCATGAAGGCAACGAATACGAAACAGCGGCTCACGCTGGTATGGATATGGCTCGCATTGAGCGTCGGCCTGCTCGGCTGGATGGGTTACAGCATGTTTGAAGCGGAAGACAAAACAGTATTCATGCCAGGTCCACTCACCGATGGGCACTACCAGATCGGTGTCGCCTGTACGGCCTGCCACAGTGACCCTCTGGCCGGAGACGAAATGTTCCAGGAAGCCTGCGTCACCTGCCACGGCGATGACCGCAAAAAACCGTTCGATTCGCACCCGCGCAGCAAGTTCACCGATCCCCGTAACGCGGACACCCTGGAAAATATTGATGCCCGGCAGTGCGTCACCTGCCACACAGAACACCAGCCGGACATGACCGGCAATAACGGCCTGACCCAACCGGTAGACTTCTGCAGCAACTGTCACCGGGATATAGGCAAGGATCGTCCCAGCCATCAAGGTATGGCCTTCGATACCTGCAACGACGCGGGCTGTCACAACTTCCATAACAACCGCGCACTGTATACCGACTTCCTGGTCAAGCATCTCGGTGAACCCGACGTACTTGAACGCCCGGTTCTTCCCGAACGCGAGTTTGCCAGTGTGCTGGCGGAGCTTGCCGATTACCCTGCCGACCGCTACCCGATCGAAGCGTTGACCATGGATGACGCCGACTCACCGCAGGACAACCGGTTACCCGGGCCGGAACACGACGACTGGCTGGATACCGCGCACGCAAAGTCGGGCGTTAATTGCTCCGCCTGCCATAACGTCGCCCTGAACGACGGCGAAGAACCACGATGGACCGACAGGCCGGATCACCGGGCCTGTGCCCAGTGCCACAGCCTGGAACTGGAACGATTCAAACGCGGCAAGCACGGCATGCGCATTGCTGCCGACTTGCCGGCGATGACGCCTGCTGACGCCCGCCTGCCCATGCAGGAAGACGCCGCGCATGTCTCACTGGAATGCACCAGTTGCCATGGCGCACACCGCTTCGACGTTACCCGGGCTGCCGTGACCGCCTGCCTCGGCTGCCACAAGGACGACCATAGCCTCGCCTACCGGAAGTCGCCTCATTTCAAGCTGTGGGAAAAGGAAATCAGTGGTGAGGGCAAACCGGGCAGCGGCGTGTCCTGCGCCAGCTGTCACATGCCGCGTATCAACTTTGATGTCAATGACTGGGTGAGCCGCATCATGGTGGACCACAACCAGAACGCCACACTGTCACCGAATGAAAAGATGATCCGGCCCGCCTGCGTGCAATGCCATGGCCTGGGCTTCACGCTGGACGCGCTTGCCGACCCGGCGTTGATAGCAAACAACTTCGACGGGCAGCCCGCGGTACATGTCAGGAGCATGGAACTTGCAGAAGCGGACCAGAGGCGCGCCGAAGAGAAAAAAACCGAAATGGACAAACACTAGCTTTCGTACATCCCGGGCAACACCCGGACTATTACTTTTTACACAGTGAGACAGGAGAAAGACCTATGAAACACTTACGCAAAACCCTGATTGGCCTTGGCGTCACGGCTTCCGTTGCAGGCATCGGCAGCGCAATTGCAGGCAACGAAGCTTTTAACAAACCCACTATCTCGGCCAAGGCAATGGCTGACGCCCTGCATCTGGTCATGGACTCGGACCGCGCCATCTATACAAAGAAGATCGTCAACCGGCTGGTGAAAAAAGACAAGGTGATCAAAGCGAGTGAACACTTCGAAGACGACAAGGCGCTGGTCCTGCCGGCGCAGATGTTTCGCTTCGGTTCCGAACTGGTCGCCAAGCGCGCCGAGAAGCTGGACGATGTGAACTTCAGCTATTCGCTGCAATCGCTGTGGCCCATCAACAAGCAGAACGCACCCAAGACTGAAGTCGAGAAAGAAGGCCTGAAGTTCATCGCCGAGAACAAGGGTGAAAACTACTATGCGGAAGAAACCCTGGGTGGCACCACCTATTTTACAGCTATCTATCCGGATGTCGGTGTGGCCCCGGTATGCGTGTCCTGCCACAACGGCCACAAGGACACCCCGAAGAGTGATTTCAAGCTCGGTGACGTGATGGGCGGCGTGGTTATCCGCATCCCGATGGACAGCTGATTTTTGTTTACTACATTCAACCAGAGAGGAATTAATATGACTCCCGAACAAGTGGAACTTGTCAAAAGCTCATGGGCACAGGTACTTCCCATCGCCGACAAGGCTGCGGAACTGTTCTATGGAAAGCTCTTTGAACTCGACCCTTCCGTCAAATCCCTGTTCAAGGGTGACATGGTCGAACAGGGCAAGAAGCTGATGAAAATGATCAATACAGCTGTCAACGGGGCGGATCGTCTGAATGAAATCGTCCCCGCGGTGCAACAGCTGGGTGTTCGCCATATCGCCTATGGCGTCAGGGACGAACACTACGACACCGTCGGTGCCGCACTGCTGTGGACACTGGAAGCAGGCCTTGGCGATGCTTTCACTGCGGAAACCAAAGAGGCCTGGGCGACTGTCTACGGCATTCTTGCGGACACCATGAAGGTCGCCGCAGCAAAGGCTGCCTAGGCCGCTGTCTGAGAACCGGCCCCGGGTACGGGGCTGGTTCTGCTCTCCACAAAGTGTAGCGAAGCACCCCGACAAACCGGCACATCGATACCTGCACTCGAACATTCCAGGACTGCCTCAAGAGGAAGCACTCGCACCATTATCCGGGCCCAAAATGCACCAGATCTGTGCGGCCTGCGTGCCGCACATCGGCCAGCTACCCGCGGGTATTTAAGATATCTCTTATTTTCCAGCCAGTTGCTGGACTGGCACACATTCTGCTCTACAGTCGGTAACGTTTGTCAACTGCAACGGCGCAGTCGGCAGTTATACCGAGTACCCACAATCTGAATTTACCTTTAGCCGCTGGCGGCTAAACGCATATGGACAAAGGCGTCCGTGAACCTGCCCGCATGGCTGGTACTCAGGACGCCTTTTTTGTTTTTAGCACAATAAAACTGGAGTCAACATGAAAGACCAGCAGTTCAGCAAGCCGAGACGCACATTCCTGAAAACCGCTACGCTAGCCTTGAGTATCAGTATGGGCCTCGGCCTGAGCGCCCCAGGCACAAGCTACGCTGAAGTGGGCGAACCTGAAAAAGAAGATCTCAAATTCGGCTTTATCAAACTTACCGATATGGCTCCGCTGGCGATTGCCTACGAGAAAGGCTACTTCGAAGACGAAGGCCTTTACGTCACCCTGGAGGCCCAGGCCAACTGGAAAGTACTACTCGACGGCGTGATCGATGGCCAACTTGATGGTGCTCACATGCTCGCCGGTCAGCCACTGGCCGCCACCATCGGTTTCGGCACCAAGGCACACATCATCACGCCCTTGTCCATGGATCTGAACGGCAACGGCATCACAGTCTCCAACGACATCTGGGAACAGATGAAGCCCAATGTCCCGAAGATGAAGGATGGACGTCCCCAGCACCCGATCAAGGCCGATTACCTCAAACCGGTGGTCGAAAAGTACAAAGCCGACGGCAAGCCATTCAAGATGGGAATGGTATTTCCCGTATCGACACACAACTACGAGTTGCGTTACTGGCTGGCCGCCGGGGGCATTAATCCCGGCTACTATGCGCCGGACAAGGGTGACATCAGCGGCCAGTTACAGGCTGATGTTCTGCTATCAGTAACCCCACCGCCGCAAATGCCCTCCACTATGGAGGCTGGCACTATCTACGGCTACTGCGTGGGTGAACCCTGGAACCAGCAGGCGGTTTTCAAGGGTATCGGCGTTCCGGTCATCACCGACTACGAAATCTGGAAGGACAACCCGGAGAAAGTATTCGGCATGACCAAGGAGTTCACGGAAAAGTATCCGAACACAACCGTGCGCGTCGTCAAGGCCATGCTGCGTGCAGCCATGTGGCTTGATGCCGACAACAATGCCAATCGACCGGCAGCGGTCAAGTACCTGTCACAGCCGAACTACGTGGGAGCGGACTACGACGTAATCGCCAACTCAATGACAGGTACTTTCGAGTATGAAAAGGGAGACAAGCGTGAAGTGCCAGATTTCAACGTGTTCTTCCGCTACAACGCGACCTACCCTTACTACTCCGATGCTATCTGGTACCTGTCGCAAATGCGTCGCTGGGGCCAGATTGCCGAGCAGAAACCCGACAGCTGGTACTTCGAGACAGCGAAGAAGGTCTATCGTCCCGACATCTACGAAAAGGCGGCAAAAGAGCTGATCGCAGAAGGCAAGATGAAAGCAGCTGACTTCCCGGACTTTGCCAGCGAGGACGGCTTCCGCGAACCGCAGACCGAATTCATCGACGGCATTACCTATGACGGGAAAAAACCGAACGCCTACCTGGAATCTTTGCCGATCGGTTTGAAAGGCAAGGACAAGATCTAACCCACACTGGAATAACAACGGTACAGTCATATGAATACAGAGTTAACAGCAAGCAGATACCGGAGCTGGAATGCGCCACTGATGAACAGGCTGCTCGATTTTCTCTCCCGGGAGAACTCATCGGGCGCGGCCAGAAAACTCGTTAAATCGGTGGGTGTTTCAGTTGCTGCATTCAGTATTTTCCTCATGTTATGGAGTGCACTCGCAGCACAGGTCCAGACCTCCCTCGGTGTTCTGCCGGGTCCGGCCAAGGTGTGGGAACAGGCCATCGTGCTGGTTGATGAGCACAAGGTGGAACGCGGGAAGGAAGCTGCGTTCATGGCCCGCCAGGAGGTGCGCAACGCCGAAAAGCTGGCCAAGAATCCGGATGCCGAAGTGAAGATCCGGCCCTACACGGGTAAGGCAACGTTCTTCGATCAGATTCTGACCAGTCTGTTGACCGTTGCCACCGGCTTTCTTATTGCCTCCCTGGTTGCCATTCCCATCGGCATTGCCACCGGCATGAGCCAGACACTGTATGCGGCATTCAACCCGATTATACAGTTGTTCAAACCGGTATCGCCGCTGGCCTGGTTGCCGATTGTCACCATGGTAGTAAGCGCCGTCTATGTCAGCAAAGACCCGTTGTTCGCCAAGTCCTTCCTTACCTCGGCCATTACCGTGACCCTGTGCTGCCTGTGGCCAACCATTATCAATACGGCGGTGGGCGTGTCCTCGGTCGACAAGGATCTACTCAACGTCGGCCGTGTGTTGCGTCTACCCTGGCTGACCCGGACGATCAAGATTGTGCTGCCCTCTTCCATTCCCATGATGTTCACCGGTCTGCGTCTGTCTCTGGGTATTGGCTGGATGGTTCTGATCGCAGCCGAGATGCTGGCACAGAACCCGGGGCTGGGGAAGTTTGTCTGGGATGAGTTCCAGAACGGCAGTTCGAACTCACTGGCACGCATCATGGTCGCAGTGCTCGTGATCGGCCTTCTCGGTTTCGCACTTGATCGCGGCATGCTGATGCTGCAGCGCAAGTTTTCCTGGGACAAGAGCGCAGCCCTGCGCTGACAGAATGGAGCTACGAATTATGACTACACAAACACATCTGGAACTGACAAGCGTCAGCATCGACTTTCCGACTGACCACGGTCCTTTCCGGGCACTGGATAACGTCAACCTGAAAATCAATCAGGGCGAATTCATTTCCCTGATCGGTCACTCGGGTTGCGGAAAATCAACAGTACTGAACATTGTTGCCGGACTGCACCGTGCCACCGAGGGTGGCGCTATCCTGAACGGCAAGGAAGTCACCGAACCCGGCC
>Ga0316193_10002822_pt1 | contig 12356 bp, 10 predicted proteins | sample MerIslsedime2_MG_FD_207735 | JGI IMG/M metagenome (GOLD analysis project Ga0316193, IMG submission 207735) | Coastal sediment microbial communities from Maine, United States - Merrow Island sediment 2 | ecosystem: Environmental > Aquatic > Marine > Coastal > Sediment | place: USA: Maine... | reverse complement strand
GGCCGCGGAACTCGCGGAATTGATGGCAGCGGTCGGGCTCGCGCAGAATTTCGCGGCGCTGCGGGCGCTTGCGACCAGCGGCATTCAGAAAGGACATATGCGCCTGCACGCTCGCAGCCTGGTGGCCGCGAGCGGCGTTCCCGGCGACCGGTTCGACGAGGCCGTCCGGCAACTCGTCGCGAGCGGAGAGATCACCGAGACGCGCGCGCGGGACATCGCCGCTGGGCTCGGAGTGGAGCGGCCGCAGGATGACGAAGCGATGGGCTCGGCTGCAGGCAAGGTCATCCTGCTGGGCGAGCACGCGGTCGTTTACGGCAAGCACGCGCTTGCGCTGCCGATTCCGGGTGCCGTCACCGCCAGCGTGAAAGAGGCTGCGAAGCTCGTGCTCGAGGTGCCCGACTGGGGCCTGTCGCGCGAAATTCTACCGGAGGCGAATGGCGTCGATGCGGCCGTACGCCGGATCCTCGAGAACCTGGGCATCCGCCGGCAGGGATTCGCGATCCGCGTACGTTCCGCATTGCCGCGTGCAATGGGGCTCGGTTCGTCTGCCGCGTTTGCGGTCGCGATCGTGCGCGCATTCGACCGCTTGCTCGACCTGTCGCTCGGCGACGAGCGTGTGAACGAGATCGCTTTTGACTGCGAGAAGCTTGCCCACGGCAATCCGTCGGGCGTCGACAACACCCTGGCGACGTTTGCCCGGCCGATGCTGTTTCGCAAGGGCGAGTCGTTCCGCGTCGAGGAACTCGAGCCGGGGCCGAACCCGCCGATCGTGATCGCGTGCGGCCACCAGCCGGGCATCACGCACGACCAGGTGGCCGGGGTTCGCGCACGTTACGAAGCCCAGCCAGCGGCCTATGCTGCGATATTCGATCAGGTCGATGAGCTGAGCGTCGCCGGCGCGAAGGCGCTCGTCGCGGGCGACTACACGGAGCTCGGTCAGCTCATGAACATCTGCCACGGGCTGTTGAACGCGCTCGGGGTTTCGACCCCGGAGCTGGAGCGGATGATTGAAATCGCCCGGCGCGCGGGTGCGGCGGGCGCCAAGCTCACCGGTGCAGGGGGCGGCGGATCGATCGTCGCGGCATGCCCCGGCGCGGTGAACGAGGTCGTCGCGGCGCTGCGGTCGGCAGGCTATTCGACCATCGAACTGAATAACGACAGGGAAGCACATTGGACAACGTAAACCGGGTGGTGTCGTCGGAAGCCGAGGAACTGATACTCGTCGATGAAGACGACAGGGAGCAGGGACACCTGTCGAAAGCTGCATGCCATGACGGTGCGGGAATCCTGCATCGCGCGTTTTCGGCGTTCCTGTTCAACGCCGCGGGCGAACTGCTGCTGCAGCAGCGCGCGGACTCGAAGCGCCTGTGGCCGGGCTACTGGTCGAACAGCTGTTGCAGCCACCCGCGGCGGGGCGAATCGATGAGCACCGCAACCGGGCGCCGCCTCCAGGAGGAACTCAACCTGGCGGCGGACCTCAGGTTCGTCTACAAATTCCGTTACCAGGCGCCGTATGGCGATCTCGGCTCCGAGCACGAGCTCTGCCATGTCTTCCTCGGCCGAGTCGACGATGACGTGCGGCCGAACGAGGAGGAGATCGCGGCGATCCGGTTCGTCAGTGCCGAGGCACTGGATGCGGAGCTATCGGACACGCCGGAGCGGTTCACGCCCTGGTTCAAGCTGGAGTGGGATGCCCTGATCGGCGAGCACGCCGACCTGCTCGAGGCGTATACGGAGCCAGCGCGGCGCCATAAACGATAGGGCTTGGGGGTAGTCGGCAACGAGGCCTAAAGCTCGCACAGCGAGCAGACCGTTGCCGACTACCCCCAAGCCCTATCTCATCCTACATACTTGTAATATTCGATCCCGAGATCACTGAAGTGACGGTCGTCGGTCTGGCCGACGTGATCGATGACGAACTCGTTGATGGGCAGGTAGTCGAGACCGGTCGCGCGGCGCCCGGCGTGCAGGGCCTCGTACTGCTCGAACGTGATGTCGACGGCATGCTGCATGGCGTCGCCGAAGCGTATCGCCGCGGTTGCTTCGCGCCAGCCGTCGGCCATGAAAAACGGAATCACTTCGGCCGCGTCGCCGCTGCCGTAACCGAGCGTCAGTACCTCTTCACCAGCGCTGAGACGATCTTCGTCCAGCGCCTGTTCGAACCCGGCTGCCATCCAGGCCGGCAGTGCGGCCGTGTAAAGGTTACCCAGGTCGAGCATCGTGTCGCTGCCCAGCGCGAGCTTGTCGAGAATCTCGCGGCGGTAATGGCGCGACGCGCGGAAAGCCCTGAATACGGCCATCGTCAGGGGATAGGCCTCGTATTGATGGCGCTCCGGCGCAGCGAGTGAAGCGACGTCCGGATTGGCTCCCATTTCCTCGATAACGGCCTGCGGATCGACGCCCGCTTCGTAGCAGTAGGATGCGAGTTCGGCACGATCGGCCGTGCCGCCATGGCTCAGCGCAAACAGGTAGGAAATCGCCCAGCCCGTTTCCGGCATGCGCCGGTAAGGCCTGTGCATGAACACCGTCTTCAACGTGCGCAAATAATCGCTCGGATTCAGGCGGCGTTTCTCGTACATGTCCGCGAGCGCATGCAGCGTCTCGTCGACGTAGCAGGTCGTCGAATACTTGCCGTTGAAGACGGGAAAATCCTGTATGTGGTGCGACTCGGAACGGTCCTGCCCGCAGAAGCGCACCATCGGCTTGCGGAAATCCATGACGCGATAGTCCGAGGCGGAACCGGAGCCGACGAGATCGACGACGGCAAGTTTCGGATCCTCCTCCAGCAGCATAGCCACGGCGCCAGCGCCCTGCGTGGGTTCACCACTCGAGCCGCGCGCATACTCCGCGATGTCCGCACATACCACGATGGCCTGGCCGCCGGCGCCGTCGAGGGCGAGGTGCCGTATGGCGCCTTTCATGCCGTAAACGCCGCCCAGGCAGGCGTGCTTGAATTCGGGTACTTCGCAGCTTCGCGAGATCGGCGGCATGCCGCGCGCCTCGAGTGCCCTGTCGACCATCCCCTTTATGATGATCGCGCCGGCTGAATTATCAGTGCTGGACTCGGTGCCGAGGCCCAGGAACTTGATCCGCGTGGGGTCGACGTCGTACTGCTCGATAAGGCGCATGACGGCCGTTGCCGCCATCGTGTAGACGCTGTGGTTCGGTCCGCGTACGCGGAAACTGCGGCCCACGACTTCGCGCACCTTCGGCCAGTGGCCGCCGGTCCACTCGCACCAGTCCTCGAGCCAGACCCGATAGGGCGGCACGTAGGCGGCGAGGCCTGATATTCCGATGGGTTTCCTGGTGAAGTGATTCATAGCCTGGACTTTAGGTTAGCCCGGGAATTTTAGTGTTCCCGGCCGTGCTGCTCAACTAATTATTCACCGGATATGCCGATGGACCCGGCCGTAACCCGCTATTTATGCAGAATATGGCGGACGCCAGTTGCCGGGGCGTTGTTTTTCTTGTCTGCGCTATTGCCATAATAATAGGTGTTTCCGCATTTTCGTCCACCCGGATCTTCAAACCGAGAAGGCGGCCATCGTCACTGCGCCGATCATGGTAACCGTGAATCCCGCCAGGTACGACACGGTCAGGACGATATATTTGAGCGCCGTGAGCAACCGCCCCTGGCCGTAAACGCGGCGCATCGCGACAAAAAGGTACACGGGGACGTAGAACGACGCGGCGACGATGAGCAGGATGCCGATTGCTTCGGGCGTCGGCAATACCGCATTCAACCGCCCGATGAGGATCTGCAGCGTCAGTATCAGGAACATGAAGGCGTGAAAGTGGACGAAGAACAGCAGGTGCTCGACGTAGTAGCGGCGTGACAACGGGTATAGCGCCTTCAGCACGAACGCCATGATCGGCAGCAGGACAATCAACGCGATCGGGATATTGTCGACGACGTTTCTCAGGAACTGGCGCCCATTGTCTTTCTTGATTTGCTCGCAGAGATGCGTCAGGCGCTCCGGCGTCAGCCGCCGTTTCAGCCAGTCGGGGCCGTCGATCGAGTCCTCGTCAAACTGGCAGCTTGCCTCTGGCGCGCCGTCTCCGTTGATTCGAATGTCGAGCCTGTCCCCCGTGTCCTCTTCCGCCTCGACCGTGGCTGCCGGGGCGCCGATAGTTATTCCTTCCTCCGCGAGGTCCCGGCGGACCTCATCCGCAATCTCGGCGGCCTCGTGCCGTTGTTCGTCAGAGGCGTCCTCCTGCGTCTGGGGCTCGTAGAAAATGCCGAACGTCTCGCGGGGATCGAAAAAGGCGACGAGAAAAAACAGCAGGCTGAGTACGAGGTACATGCGAAACGGCGGCATGTAGCGCGCGCGGCGGCCCTGCAGGTAGTCGTACGTCAGCCGTCCCGGCCGGATGACCAGCGGCACCACCGTCCGCCACAGTCGCGAATCGAGTTCGAACAGGTCGCCGAATGCGTCGCGCACCAGCTCCCACAGGCTGATGAGGCGGCCGCGCGCACGCTGGCCGCAATTGCCGCAATACTGTCCCCTCATATGTGCGCCGCAGTTGAGGCATTCCGGCATCTCGCCGGCGGGCAGTTCGCGAAACTCGTCTTCGCGCAGGATGCGTTCCTGCCAGGAAATCGCGTCGCCGAACCGGTCGAGGGCGGCGGCCTCCATCTCGGTCGCCAGCCCGTCGACGAAGCGCTCGAGGGCTTCGTCGTCCTCGAGTGTGAACTGGCAGGCCTTGCCGGGACGGCCCTCGACGTCCGGACCGACCTCGAAGGAGACGGCATCGACGACGCCCGCGGTGCGCCGGGCTCGTTCCAGTTGCTCCCGGACCCAGGCGTCGTAGTCGCCGAGCGATTCCGGCTCTACGAAAACCAGGCTTTCATAGATGAGGCCGGCGGGACGAGCTGTCATCGGCCCTTATTCGTTTTCGGTCTTTTTCTTGCGGCTGGCCTTCTTTCCGGAGACCTTTTGTCGCGGTGCCTGTTTACGCTTCGCTGCCTTTTTCGCCGGTTTTGGCGAAGGCTTCTCGGCTTCTTTGCCGGGCGTGCGCCTGAGATCTTCCGGTGCAAAGTCGTCGACGGCGAGCAGCGAGAAGACCTTTTCGTGGTAATCGCGCAATTTCGCGGCTTCCTCGTTGTCGATGACTTCAGCGCCGGCCGCTTCATCGATCTGCGTGCCCAGGTACTCGGTACTGATGAGCCCTTCCTTGTAGGCCTGGCGCAACCTGCGTTCGAGCGGCGCGAGTTCGATGCTCATCTGCAGGGCCTGCTCCAGCAGTCCGACGGGATTGCCGGGCTCTACGGTCGTGTATGCCTGTTCGCTCAGCCGCTCGCGGGCCTCGCCCGGCGCGGTCACCAGGTCGACGACCTTGTGTACGAGGTCGTCGGATGGTGCGGAGTAGGTGCGTCCGCGAGGAAATATGAAGATGCGCAGGAATCTCGCTGCCCAGCGGTTCGGCAGGTTCCGCAGGAACGAATGCAGCGCTTCCTGGGCCTGGTACATCAGGGTGCGCACGGACCACTCGACAAGCGGCAGGTCCGTGGCGCGCCGTCCCTGGTTCTCGAAATGCTTGAGTACGCAGGACGCGAGGTAAATCGAGCTCAGCACGTCACCGAGCCGCGCCGACAGCAGTTCGCGCTTCTTGAGGTCGCCGCCGAGCGTCAGCATCGCGAAGTCCGAGGCCAGCGCAAACGCGGCGCTGTAGCGATTGATGTTCTGGTAGTAGCGGCGCGTCGGGGTATTCAGTGGCACTTTGCTGAATTTCGCATGCGTCAATGCCAGGAAGAACGAGCGTGCCACGTTGCTGATCGCGTAGCCGACGTGGCCGAAGAGCGCATCGTCGAATTCGATCAGGCCGCGGTCGATGTCCTCGTCGCCGGCGGCCGCGAGTTCGCGCAGGACGAAGGGATGGCAACGTATCGCGCCCTGTCCGTAAATGATCAGGCTGCGCGTCAGGATATTGGCGCCTTCGACGGTGATCGCGATGGGGGCAGCCATGAAACCGCGGCCGAGATAATTATTCGGCCCGAGGCAGATGGCCTTGCCGCCGTGCACGTCCATTGCGTCGTTGCTGACTTTGCGGCCCAGTTCCGTGCAGTGGTATTTGAGAATGGCCGACGGTACCGCCGGCTTCTCGCCCTGGTCGATTGCGCCGGACGTCACCGATACGGCGGAATTCATGATGTAGCTGTAGCCGGCGATACGGGTCAGCGCCTCACCGACGCCTTCGAAGTTGGCGATCGACGTATTGAACTGCTTGCGAATCACGGCGTATGCGCCGGTCGCGTAACTCGCCGCCTGGGCGCCGCCCGCGGCACTCGAGGGCAGGGTGATCGCACGGCCGACGGACAGCAGTTCGACCAGCATCTTCCAGCCCTTGCCGGCCATCTCCTGGCCACCGATGATCGCGTCGATCGGGACGAAAACATCCTTGCCGGACGTCGGCCCGTTCAGGAACCCGATGGTCAGCGGATGGTGGCGCCGGCCGACGGTTACGCCGGGCGTGTCGGTGGGAACGAGGGCGGCGGTGATGCCGTATTCGTCCCGGTCGCCGATGAGGTGGTCCGGGTCGTACAGCTTGAAAGCGAGGCCGAGCACCGTCGCGATGGGCGCCAGTGTGATGTAGCGCTTGTCCCAGTTCAGGCGGATGCCGACGACGGTCTTGCCGTCCCACTCGCCTTTGCAGACGACACCGCTGTCGATGATCGAAGCGGCATCGGAACCTGCCTGCGGCGACGTCAGGGCGAAACACGGGATCTCGGTGCCGGCCGCGAGGCCCGGCAGGTAGCGGTTCTTTTGTTCCTCGGTGCCGTAATGCAGCAGCAATTCCGCCGGTCCCAGCGAATTGGGCACGCCGATCGTCGACGAGGCCGTCGCGCTGCGGCTCGCGAGCTTCATGATGACGCAGGCATTCGCGTAGGCCGAGAATTCCAGCCCGCCGTATTGCTTGGGAATGATCATCGCGAAGAACTTGTGCCTGATGATGTAATCCCAGACCTCTTTGGGCATGTCGGCCTGCTCGTGGCAGATCTCCCAGTCGTCGATCATCCGGCACAGCTCTTCGCAGGGGCCATCGAGAAACGCCTGTTCTTCCTCGGAGAGCTGCGGCGCGGGGTAAGACATCAGGCGATCCCATTCCGGCATGCCGGAGAAGAGTTCGCCTTCCCACCAGACGTTGCCTGCCTCGAGCGCCTCGCGCTCCGTGTCGGACATCGACGGCAGCATCTTGCGGTAAACGTCTAGCAGCGGCTTGGTGATCTTCTCGCGCCGGAACTCGATCAGGTTGGGCACGATCATGGCACCGAATGCCGCCCACAGGACCAGCTTCCAGAGGAAGCTGCCGTCGCCGAAGATCGTGTACGCGAGGACCGCCAGTCCCGCTGCGATCGTCGACGTTCGCAGGTCGATTCGCTGGTAGGCAAGGTAGATGGCGCCGCCCACGAACAGCAGCAACCAGAAAAGACTCACGATGAAACTGGACACGCGCGATACTCCCGATTCAGGAAATTGCGTTTGCGAAACACTAACATCGTGACGCAACCCGCGCCATCGAGTGTGTCACGTCAAAGCAAGGACTCGATAGCAGCGCGCTCCTCGCGCAATTCGGCGTCCGTGGCATCCATTCGCGTCCGGCTGAACTCGTCTATTTCGAGCCCCTGCACGATTTCGTACTTGCCGTCCTTGCAGCGCACCGGGTACGAGTAAATCACGCCCGGCTCGATGCCGTAGCTGCCATCGGCGGGGATCGCCATGCTGACCCAGTCGTCGCCGTTGCTGCCCAGCGCCCAGGCGTGCATGTGGTCGATGGCCGCCGAGGCTGCCGAGGCTGCCGACGAGGCGCCGCGCGCCTTGATGATCGCGGCGCCGCGCTGCTGAACGACGGGAATGAACTCGTCCGTCAGCCATGCCTGGTCGACAAGGTCCCTGGCCGGTTTGCCGTCAACGCTCGCGTGATTGACGTCCGGGTACTGCGTCGCGGAGTGGTTACCCCAGATAATCATGTGCTGCACGTCGCTGACGTGGCTGTCCGTCTTCCCGGCCAGCTGTGCGATGGCACGGTTGTGGTCCAGCCGCGTCATGGCGGTGATGTTGCCGGGGTCGATGTCGGGGGCATTGCTCGCCGTGATCAGCGCGTTGGTGTTGGCCGGGTTGCCGACGACGAGTACACGGATGTCGCGGCTCGCATGCTCGTTGATCGCCTTGCCCTGCACCGAGAAGATCGCGGCGTTGGCTTCCAGCAGGTCCTTGCGCTCCATGCCGGGGCCGCGCGGCCGCGCGCCCACCAGCAGCGCATAGTCGCTGTCCTTGAAGGCCGCGTTCGGGTCGTCTGTCGCAACGACGCCCGCGAGCGTCCGGAACGCACAATCGTCAAGCTCCATGACGACGCCCTTCAGGGCATCCAGGGCTTGCGGTATCTCGAGTAACTGCAGGATCACCGGCTGGTCCTTGCCAAGCATCTGCCCGGAGGCAATACGAAAGGCGAGTTGATAGCCGATCTGGCCGGCGGCACCGGTGATCGTTACGCGAACGGGTGATTTCATGATGTGATTCCCTGTAAGCCGGTCTGAATGAATGCTGCCGTCCCCCGGCCAGCCTGCAGCACGACTTTGCAATCACCGAGGCCGGCGATTTTAGCATCGCACTCCTGTCGCGACATCGGGAAGAACCGAAACTAGTGTCCTGTTTGGCTAATTCGTTGACTCTCAGCGCTTTCAGCCGCTCGTCCTGCGAGGCGCAGGCGTGCAGGATTAGCGAGCTACTTCAAGCGACTGCAACGCGGCAGGACGGGCGGCTGGGAGCGCCCGCAGGGAAAGCCTGCAAAGCGCTACTGCGGCGTTGCAGCCCTTGGCAAGGGCCAGCCATTACCGGCGGGCTGCGCCTTGCATTAGCGCTTTGCAGGCTTTCTGAGAGTTAACGAATTAGCCAAACAGGACACTAGGGGAGCTCCGGCGGCGGAAACGCCAGTGCCAGCCGTTCCCGCTCCAGCCGGGCGGCCTCGTGGAGGCCCTGGCGCTCCAGTTCGAGTATGCACTCGAGCCAGCTATCGGGGTCCGCGGTCGCCGTTTCGTCGCAATACCGCTCGCTGATGGCTTCCTCGAACCGCATTGTCGCCGGCGCATCACTCAAAAACGACGCGGGTGCCTGCTCGTCGCTGTCCGCCTGCTGCCGAAGCTCGCTTGCCGCTTCCGCCGCTCTGCTTCGGTCGGGCTTTTGAATTTCCTGCACGGCGCGCGGCTCGGCGCGCGTCTTTTCGAGGCGTTTGGCCCCGTCGTCGGCCGGCGAAGATGGTTTCGTTGCGGACGGCGGGAGGCTGTCGAACTCGGCGGGTTCCGGATCGGACAGCAGCGATATCTCGACCACGATGGCAACGCACAGGCCGATGGTCGCGACCCATGCGGCCGGGCGCAACCACGCGCCGGCCTTGCGCCACCGTGATTTTGCGGCGCCGCGTGCGGCATTGAGGATGACGTGATCGAGATGCTCGGGCGTACGTTCGTCGGCCATCTCCCTGTAGGCCGCAGATACGCGCGGGTCGCCCGGTTCGTCGCTGTTCATGCGCTTGTCGCTCATGTTGTCTCCGGGGGTTCGTCCAGTGCCGCACGCAGCTTGCGGATCGCGTAGCGCAACCGGCTCTTGGCGGTCTCCCGCTTGCAGTCCGTGATCGTCGCAATTTCGTCCAGGCTCAGGCCGGCTTCTTCGTAGAGCAGGAACACGTCGCGCTGTTCGTCCGGTAATGATCCCAGCGCGGTATCCAGCTTGCGCCGGGCCAGGCTTTTCTCGACGAGCGTCTCGGGGCAGTCACCGCCGTCGGGCTGCGAGTCGGGATCGATGTCCGCCGCGCCGCCGTGCCGCTTGTTGCGGCGCAGGTGATCGATAAAGCAGTTGTGCGCCACGTGGTAGAGAAACGTCGTGAATTTTGCGGTGGGCCGGTAATTGTCGCGCGACTTTATGATCTTGCCCCAGACCTCCTGGAAGACGTCCTCCGCGGCAGCGCGCTGCCGGCAAAGCCTCAGCAGGTAGCGAAACAGCGCGTCCTTGTGACGGCGATACAGTATCTCGAACGCAGCCACGTCGCCGTCGCGGTAGCGCAGCATCAGCGCGCTGTCTTCGGGCCTGTGTTCCATGCGCGGAGCATAGGCGAGGCACGCCGATTGGGAAAGCGCTCGTGGTGCCAGGCGCAGCAATCGTCCTGTCACGGTTATTGGCGGCAAAGCCCCGGGGCGCCCCGGGTGCGGGCTGAATGAATGCGGCAAACCACTGGTTCGAAACCCTCCTGGCCGATAGTCCCTTCTATAAACGGCTCCCCGGTGCGGGCGGGGTTAGATTTTGCGGTTGCGGGGCTTGCAAATCGTCGAAATGGTGTTATAGTCAACTATAACACTAGTTCAGTTAAACCTGATTGCGGAGACCGACGGTGAGAAAGCACCTGGCCCAATACGTAAACGAGATCGTGAGCATCACGATCATGCTGCTGATGACGATCGCATTGATCGCGGGTCAGGCGGCCCCCGTGTCGGTGGGCGCCGACGAGGGGTCGGACCGCCCGTCTTACCAGGCCGTCCAGGTAGTCGGCGACGAATGACGCAATGATTTTTCCAAGAGGTTCATTTTCCGTCACCATGGCGAGTAAAGTAGCGACGGAGTTGTTGCGCCGACCCGCGGGTGCGGGTCGGCGCTTTTTTTTGGGCCAGGCCGGCGCGCGCACCGTTGATGGTCGCGCTGTCGACGAATAGCGAGGGATCGATGGATCCGAAATGGAGTGAAGACCTGCCGATTTATCGCCAGCTGCGGGATCGCGTCGTGGACATGATTCTCGAAGGCGTGCTCGGTGATGGCGACGCGCTACCGTCGGTTCGCAACGTGGCTGCCGAGTACCGGCTCAATCCACTCACCGTGCTCAAGGGATACCAGGAACTCGTCGATGAGGGGTTAGTCGAGAAGAAGCGCGGCCGCGGCATGTTCGTAATGGACGGTGCGCGGCGCCAGTTACTGAAGGACGAACGCCGGCGCTTTATCGACAAAGAATGGCCCAAGGTCCTGGAGACGATCGACAGGCTCGGTCTCGATGCCGCGGAGCTCCTGGCCCGGGCAACCGAATCTGCGGAAAAAGGGAGTGACGATGACTAGCCTGGTAACCGCTCGCGGGGTGACGAAGCGCTACGGCAAGGTCTGCGCGGTCGACAACGTCAGTTTCGACATCGACAAAGGCAAAATCATGGGCCTGATCGGGCCGAACGGCGCCGGAAAGACGACCTTGCTGAAGGCCGTGCTGGGGCTCACCGAGTGTGAGGGCGATCTCTCCGTGCTGGGCCTGAATCCGTTCAGGCAGCGCAAGGAACTCATGCAGAATATCTGTTTCATCGCGGACGTGGCCGTCCTGCCACGCTGGATCCGGGTCAGCCAGCTGCTCGATTTCGTGGAATCCACGCACCCGAATTTTTCCCGAGAGAAAGCCGAGGCTTTGCTTGCGACTACCAATGTGAACAAGCGCAGGGACTCCAGGGTTCGGGAGCTTTCGAAGGGTATGGTCGCGCAATTACACCTTGCCATCATCGCTGCCATCGATGCCAGGCTGCTGGTCCTCGACGAACCGACCCTCGGGCTCGATATCATTTTTCGCAAGGAGTTCTACGCAAATCTCCTGTCGGACTACTTCGACGAAGAGCGGACCATCCTGGTTACCACTCACCAGATTGAGGAGATCGAAAACATCCTGACCGACATCATGTTCATCGATGAGGGGCGCATCATTCTCGATGCGTCGATGGACTCTATCGACGAGGAATACGTGGAACTCCTGACCGCTGGTGAAAAAGCGGACCAGGCACGGCGTATCGGACCAATCGCAGAGCGTGACGTATTCGGCAAGAAAATCATGCTGTTCGAGAAACCGGACCGTGCGCGCCTCGAACCGCTTGGCGAACTGCATACGCCTTCGATTGCCGACCTGTTCGTCGCCAAGGTGAAAGGAGCCAGGGCATGATTGGACACCAGCTGACTTTGATCAGGCGCGAGATCTGGGAGCACCGCGCGATATACGTGACGCCGATCGCGATAGCCGTAATCGTATCGCTCGTTTCGCTGGCCGGGATGGTCACCGTCTCTGCGTTCGACAAAGAGGTCAACATGGCGTTGTTCGGAGCCTCGAACATCGCCGGCGACACCGAGAGGCGAGCCGCACTGACCGTCTTCTTTCTCGGCACGTCGTGGGTCTTCCTGTTTGCGCTTGCCATCCTGACCACGTTCTATGCGCTCGATTCACTGTATGCCGAGCGCAAGGACAAGAGCATCCTCTTCTGGCGGTCTTTGCCGATTACCGATGCTGAAACCGTCGTATCGAAGCTGCTGACGGCAATCATCGTGCTGCCGCTGGTCACTGTTGCGGCA
>Ga0316193_10002821_pt1 | contig 12356 bp, 11 predicted proteins | sample MerIslsedime2_MG_FD_207735 | JGI IMG/M metagenome (GOLD analysis project Ga0316193, IMG submission 207735) | Coastal sediment microbial communities from Maine, United States - Merrow Island sediment 2 | ecosystem: Environmental > Aquatic > Marine > Coastal > Sediment | place: USA: Maine... | reverse complement strand
ACATTGCCGGCCATGTAGGACGCCAGGCGACCACCCCAGCCTGACCGGCTGATATCATTCCGCCCAGTACTGAGATCTCCCTGGTTCATGATCAACTGACAATGGCTGTGGTCCCGATCTGTACCACCCACGGCGTTTGCCACGATCGCAGCATGACCTGCATCCCACATGCGTTTCAGCCAGCCGCATTTCGCTAGTATTCCGAACTCCGTGAGCCCGTCACCGACATGAAAATAGTCATTTGTCCAGCGCGACTCATAGGCCGAACTGGTTTGACCAATCGAATGAGCTGCTGCCCGGGCCTCCCAGTAGCGGAAACCATAGCTGTCCAGCTTCGAGTCAAAAGCCGGAGGAAACAGGTGCCGAAAATCGGGCCCGCCCGAGAGCATGATATTGACCAGCACCCGGTTGCCCAGAACCGGCATACCACTAGCATGAGCCACACGCCCGAGTACAGGAAGCCCGCCACTGGTATAGAGCGCGCCCGCGGCCAATGCGGACTTGATAAAATCCCGACGTCTCATGATTCTACCGACCCTCCTGGGCAAAGATGTAAGGTGTTGCGACAATGAAGTTGATGGCCTGACCGATACGCCCGTTGGCATAATGCTTCTCGTCGGTATCGATACTGTCCAGCGGCAGTGATTGAGCGGAAAGACTGTTGACCAGCGTGATCAAGGCGGGCTCTGTCTCCAGTTCCATGGAAGTGATCACCCTGCTCAGATCTTCCGGGCTCACCAGGTCTATCAGGTCTTTGTCAGATGCCAGCACGGCATACACATGGGCGCGCTCCAACGGACCAAAGTGCTTCAATCCGTCACCGATAAACCGGTTCCACAGCCATTCAGCAACATCCCTGACAACGTATTCACCACTCTCACCAATCGGAACTATGGACCCCCAATCCCTTTCCCATAAGCGCCCATACTTTTCACCACTCGCATTCCGGTACCTGAAATCACCGAGTGTTACCCGGTTGTAATTCTTGCGAAATACGTCCGCGCTGATCGATGCCTCCACACCGGTCTGGCCTCCAAATACGGCATGCGTGGGGCGAAAGACCCTCACATCTTCGTCTTGGTAGCCATTTATTTTGTGCACGTCAAGGTAATTTTCCTCGTTGTTCAGCACGAATTTGTTGGCAAGCAGCATGTGCCTGTCGATAGTAGAGAGATACTTGATGCGGCCCTCACTGTGAAACAGTGTGGAGACCGCGTACGCCCTCAGAAAAGCGAGCAGATCTTTTGGCTGCATAGCGGCCCATGCGCTGCGGATCTGCGCAATTTTGGCATCATTCAGGTTGTCATCCGCAAGACCACTGATGATTATGACAGGGAGATTATCCAGGCTTTCCGGATGGTTGATTGCATCCTGGGACAGTTGGTTTATTCGGTCCGGCAGATTCTCACCCCAGTAGTCGGTTTCCAGTATCTCCAGAATCCCCGGGTAGTGGAATTCCACCCCAAAGCTGATATTGCCCGTCCAGAAACCCGCTTCGTTACGTTCAAGCGCGATATCGGTTAGTGCATTTGCGGTATTCTTGATGGTTACAGTTTCGTGATAGTCTGAATCATAGTCGCCCAGCACACCAAAAAACAGCTGGTGGTACTCACGTGCGAAGTCTTCGTTGCAAAGACAAACACCATTTTTGAATCGGCTTGTTAAGTGGCCATACTGAAAAGCAATGGCAGACGATGTTGCGGCTGTAGTGAGAACATCCTGGTAGGGTACGCCCCCCTCTAGTGCCGCCATGATGTCATCGTAGTAGCGGAGCATTTGCAAAGGATGTACCTTAGAAGTGACGGCCAGGTGATAATTGGTTTCCCATAGACCGATCTTCTGCCGGAAGGGATTCAAACCACGAATTGTGGCTGCCCTCACCCAGATGTTGTCGACCCACCATGTGTCAATATGGTAGAACCCGCGCTCCCCGGTACCGTTACCAGGATCATCTGAAGACCAGAATTCACCGAGGCCCCGAAGCGTGCCATCGCGCGTATCCAGCTGGTCATAATTCGATGCAGTCACTGGCGATAGCAGAAGGTTATGTTCTTCGAACGTCAGCATCTCCGCAATGGCCTGATCAGGAGGCATATCCGCCCAGGCGGCGATCTGTGCGTCCGTGGAGTGCCCGCCGTAAGCGAAGGTATGCAGCACCTTGCGTACAGCGGTATCGTCCCACTCGTCGTTGCTTACAGTCGGCAGGCCTAAATTCTGGATCGTTACTCGGTCATTTTGACTGGACTGAGAAGAGTTGCTCGAGGAATTTGTGGTGCTTGAGGAACCTGAGTCATCCCCGCTTTTCCCCAAGTCAGGGATGCAGCCACTCAGCACAAACATCAAGCCCATAACACCAGCAAGAAAACCTCTTTTGTCAAGCATCGACTCTTTTCCCTACAGCACGCATAGTTGCCATTACGGCCTTCAGAGCCGGCGCTTAATGGTGCATAGTCAGAACTGTGACCGGATATAGGCGATCAAGGTGAACCCTGTCCCGTTATGACGCATGATTCAGCGGGTTACCGAAGGTTCGGGGCGCCAGGGATGCTTCTGAACCACGAGCAGATCAGCGACAAACCAATCTCCTCAACGAATTTGTTATATCATCACTCACAAATTTTGCTGAAGAGCCGAAAGAGGGAGTGACGTTTGCGCTTGTAGCTACCGGTCAACGTGATAAAAAATAACATGCACCGCAATCCGCTGATGTAATGATGAGGACCTACACTTGCTATGAACTTTTTTAACGACTTGGCGGACTTTAATTCCGCAGAAATCAAGGAGCTGATCGGGCTCGCCCGCAGACTGGATGAAAACCCCGAGCCACGGGCTCTAGCAGGTAAAGTACTCTCATTGCTGTTCCTAAGCCCATCATTGCGGACGCTGGCCTCATTCCAGGCAGCGATGACACGCATGGGCGGGGGAACCTTCGTCATTTCACCGAACATGTCCATCCACGGTCTCGAATCTCGTTCGGGTATCGTCATGGACGGCGCCGCGGCTGAGCATATTCGCGAAGCAGTCCCCGTGATAGCGTCCTATGGTGACGCTATCGGTATCCGGGCGTTTGCGAAAAGAGAAAACCTAGAGGATGATCTGTCCGACCGCGAATTCTGCGAACTGACATCACTCGCCGATACGCCTTATATCAACATGGAATCGGCAATCAATCACCCTTGCCAGAGTCTGGCCGACTGGAAAACCATGGACGATGTTGGAATACCTGCCAACGGCGGAAAGTTTGTGCTGTCCTGGGCCTGGCATCCCAGGCAATTGCCTATGGCCGTACCGGCCGCGACGGTACATATGGCCGCTATGCGTGGGATGGATCTGACGGTACTAAGACCCGACGGCTTCGAGCTGCCAGAGGCCATCATGGACAAGGCGCATCGGGCGGCGGCAACGAGTGGCGGTTCGGTGACAGAGACCGACGATCGCTCCGAAGCGATGCACGGCGCCCAGGTTATCTACGTCAATTCCTGGGCATCCACTCATCATTACGGTAACAAACGTGCTGAAGATGAGTTCAAGCTCCAACTGCGGGACTGGTGTGTAGACGAACCCTGGTTCGAGAGTGCGGCCAGTGACTGCCGCTTCATGCACTGTCTGCCGGTCCGTCGCGGAGTCGCGGTCGCCGACCGCATACTCGATGGACCGCGCAGCATTATTATCGCAGAAGCACGCAATCGCATGCTAGTGCAGATGGCCGTACTACACCAGATGTTATCGGATTTGTAGTTCAGGCGGGAAACCTCATATGATTTTAATAACGCCCCATTCTACTTACGCATGAATAACATTCTCGTAGCGATTTCTATATACACCACGCGTATCGATAACTAATTGAGCGCAATCTCGAATCATAGAGTAATCAAAATTATCATGATTTGTGCCAATAATTACAAAATCGTATGACTTAATATTATCACTATTAGTTTCCACGCTTACCATATCGAATTTATATCGACGCATTCTGGGGAATACTGGAACATAGGGATCTGTATATTCGATTACAGCACCCAGACCGTGCAAAAGCTGCATTATTTCGACAGATGGCGATTCTCTCATGTCATCAACATTCTTCTTGTATGCAATCCCGATCATTAGCACCTTACTACCATTGATTGACTTTTTATGTTCGTTCAGCCCCTGCATCACTTTACCTACAACATATTCAGGCATCGAGCTGTTAACTTCCCCTGCAAGCTCTATAAAGCGGGTATTGATGCCATATTCACGCGCTTTCCAGGTTAGATAGAAAGGGTCTATTGGGATACAATGACCACCCAAGCCAGGGCCCGGGTAATATGGTACAAATCCAAATGGCTTTGTTGCTGCTGCATCTATAACTTCATAGATATCGATACCCATTCTATCTGCAACAATCTTCATTTCGTTTACCAGTCCAATGTTTACTGCCCGGTGTATATTCTCCAACAGTTTGGTCATTTCCGCTGCGCGCGTGGAACTGACCGGCACAACTCTATCGATGACTTGACTGTATAACGCAATGCCCACGTGCTGACATGCCTCACTGTCGCCACCACATACCTTGGGGATCGTTTGGGTATTGAAATTAATGTTGCCTGGATCTTCTCTCTCTGGCGAATAAACCAGGAACACATCTTCACCAACTTCCAGTCCAGTACTTTCAATACGTGGCTTCAGTTCCTCGTCTGTAGTACCCGGATATGTCGTGCTCTCTAATGAAACCAACTGCCCTTTTCTCAAATATGGCAAAAGGCTATCCATCGTAATAATCACAAAACTGAGATCAGGTTCACGATGACTATCCAGCGGTGTAGGTACACACATGATTAATGCATCTACCTCTGTTGCTCGTGAATAATCTGTTGTTGCCTCGAAGCCTCTATCAACCGCTACCTTGATGATTTCATCAGGTATGTGCTTGATGTAAGTTTTGCCTGCGGATATTTTTTCTGCTTTCTCCGGATCAATATCAAACCCAAGTACTTTGTAGCCAACTTCAGCAAATCGCAAAGATAGCGGTATCCCTACATAACCAAGCCCAACAACACCGATTACGGCAGTTTTGTCATTAATCTTCTGAATTAGTTCTTGTTCCATTATTATTCCTGTTTACTCTACTGTTAAGTTAAGACTTCTGCTGGAATCCAGGTCTTCTATGCACTATGCGATCACTTTGGGCCACGGGAGGCGTGTGATGATCCAAAACGCCATTCGTCATCACCGTAGTTTTTTCCGCTATCCGCTGTCGACTAACCACAAATGAGATAATAGAGATAATGACAAAACGCGGGATGAGAACGTGTCGCCTTTAAATATGCTGCCCAAAGCCGCGATTCTTCCGTATCCTCCGATTGAAACTTTCTGATTATCCTAATAAAATCATAAAACAACGTTACCAGCGCTAGTACTCCAAAAACCTCATGCTGCACAAAGAGATTATGAATTTCAATTCCATGCGGAAAATTCCATGCTCGAGTCGCTCAGAAGATTACCTTGGTATTATTTAAAATCACGTCAAAACCGATTAAAACCATGTTTATAAGACCGGAAGCAGCAACCGCACTCTTTTCATCACTAGACAGATCCGTCCTTACCATAAAGGAATCACACATTTGTTGAAATTGTAGTTCTGTAACATACACCCTTATAACCAATGGCACTTACTTAAGAGCAAATTACACTGTGTTTCAATAGTTTAGTTAAACACGTGATATCGCTAAGTTCGGTAATTTTCCCTTGGCTTCCCGTTAATGCACCTACTTTTCGAGAGCAGGCTGGTGACGAGGCAGCTGGCAGCCAATTGTTAAGTCATTGATTTAACGGTCTTATTTGTTAAGTAAGTGCCATTCCCCTTATAACTGCTAACACTATCGCGGCTAAAGTAGCAGTAGCCAAACTGGAGACATACCTGCTATCAACGAGTTTTTTTGTAGCTCAACAATAGCAAAATCATAACAAACAGAAAGAATGCAGCGATTCCTCTCTGGCCAGCATACCGACAATTGTGAAGCCCCCAAGAGTATTCACAAACTCTTTTAACTGAGTATATGTTCGTCCATTCATTGCAGCCACCGATATTGTAGGTTCCACCCAAGCAAGCGGCCTTGTTTGAGAACCGCATCGATGCCCCGGCAGTGATCCTCCACGTGCAACCAATCACGAATATTTTGCCGTCGCCATAGATCGGCAAGGGCTGGTCTTCGAGGGCCTTGATAATCACCAGCGGAATGAGTTTTTCCGGGAACTGGTAGGGGTCATAGTTGTTGGAGCAGTTGGTGGTCACCACCGGCAGGCTGTAGGTGTGGAAATAGGCACGCACCAGGTGGTCGGACGCTACCTTGGAGGCCGAGTAGGGGCTGTTGGGTGCACAAAGGCTGTGATCTCGGTAAATGCCGGGGCTTCGGGTCCCAGCGAGTCATGCACCTCGTCGGTGGAGACGTGCGGGAAGCGGCAGACCGACGCGTCGCTCTGCCAGCTGTTGAGGGCGGCTTCCAGCAGGGTGAAGGTACCGTCTACATTGGTTTTGATAAAGGCTTCCGGACCGGTGATGGAGCCGTCAACGTGTGACTCGGCGGCGAAATTGACCAGGGTGTCGATGTTTTCCTCTTCGAACAGCCGGTTGACCAGGTCGGCGCCGCAGATGCTGCCGTGCACGAAGCGGTAGTTGGGGGCGTCGTCGACGCCTTTGAGGTTTTCCAGGTTACCGGCGTAGGTGAATGCATCCAGGTTGATGACGCGATCCTGCGGATGGTTCTGGATCCAGTAGCGGACGAAGTTTGCGCCGATGAAACCGGCTCCGCCGCCATGGCGGTGGACATGATTCGGAACGTCTCAGTGATATCATCGAGCCGTTGGATGCCGCGCCACAGGGACGTGGTTCCGGGTTCGCCGCAGAATCTCAGAGCAGCGTGCCTTCCTGAAACAATCTGGTAAAGGCATCACCGGCTGCTTAACCCGGTGCGTGCAGGCTGCTGATATCTCTCCAGGGAACGATGTCAACAGCCGAGCGCTGCTGAGCGCCATCTCCCCCGTAGACCAGACCATAAACAAACCGGCCAAGATAATTGACGCGGACCGGACAAAGTAATTGACACGGGGCACTCTGCCATTCTCCGGGAAACCGTCTCGAAAAGCCCCTCAGAATTGATGGTAGTGTCCACCAATCGCAAAGAGATAAACGTATTCGTTGTCATATTTGTAAATCACCCTGTCTTTCTGGCTGATACGGCGAGACCATAAGCCTGAGAGGTTATGCTTTAATGGCTCAGGTTTTCCCGACCCGGCACCTGGGTCGTCACGAAGCATTTCTTTCAGCAATTTGCACAGTGCTTTGTGGAGCCTTTTATCTTTTTGCCTGAGCTCTTCATAAACAGCCCAGGTATTGCCTTCAAACACCAGTGATCTCATCGAGTTCCCCAGCGGTAGGAGCGTAACCCTTCTGTTTTGAGTGCGTATTTACTGAAGCAGCAATTTGCTGCATTAAGTCATTGTTTTGCAAAACGTACAGCGTTTCCTGTTCGCGCTCCCAGTCTTCGGCGCTCATGACAACAAAATCTTCGCCGTTGCGACGGGTTACCTTGAGCGGCAAGTGCCTGTTAACTACCTGTTCTACGAACCTTTTCAGGTTATCTCTAAATTTGTTGACGCTTATAGTATCCATCAGTCGCAATCCATATATGTACGGTAATCCCGTACATTTTATTTAGAATACCCTGACAATGCAATCGGGGCGCAGAGCTTATTGAGCAGCCCGGTAATTGCCCAGTTTGCGGATTTTTAAATATCGCTTACGGAGACTAACGCCACACCTCCAAGGGTTGCTCATTGCATTATGATGCCTTGTTTTCTATTCTTGTACATTACTATTGTACATGACCACCCGGGGCATTCAGAATGAAAACCGTCAGCATTAGTGAGCTCAGGGCCAACTTGTTGAAATACCTGAAAATCGTACAAGGTGGCGAACGAATCAATGTAACCTCAAAGGGTAGACCTTTAGCCACTCTCACCCCCCCGGTCAGCCAACACAATGCCGCCAAAGACAGGCTCAAGAAGCTGGCCAAAACTGCGGCTATCCATGATGTTCTATCTCCAACTGGCGATAGCTGGGACGCTTTAAAATGATCGTGTTCGATACTTGCACGATTATTTGGGACGCCCTGGATTCCAGCGAGCTCTCGTCTCTTGCAACGAAGGCTATCAAACAGTCCAGAAACGAATTAATAATCTGCGATATTTCCTTTTGGGAAATATCAATGCTCATTAAAAGAAAACGCCTTGAAATTGATGATACGGCTTCAGGATTTATACGCTTGTTACTTCAATCGCGGAATTTCCATATTCAGGAGATAACACCTGAAATAGCTGAGCTATCGGTCAATCTTGGGGCTGAGATCAACAATGACCCGGCTGATCGACTCATTGCAGCCACCTCCATTCTCAGGAATGCCCCCATTATTACCGCCGACCAGAATCTCAGAAAAGCGAGCTTTCTTGAAACAATCTGGTAAAGGCATCATCGGCAGCTTAATCCGGTGCGTGAAGGCCGTGATTAACTTTTCGCGAATAGCTGATCTTCGCAGTAAATCAGTGCCACGTTTCCCGCCATATCTGGTATTGCGATGGCTTCAAGCGATAGCGACTATCTGGCTGACCACGGAGACAAGCTGGTCATCCTCGGCGAAGTGCATCGTCTACCGGGCCTGTTCAGAGCCTGCGTGGGCTGATTGACCGGAGGCAGCTGTTTGTGCTCATAAACTGCTCGCTCCTTTCCGTGCATGCCTCTTGCCGAGATGACCCGGATCTTCTCTCCACGATGGCGCTAGGTGAAAGTAATGTGTAACGGCCTTGCCTCGTTGGTCTTGCCCTTACTTTTTCGGCTGCACAATATTAAGTCCCGGCACTTTTTTATAATCTGCGACATTACTGGTCAATAAGGCACAGCCATACGCGATACAGGTTGCCGCGATTTGCAGGTCGTGGACATTGGCGTTGGCTTTTGCCCTCGGCTTCAGAAAATGCGCATAAAGCTCGCCATAGCACCTTGCCACTTCTTCATTGAACGCTAATACGGGTATATTCGCGATAATACCTTCCACAAACGCTGAACGCTGAATTCTACTGTCTGGTGTCTTGGCCAGGTGAACGCCGGTTAGCAGCTCAGATACGGTGATGGCCGCGATGAATGCATCACCATAGTCTGAAAAATCGAGATCATTTAAATTCACTCGACCGTTTTCTGCATCGATAAAAACATTGGTATCAATAACTAATCCCATGGGTTTTCCGGCAAACCGGTGTTGCGGCGTATTTTTTCCAGATCCCTGGTCATAGCGGATACATCGTCACCTAATTTCGGCAGCGATTTTAATAGTTCGGACAATTTATTAATGGGCAATCCGGGCTTCGGCGGTGGGCTCAGCTCCGCTACGGTTTGCGAGCCTTTGGTGATATAAAGGCTATGGCCGGTCAGTCGTACTTTGTCGATAATGACAGACAGGTTTCTAACCAATTCGGTGGCTGTAATGCTGTCATGTGCCGGTTTTGCCATTCCACTACCCTGTTAATTCCAAAAAATAGCCATTAATTACGCATTGTATATATTATACATAAACTATGCAAATAGAGCTTGATTCGCTGGCAGGCCTGATCTGGTTGTCATTGTGAGAGGCGGAAAAACACGCCGCTGAAGCTGGGCGTTAGCCGTGGTTCAGGCTACCTTGTGCTTTGCGATGAGTTCGCGGACCTTTGGAAAACTGTGGCAAGGCCGGTGTCTGGTTTCATGGACAGTACCCGCGATCATTACATCATCAATACGAATGGTGCGCAGCACTCGGCAGGTATTTACCAACCAAGCAGACGATTCAGTCTGCGGATGATTTCATTCAGTTCATCAATTTCCAGCTTCGCCAGGCGATCTGATTGCAGGCGACGAATCGAAATTGCACGACAGTGTTCAACCAGCGCATAGCTTTGTACTTTAAGGTTATCGCGGGCTGGCAGCGAAAGATGTAATGCCTGGTAATCCGGATCAGATCGGCCGCTTAATGGGCAAACATAAATATGCGGTGGTCTCATATCCAGCAGGAACTGACCGGTCAGTACAACTACCGGTCTGGGCTTGCCAACCTCGGCACCCTTTGCCGGATCAAGGCGGGCAAGATACACTCCGCCCCGTGTCAATCGCGCTATCCCTGCCACCAGTTTACCGGCTCATTTGGCAGATCCTCCATCAATCCCTGATCCAGGCTTGCGCTTTCCCGCTCATAATCAGGGTTCTCACGCATTGCCTCAACAGCCTTTACCATGTCTGCACGTTCCAGGCGCTTGCCGATATCGGCCAACTCATGTTCAAGGGCAACACGAATTAACTCTGCTCTGGAAATACCCATCTTCTCGGCGGCCTTCGTGCTTTTCCGAGCGAGTTCATCCGGCAGTTTGAGAGAAATTGCGGTCATTGCATCACCCTGATTGCAACATATAGATAATGATATCTTATTATATATGCTATTTGATATGAAGCATCAAATCATTCATACAGATATTTAGGGTCGGGCCACGCATTACCGCCGATCAGAATCTCAGAGCAGCGAGCCTTCTTGAAACAATCTGGTAAAGGCATTATCGGCAGCTTAACCCGGTGCGTGAAGGCTGTGATTAACTTTTCGCGAATAGCTGATCTTTGCACGGAAATACATCAGGTAATCCACATGCACCCCGAAACCTTACCTTGCAAATATGGAATCGAGATCCATAATTACTAGGATGATAAAGCGTAGATTACATGACCGGCTTAGCCATCTGATCAGCCATTTCCCGGCGGTTGCGTTACTTGGACCCCGCCAGGTTGGCAAAACGACGCTTGCCCTCGATGTGGCGGAACGTCTGCCGTCCGTCTATCTCGATCTTGAATCAGGCGCGGACAGGGCAAAACTCACTGACCCTGAACTCTATCTGGCTGACCACGAAGACAAGCTGGTCATCCTCGACGAAGTGCACCGTCTACCGGGCCTGTTTCAGAGCCTGCGTGGGCTGATTGACCAGGGGCGGAGACGGGGTAAGAAAGCCGGGCGGTTTCTGCTGCTGGGCTCAGCTTCGATAGAGCTTCTCCGGCAGTCTGGTGAAACACTGGCCGGGCGCATCGCTTATCTGGCGCTGACGCCTTTTGATATTACCGAGGTGGATCAATCCCGGCTCGACACCCTATGGGTAAGGGGTGGGTTCCCGGATAGTTTTCTGGCAGCCGATGAGCAACTGAGCCTGAGATGGAGGCAGGATTTTATCCGCACTTATCTGGAACGTGACGTCCCCCAGCTCGGGCCACGCATTCCCGCCGAGACCTTGAGCCGTTTCTGGACCATGCTGGCACATTCCCAGGGCGGTCTGCTGAATGCAGCAGCCCTGGCACGCGGCCTGAGCGTGAATGGCAAGACCATAGCCAGCTACCTCGACCTGATGGTGGATTTGCTTCTGGTGCGGCGTTTGTCACCCTGGCACAAGAATGTCGGAAAACGCCTGGTGAAATCGCCCAGGATTTATGTACGGGATAGCGGAATCGTGCACGCTCTTTTAGGGTTGAATGGCAAGGAAGCCCTGTTGGGCCATCCCATTGTCGGCTCCAGCTGGGAGGGTTTTGTGATCGAAAATCTTCTGGCCGTTGCGCCGAAAGGCACGGAGGCCAGCTTCTATCGCACCTCCGCCGGGGCGGAAATTGACCTGGTTTTAAAATTACCGGGAAACCGGCTGTGGGCTATCGAGATCAAGCGCGGTCTGAACCCTAAACCGGAGAAGGGATTTTATAATGCGTGCGCCGATTTGAAACCAGACGCCCGATACCTTGTTTATTCCGGCACAGAGCATTTTCCGCTCACTGCGGATATTGTCGCCATCAGCCTTGCCGGGCTGGCTCAGAGACTCAGTCAGGCGTGTGGGGTAGAAAAAGCAGATTAGATGCAGGAGACCTGTCCCCGAAAACATGCACTACACGCGATATTGCTTTTTATAATAATCCCGGTACGCGCCATCCCTGATGCGCTCCCACCAGGCCTCGTTATCCAGGTACCAGTGGATGGTCTGCTCGATGCCGGTTTCGAAGGTATAGGCCGGCTTCCAGCCTGTTTCGTTAATGATCCGCGTCGCATTGATGGCATAGCGGCGGTCGTGTCCGGCGCGATCCTTGACGTAGGTAATGAGTTCGCTTTTGGATTTTTCATCCGGCCGCAATTCATCCAGGCGTTCACAGATGAGGCGGACGATGTCTATATTCGTCCATTCGTTGCAGCCGCCGATGTTATAGGTTTCGCCCAACCGGCCTTTGTCAAGCACCGCATCGATACCCCGGCAGTGATCCTCCACGTGCAACCAGT
>Ga0316193_10002819_pt1 | contig 12357 bp, 11 predicted proteins | sample MerIslsedime2_MG_FD_207735 | JGI IMG/M metagenome (GOLD analysis project Ga0316193, IMG submission 207735) | Coastal sediment microbial communities from Maine, United States - Merrow Island sediment 2 | ecosystem: Environmental > Aquatic > Marine > Coastal > Sediment | place: USA: Maine... | reverse complement strand
TGTTTACGGGGAATGTTAACAAGTAGCTTGGCCAGTAGTCGCCAATGGGGAACCTCGCATTAGCGGGGTTTTCTGTTTCTGGGAATGACAGGTTTTGCGGCATAGTTGCCGTTCGCTGATCGCCCGGGAACGGCAAGTTGTGGCCGTACTAGGTAATACAGCGTCCCGCCATAAGAACGATAATGGGTATCTTCTGAATGTCTGATCTGCTCCATATACGACATTCGCTGAATCAGTAAACCGTGGCGACAGCACTCCAGGTACTGCCGCCACCAATCACTTATAGCTCTACCCGTTCAGATATCTGCAAGGCATCATCGACCTCAATTCCAAGGTAGCGCACGGTACTTTCCAGCTTGGTATGACCGAGCAGAAGCTGAACAGCTCGTAGGTTTCCTGTCTTCTTATAGATCAAAGCTGCTTTTGTTCGCCGAAGCGAATGAGTCCCGTATTTGTACGGATCAAGACCTATGCTCTCCACCCATTGCTTAACGATACGAGCATACTGGCGTGTAGATAGATGCGGACAGGTATGAACACGGCTCGGAAATAAATAGTCCCCAGAGCGCAATTCCCGCTGCACAATCCAGGCATCCACAGATGCACGGGTTTGTTCAGTCAATTCAAATTGAACAGGACGACCAGTTTTTTGCTGTACGATTACTGCACGCTCTCTGACACTGTCTGCTACGGTAATATCACTAACACGTAAGGCCACCAGATCACAGCTACGAAGCTTGCTATCGATAGCCAGATTAAACAGAGCCAGATCTCTTGGTTTCTCATTGATCTGGAGCCGTACCCGTATTGACCAGACTTCTTTGGGTTTTAGCGGTGGTTTTTGTCCGATGAGCTTACATTTTCCTCCTGGGGTTTGGGGTTGGGTATTATTTGTGCGTTCGTAAATATCAGGCATAAGGTTCTCCTCCCCTGCCCGCGATTCCCCGTGTAATGATGATTGGATGGCTACAGCACCATCATATTAAAAGATAGCCTGCGATAAAGAGTTTGCTCTACTGTGTTCACGTCAACATCTAACGGTAATTTCAGTATATGCAATTACAGCAGCTCCGCCTGATTTGATCCCCCGCCCATCCACCCTCCGCCCCCAAGGGGCTCCATTTCCGACTACCCGCACGGCGAATCCCTGCCGCAGTGATGTGAGCGCAGCATCCTCGTTGGAACCGTTGATTTTCGGGCTCGTCAGTAAAACAGCCCATGGGGCAGTCCAACTGGTGGCGCCCGGCTTTCGGGTAGCGCCCTGGGCCCGCCGGTATCGGCTTTGTGCTTCAGATGATCGAGGATCTGCTTGATCACCTCCGGGTCCTCGATGCAGGCGATGACTTTCATGGCGCCACCACATTCACTGCATGTCTCGATATCGATGTTGAAAACACGCTTGAGTCGCTGTGCCCAGCTCATCGACGCTCGCCGTTCGGCGGCTGTTGTCTGTTCATCGGCCACCCAGGCCTTGTTGCCTCTGCCCCGCTTTGCCGGCGTCACCAACGCCCGGTGCCGGCTGTTAGGTGCAAACACGCCGTGGAAGCGTGTTAGATTAACTCTGGGCTTCGGCACCAGAGCCGCCAGCAGAGCAATGAAATCCAGCGGCTCAAAGATCACATGCGTGGTGCCGTCCCGGTACGGCGTCTTGAGCTGGTAGCGAATGTTGCCATTCGATGTGAGCGACAAGCGCTTATCCGACACTGCCGGTCTGCTGATGTAGCGGCACAGGTGTTCGAGCTTCTTACGTTCATCGGCCCTGGTCGCCATCCCGGCGTGCAGCGATAACCCTGCCACCTTGCCTACCCCATCATCAAACAGCTCGTCACTGGCCGGCAGGGTTTGCAGGGTGAATACTTTGCGCCCCGCCTGTGGGCCGGCCGCAATGCGGTAAGTGATGGAATGCCCCAGTAGTGGCGTCATCGGATCATCGTCCACCGCATCCGAGGCCAAATAGCTGTTCTCCATATCTCTTTCCAGCAGACCCTGGCATTCCAGAAAGCGGCCAACACGGTGGGCGACGGTGTGCGCCAGTTGGGTGAGTTCGGCGCTTGTCGGCGCCTTGGCACAACGGAACCGGGCTGCTCCATTGGGACAATCGACATACACTCCATCGGGGAACAGCATATGAAAATGGATGTTGAGGTTCAGTGCCGAACCAAATCGCTGGATGAAGGTGACTGCACCCGTCCTGGCCGTGTCTTGGCTACAGCCTGCTTTCTTGACCAGGTGCGTGGCAATGGCGCGATAGACGATGCCCAGCACACGCCCCCTGATCTCGGGCCGGCTGGCGAACAAAAAGCGCAATGGAAACGGGAAGCTCAACACCCACTGGCGAATCGGCTGCTCTGGCAATACCTCGTCGACCAACAGCGCCGCACTCTCGGCCATGCGCCGCGCCCTGCAGCTTGGGCAAAACCCCCTACGTTCGCCTAAAGCGCCTACTGTTGGTGCAACTGAAGACCACCATATGCTCAGCGTGGCACGACTCGCAGCGCACCCGTAAAAAGCCGTGTTCCAACCGGCCGCATTGGAGGTAGTCCTCGAATTCACGTTGTACATAGCCCGGCAGCTCCCTGCCCTGCTCCGCCAGATGGGCCGTGAATGCCGGGTAATACTCGTCGACGATCCGATAGAGAAGTGTCTGCTCGGGACGGTGACGCTGGTAACGACCAGCATCCTCGTCCCGGGTGGCCATCCTGGTCACCACGTGGGGCATGATCCGCGTCCTTGCGTTACTGTGTTTCTCGAGAGTCTGCGCCAGTTTGCGGGATCGTGAAGCATTCAATCTTTGATGCCGACCCGCCGCAGTCAGCAGTCGCTGGACATGGCATGTTGTAAAGACTAAAATTTAGTCAACTTGATTAATTTAATCAATAAAGGTGCGACATGAAAATACTCAACGCCAGTGACGCCAAGCGCGAATTCGGTGAGGTGCTGATCAACGCACAACACGGTCCTGTTGGCATCAACCGTAATGGCAAACCCATTGCCGTGGTGATCTCAGCAAATGAATATGCGCAGCTTGAGGCGCTGAAAGAGGCGCATCTGAAGCAGTCCATCGAGGAAGGTATCGCCGACTTGCAGGCCGGAAAAGTCAGTGATGGCAAATCCGTCATCGGCAAAATGCGAAAACGGGTAGCTGGTTAACTCTGGGCTAAGCCGTGGCAACGCGTAGCCCTAGCTACCAATTTACGGACAAAGCGGAACGTGACCTTGAAGGTATCATCGACTATGCCGTTCAGGAGTGGGGCGTCTCTCAGGCCAATACCTACCTTGACGGCCTGGAAACGCGTGCGCAACTACTTGCTGAAAATCCAGACATTGGAACAGCACGCGAAACACTCTTTGAAGGGCTCCTCAGCTTCCCTTACGAAAGCCATATTCTGTACTACAAAAAACAGGCTCGCGGCATCGTGATTATACGAGTACTCCATCAGTACATGGATCCGGTGAAGTATCTCTGATTCTGTAGAGCCGCAAAATTCGGGCCTCTGGTTCTTGAAATGGAATAGCCGGTATCTGGATTGCTGATACCATGCCAGCATCAATCTACCTATCATGGTATCGATGTTATCTGCCTTGCTACACGCAATAAATACCATGCTCAGAAAATCCTTCAAAATACTCGAAAAAATTGCCGTTTAAACGCTTCCACACAGCACCCCTTAGGCCACTTTCCGAGCTTTGACTTCCAGGTGTATGCCCTACTGCTCCTGCAGGTAACGGATCACCGCAAACAGGTTGCGCGCCTGGGGATTCCCTTATTGCCCGAACAGATGCATGAGACTCTTGCCCGATTTATCAAAGACCCGGGACAGTTCCTCAAACCCGATCGTCGCGTTGATATAGTCGCGCAGTACACCTTGCCGGCATCGATATCACCGGCGTGCAGGCATTCGACCTCCTCTTGCAGCAGGGCCAAGTGTAGGAAGTATAAAACCCTGTTTCACTGAAAAACCAACCTAACCACCCCGAAGCAACCTGGCCATTGCGCTGCCGGGCGCAGTCAAACCTGCGGCAGCACAAGTGAGTATATGAACACTTACATCACCAGACCCGCGCATGAGACCGAAACCGCCCGGAAAGACCGCAACACTATGCACCCAGTCCGCGAAAAATGAACAAATGCAGGTCCGACGCGTCACCGGCAAACGGGCAGTCAGGAGGTGACTGCGGCTTGTCCTGGTTCCCAGACGGTGCATTCAGGACACGAAACACAGCGATGCGGAAATCCTCGTGTCTGGACATGCCAGGAAGTCCCGAGTCAACGCCATTCGCACCCGTGAACGGCTCTCGCCATTGACCGTAACAACCCTCGCTACGGCTCAGCTCCCTGAATCTGAATCGATCCCCAGCTTCTTCAGCTTGCGCCACAGTGACACGCGGTCGATGCCGAGGAGTTTGGCGGCCTGTGTACGGTTGCCTTCCGCCACTTTCAGTGCCTGCAGGATATGTTCGGTTTCCTGTTCCTTGAGCGTGGCCGGTGTGGCGGCCATTTCAGGCTTGTATATGCGCACACTGATGGAACCGAGATTCTGAGGCAGATGCTGGATATCCAGCATATTGCCTTGCGTCAGCGCAACGCCACGCTCGATGAAGTTGGAAAGTTCACGGATGTTGCCGGGGTAATCGTAGTCGACCAGCCGCTGCATGGCCTCGGTGCTGATTTCCTCGACATGGCGCCCCATCATGGTGGAGAACTTGCGCAGGAAATAATACGCCAGCATCGGAATGTCGTCGCGCCGCTCGCGCAGGGTGGGCAGGGTGAGGGTGACGACGTTGAGGCGAAAGTACAGGTCATTGCGCATCTGGCCTTCCTCGACCGCGGCTTTGAGGTCGCGGTTGCTGGCGGCGATGACGCGCACGTTGATGTTGATGGGCTGGGTCGAGCCGACCCGCATGAGTTCGCGCTCCTGCAGCACGCGCAACAGCTTGACCTGCAAGAGCAGGGGCATTTCCGCGACCTCGTCCAGGAACAGCGTGCCGTCCTGCGCGGCCTCGAACAGTCCGACCTTGGTGGCGCTGGCACCGGTGAACGCACCCTTCTCGTGACCGAACAATTCGCTGGCAGCGATTTCCTCGTGCAGGGCGCCGCAGTTGAACGCCACGAAGGGGCCGTCGGCACGCTGGCTGTGCTGGTGGATGAAGCGCGCCAGCAGCTCCTTGCCGGTGCCGGACTCACCGTGGATCACCACGCTGGTGTCGGTACCGGCGATCTGTCGCGCGGTCTCCAGCAGGCGCTGCATGCCCAGGTCCTGGGTGATGATGGAGGCATGACTGGTCATGTCCTCGATGCGTTCCCTGAGCTGGCTGTTTTCGCGCTTGATGCGGCTCAGTTCCAGCGCCGAGCGCACCACCTGGCGCGCCTCGTCGAGGCGGAACGGTTTGGCGATGTAGTGGTAGGCGCCGGCTTTCATGGCATCGACCGCGGAGTCCAGCGTGGCATGCCCGGTGATCATAATGACCGGCACTTCATGCGTGGACTCGCGGATGTGGCGCAGCACGTCCATGCCATCGATGCCGGGCATGCGCAGGTCGGTGAGCACCAGATCGAATTCCGCGCTCTGCATTTCGGCCAGCCCGCTTTCGCCGTCCTTGCAGGCGGTCACGGTGTAGCCCTCGCGTTCCAGGACGTGACTCAGGTTTGAGAGCGCAATGGGTTCATCGTCGATGAGCAGGATATGGGGTTTTTCGTTGCTCATGCTTCCTCCTGTTAGCGTACCGCCTATCCTTGCAGTGGTAGCCAGATCGTGAATCGGGCGCCACCTTCGGGCCGGTTGTCGACCGCAATACAGCCCTGGTGTTCATTGATAATCTCTTCCACCAGGTACAGACCCAGTCCCGTGCCTTCCCCGCCGGTCTGGGTGGTAAAGAAGGGATCGAAAAGTTTCGGCAGATTCTCCGGCGAGATGCCGGGACCGTCATCGTCGACCTGCATCAGCATGACATGAGTGAACTGGGCGATACCTGTAGTATCACCGGCTAGACAGTTGGTATTGACCGGTTTCGATTCCTGCCAGGTGGTCTCCCTGCCGGTGATCCAGATATTTTTCGCGCCGGCCTGGGTGGCATTCCTGATCAGGTTGATGAACACCTGCTGCATGCGATCGCGGTCCACCAACAGCATGCTCTCGGAGATATTCTCGATGTGCAGTAAAATATCGTGTGGCTGCAGACGGTGAATCAGCAGCACTGCAGACCGTACAAGGCTCGCGGCCCCCAGCAGCTGCATGTGCTGTGTGGGCTGGCGCACAGTATCGAGCAGGCGCCGGACGATGCGGCGCGCGCGTTCTGTCTCGCTGTCAATGTGGGACAGCCACTGCTTGCACTGGTCCTCGCGCGTGCTGCCGTGCTCCTCCAGCAATAACTGCACCGATGTTGAGATATTCGACAGCGGATTGTTCAGCTCATGGGCCACGCCGGACACCAGCACGCCAAGCGCGGCGGCCCGCTCGTTGCGACGCAGCTGGTTCTGCTGGTTGCGCAGCTGTTCGAGCATGGTATTGAAGTGAAACACGAAAGAGGCGATTTCCTTGTCGTTGGACGGCAGCGTCAGTGCCTGCGCCTCGCCCTCGGCAAGCCGGTCGAGCTGCTTCTCGAGCTGCCGCAGCGGGCGCACGACACGCCTCACCATGAAAAAGGCACTGATCAGTCCGATCATGATCACAGTGACGGAGGCAAGCATCAGCATCTGCGCCGCCATACGCGCGGTATTGGTGAGGATTTCGCGCTGGCGTTGATTGAGATCCTGGGTCAGGTGCGAAAGCTGGTGGCCTATGGCGCGGATATCTTCCTGGCTGGCGGCACGCTCTGCCCTGGGCAGCAACGTGTAGGCGTCAAGCTGCTCGCTGTATTTCTGCAGCGCTGCGCCAATGAGGCGCATTTCCTCCGGGCCGGCAATGGCCGTGAAGGCGCGCTCGCCGGCAGTCAGGGCGTTCTTTGCCTTCTCCACCTGCATTTTGAGCAGGTTCAGGACACCAGGGTCGTGGTAGAGGAAAAGATTCTTTTCGTTGCGGTGAATTTCCTGGGTGGCCACGTAAAGGTCGTTGACCGCCTCGCCCTCCGCAATATGCGTCTGCAGGTAGTGCAGGTCGGCAATGACCACGGCAACGAAAATCACCAAGGCGGCCTTAGAGAGCCCGTAGGAGGTCAGGATTTTACTGCGCAGGCTGGTCATGGCAGGGTGGTGCTTCCCCGGCTGGTTTGTGGTGTTGCATATTACAACAGTGTAACAGTGTAGCAATACGGCTTTTCGGAGCCGGCGTTACATTGTGAAACAACCGGATGCATGGGCAAATAGCCAACTTATTGAAATAATTATATTAATAGAGTTGGCACGATCACTGCATTGTTTCAAGCATACTTGATAAAAGGAGCCGATGATGAAAAAACTGAGTGAAAACCTGAAACAGATGCTGGACGCCCTGGCCTATGCCCACGCCGGTGAATACCTGACGCAGCGCGAGAAAACACGGATCCTGGCACAGGCGTCTGGCGAAATCACACAAGTGCCGGCAGTAGCCGAACCGGTCGCGAAGCGCAAGGGCAGCACCGCGCGTCGCATTGCGCTCTACCTGGGCAACGAGCTGCCGCCGGAGGTCATGGACTATGTCATCCAGACCTGCGCCCGCGTACAGCACGAACTGACGATATTGACCTTCGAATCCGAGAACTGCGCGCGCGCCCTGCTCGAGCCGCACCAGGAGGCCCTCGAGGCCGCCGGCGTCGACATGAAACTAGAGCTGCTCAGCAGCGAACAACCCATTCCCGGACTGAAGCGCTACCTGCGCAGCCATACGGAGATTGCCTTCCTGGCCTGCAAGGACACCGGCTACCTGGGTCGCAGCTACCTGAGCGGTACCCGGAATCAGAACTCGCTGCCGGTTCCGGTCGTGGTGGTGACGACGCACGCCCAGGCTGGTCGCGAGGCGGCTCACCCCGCAGCCGATCAGAACCGTCCCAGCAGCTCCGTCGCCTGAGCCCCGCTCGTGGCTGTTTTCAGCGAGGCCGGCACAGCGGCAGTAAGCTAGTGCTTGCCGGCCTTTTCGGGTGTTAATTTGTTTATAATGCAGGTGTGTTAACAAAAGTCTTTCCTTTCCTCAGATGGTTCCCACCCAGCGCTGAAAACCTGCGCGCGGACCTCATCGCCGGCATCACGATTACAATGATCCTCGTTCCGCAGAGTATGGCCTATGCATCGCTGGCGGGCCTGCCCGTGGTGTACGGTCTGTACGCCTCGTTTCTGCCGGTGATCGTGGCCTCCCTGTGGGGCGCCTCGCGCTTCCTGCACACAGGTCCGGTGGCGATGCTGTCACTGATGTCTGCGGCGGCAATCGAGCCGCTGGCCAGCCGCGGCACCGATGAGTTTATCCAGTTATCCCTGCTATTGGCGCTGCTGGTCGGTGTACTGCGCCTGGCTTTGGGCCTGTTCCGAATGGGCGTACTGATCAACCTGGCCTCGCACCCTGTCATTCTGGGTTTTACCAACGCCGCGGCGCTGATTATCGGCCTGTCGCTGTTGAACAGTTTCCTGGGTGTTCCAATGCCGCGTTCGGATATTTTTCTCGCTGACCTGTGGCAGGTGGTAGCTCAGTTCCCGCTGCTGCACGCCCCAACGCTGCTGTTCGGCCTGGGCACGTTGGCGGTATTGCATATGTTGCGAGCGCGCTTCCCCAAGCTGCCCGGGGTGTTGATCGTGGTGGTCGCCGCCACCCTGATCAGCTCCGCCCTGGACTTCGAGAAAGTCGTCACCATTGCACCGCAGCAGGTCACCGACGCATCGGTACGCGCCAAGTTTGAAAAACTGATGGGCGAGGAGGCACGGCTGAAGGCGGTCAAAACCAAACAGAAAGCCATCAACGACCAGCTCGCACAGCTCGGCGCCACTGACCGCAAGGCCTACACCCTGCAGGCGAATATACTGCGCCTCGAGGGTGAGGAAAGCAGTCTCAAGCACAGCCTCTATCGTGATCGGGTCGAGACCTTCAGCATCGCGCTGGTGCCGAAGTTACTGGGTAACGGACAGGCAAGTTATGTGGTGGCTGAAGACATCAGCCCCTTCACCACCGTGTGGCGCTGGTCTGGTTACACCGGCGACCAGTTTAAACTGTCAGGCGGCGGCGCCGTGGTCGGCACCATCCCCAGTGGTCTGCCCGGTTTCAGTGTGCCAATCCTGGATCTTGGTATCATCACCACCCTGTTACCGGTGGCGTTCATCATGGCCATGATCGGCTTCATGGAGGCGACGTCGATCTCCCGTGCGCTGGCGGCGAAGACCCGCGAAAAACTCGACCCCAATCAGGAACTGATCGGACAGGGTCTGGCCAATATCGTGGGCAGTTTCTTCCAGTCGTATGTCGTGAGTGGCTCCTTCTCGCGTTCGGCGGTAGCCGCGCGGGTCGGTGCGAGGACGGGTTTCTACGCGGTCGTGAGCGCTCTTGGCGTCCTGCTGGTGATATTGTTCTTCACAGATTACCTGTACCACCTGCCCAAGGCCGTGCTCGCTGCCATCGTCATGAGCGCGGTGTTCGGGCTGATCGATTTCAAGTCGATGGTACACGCCTGGAAAGTGCGCCGCGTGGACGGCATTGTTGGCGTAACCACCTTTATCACAACCCTTATTCTGGCACCCAAGCTGGCAGACGGGGTTTTGGTCGGCGTAGCGTTCACCATCCTGCTCTTCCTCGCCGGCACCATGAAGCCGCGCAGCGAGGTACTCGGACGCCGCGCCGACGGCTCGCTGGCTGGCGCGGCCACGCACGACCTGGCAGCGATCAGCGAAAACTACGTGGTAATGCGCTTCGACGCCTCGCTGGTCTTCATCAATGCTGCGCATTTCGAGCAAGCGGTGCTGAAGTCGCTGAGCGAGTTCCCGCGCGCCCGCGCCATCCTGATCATCGGCCAGGGCATTAACCGGATCGATGCCACCGGCGAGGAGAAACTCCGTGCGCTCACGCGCGACCTGCAGGCTGCGGGTGTCACGCTCTTACTTTCAGGGCTGAAGAAGCCGGTCATCCAGGCGCTGGAGCGCGCCAATCTCGAAGCGGTGATAGGCAAGGAGAACATCATCAGCAACAAGGAAGCCGCACTGCGTGTGCTTGCGCAGCGCTACCCGGAAGACGAGGTCAAGCAGGTGCAGGTCGCCTGAGCGGAAGGGAAGGCGCTGAACCCGCGTCCTGCACACAACCAAGGCGTCTGCTTCGCCATAATCTCATGTGGTGTTTGCCCGATTCCGCTGCAGTGCTCCTGTTATGCGGGAATGCTGGAATCGCCCGGAACCGGCTGCAGGTTCAAATAAACTGGCGCGATACACCATGAAACGTTCCGCCGGTGTTTGTGGCCGCCCCCCTTAATCCAGGCATGGTGATATGCGGGAATTTCATCCTATACAGCATCTCGATAATTATCATTAGATTTTGCTAGACAGGATTTTCCCCACTCAAACTTTTTCCTTACTGGCTTTTATTGCAGAAGAAGACAGGTCTGCATGGTAATAGCCCCCTTTATGTTGTGTAGTACGGAGCGCCCCACGTAACAAAGGAATGCTCCGGGTTAAGGTCGGCGTGTGATTCCGCACGATGTTTCTCTACACGTCCGGGGATGATAAGGAAGGTGTACACCGGTCGGTGGCGCACATGCGGCGGCGCGCCGACACCCGCAGTGAGTTCCCTGCCAGCCTGCAATGGCAACAAGATCGCCTACGTGCGAGGTCGTTCTGAATCTCAGCTTAGCTGGTCAAGGCCCTGGTACAGCCGGTGGTCTTTGCTTCGCACCCCGCCTGCGCCCCTACTCCCACTCGATTGTAAATATGCCATTTATATCTTTATATTCAATGGCTTATAATCCTGATAAATCGTAATAGCATGAAAAATACCCTGTTCAGAAAATCCTTCAAAATGCTCGAAAAAATTGCCGATTGAACACTGGTACACAGCACATTAGGCCACCTTCCGAGCTTTGACTTCCAGGTGTATGCCCTCCTGCTCCTGCAGGTAATGGATCACCGCAAACAGGTTGCTCGCCTGGGGATTCCCTTTCGGCCCGAACATGCGCATGAGACTCTTGCTCGACTTGTCGAAAACCCGGGAGAGTTCCTCAAACCCAATCGTCGCGTTGACATAGTCACGCAGCACTGCCTTGCCGGTATCGACATCACCGGCGAGCAGGCATTCGACCCCTTCTTGCAGCAGGGCCTTGCGAAACGCCGGATCCCGCTCGGCGCGTGCCAGTATGGTGTCCTTAAAATCTTTTGTCAGAGCCATCGTTACACCTCTTGCCGTTTCCGGCGCTTATAGTCACGCCAATGCCCTTTTGCGGCAGCAATGTCTGCGTCCTGGCGCTTCTTGGTACCACCCGCGAGCAATATCACCAGCCGGTCCCCATCCTTGCCAAAGTAGATTCGATAGCCAGGACCAAAATCGATTCGGTACTCATAGACGCCGGCACCCACACCTTTCACATTAGAGAAGTTACCCTGCTCCATCCGGTGGACGACTGTCGTCACCTTGACCGCAGCGGCCACATTCAGACGATCGAACCATTTGGCATAAGGACTGTTTCACTCAGCATCGAGGTATTCTCTAACCTCTGTCATATGACTCATATAGTAACATATATGTTACCTTTTGCAATACATGCCGGAACACATTATGACGCCGCCAACCATGCGACCAATAGCCCCAGCAGCAGCAACAGCGACAACGCCAGGCTCCAGCGAAGAAACAGCGATTCCAGCATTCCGGCGATATCACTTCTCGTCATGAGGGGTCGTATACGCCGGTCCAGTGCCTGCGTGATATCAGCCCAGCGTTCCTCACAGCGGGCAAGCAACCGGCCAGCCCCGTCTCTGGCCAGAACCAAACCATGGGTGATTGGTAGCAATACATCGCCTGGTGCAAGGACCGGCAGTCGAAGCAGGCGCCATCTCGCGTTCAGCACTGCCGCCGTTATGGCAACCACAACAATGAAGAGGCCCGTGGCGGCTTGCCCTATTGTGACGTGGAAAAACTGGTAACCTGCCACAAGCGTCGCCACTACGATCAGTGCAGCAATCACCCATAGTGCAATATACGGGTCCTTAACAGGACGCGAAGCCGATACCGCCGCCGATGGTGCGTATCGCTCTAGCGGTTCAGCCGACGGGTCGAGATCCCCATGAAAAAGACTGTTACCCGCCAGCAGCGCGATGACCGCCATAGCCGACAAGATCGCTATCGCCAACACCTGCCCGTCCATTACCCGAACCAGGCCGAGCGGCGCTATCGCCAGCAGCAACACCACCAACCAGGTCAACACCGAGACCAGACCGGAAAGCGTGCGGGAAGATGCACCTTCATTGATCTTGTCGATCAACAG
>Ga0316193_10002816_pt1 | contig 12370 bp, 8 predicted proteins | sample MerIslsedime2_MG_FD_207735 | JGI IMG/M metagenome (GOLD analysis project Ga0316193, IMG submission 207735) | Coastal sediment microbial communities from Maine, United States - Merrow Island sediment 2 | ecosystem: Environmental > Aquatic > Marine > Coastal > Sediment | place: USA: Maine... | reverse complement strand
CAGGTCTCCCGGTTCGAGATCGACCTCGAGAACCTGATGACCTCCGATTTTGAGCGCGCCCAGAGGAAGCCGGTGGTTCGGCATGCAGAGGGTTTCGACCAGTGAGGAGTTTCGTCGCAGCAAAGGCGGTGGTTGACCGGCGAGTGAGTATCGGACCATCCCCGTAGAGGACCGAAAGGCGAGATAGCCCAGAGCGACGAAACTCCCGCCTCGGAGGCTTCCGCGTCGGGCGCCCCGAAGGCTGTACAGCCTCTCGTTGGCGAGGCGGAAGAGCTCCTCGGGATCGGGATGGGCGAGGGCGAGGGTGTTGAGCACCTCGTGCGCCGCCATCATCATCAATGCGCCGGAGATGGATTTGCCCGAGACGTCCCCATAGGCCAGGGCGTGTTCGCCGGGCAGTCCCCCGGGGAGCTCGGTGTAGAAATCTCCGCCGACCTCGCGCGCCGGGCGGCAGACCGCGGCGAGTTCCCACCCTTCGGCGGCCTCGAGCTTTTCCGGGAGCAGCGATGACTGGATGGAAGCCGCGATCTTGAGTTCGCGTTCGAACTCGGCCTGCCGAGCCCGTTCGTCGAGGAGCAGATTGGTCTCCAAAGCGATGGACGCGTGGTTGAGCAAACCACGTAGGAGGTCGAGTTCCTCGCCCTCGAGGGCGGTCTGACCGGTCTTGCCCGACAGCAGCATGATGCCGACCGACCGCCGGGTTGTGGAGAGCAGACCGACAACCTCCACCCCGGTGGAACCGAGCTCGTCGCCGAGTTGCTCGACTTCGGCCGAAAGCAGCCGAATCGGCGCGAGTTCGTCCATCCGCAGGAGCGGACCCTTGTTCTTGAGGAAATCGTGGAGGATGCCGATGACCGGCAGTTCAGCGGGCAGTCCGGCCGGACCCGCGACGCGTTGGAGACGGTGGTTCTGGGGCAGATAAAGGGCGGCGAAGTGGAGACCGAGGAGTTCGGGCAGACGTTCGACGAGCTGAGTGACGACGGGTCCGATCTCGACCTCGTTGGTGAGCGCTTCTCCCACATCCACCATGGCCTTCTGCAGCCGGTGACGTTCGGCGAAGAAAAACCTGTCTACCGGCCGCTGCAGCCGGTGGCGGAGCGGCTCGAAGAGCAGCACGATGGCCAGGGCGAAAACGACCGGGAAATACGGCGAATCCGCGAGCTGGGTGCCCTGGAAAACCCGGTTGAACGACGCAATCCCCAGGGCATAGAGGGCGGTCACCAGCGCGGTCGTGAGCGCATAGAGCAGGCTCTTGCGGAGGATGACCCGGATGTCCAGAAGCTGGAAGCGGATGATCGCGTAGGCAAAGGTGATCGGAACGAGGACCAGCGGCACGACCCCATAGAAGATGAACCGTTCGGTATCGAGGAACGATGGGAAGGCGACCGCAAGGAGAATAAAGGGCACCACCCCGAAAAGGGTGCCGACAAAAACCAGCCCAGCGCCGCGGCGTTGCTGGACATCGGGCAGGTAGCGCGAGCTCAGACCGAGGGCGCCCAGCCCGAGCACCATGTAACCGACCATGACCCACCAGTTGGCCATGGGTGCCCCGGAGATCAACGCCATCTGGGAACCGGTCCACCAGGAGCCGGCGAGCGTCGCCACATAGACCATCGGTGGGAGCAGGTAGATGGGAACCAGGCGCGGGCTGATCCGGGCGATCCATCCGATGGTGTCAGCGATGGGATCGCGGCGCCACTCCCACACCGGTCGTGGGAAGATCAGAAAGAAGTGAAGAAAGGCTGCGGGAAGGAAGAGCAGCGCCATGGTGCCCGTGGTGAGCACGAAGGTATCGACCCACGAGTACGATGCGGGTCGAAGCCGGCACACCAGAAAGAGCATGAATAGGCTGCACATGATGTAAAAGACGCGCGCCGTCGGCAACCGTGGTTGGCGGATGACGACAAAGGCGCCGACCCCGAAAAAGAGAAAGCCGAGCAAAGCCGCATAGAGGTATGAGGTGTCGCCGATCCTTCGTCGACCGAGTTCGACTTCGCGTTCCTTGATGCTGCCGCCCGAACGGAACATATAGGGAACCGCCTCGCCGATGGAGTGCCGGTTGAGCAGTGTCTGGGCGTGGCCCGCCGAGGACAGGATCTCGCGGTCGATGCCGACGATGACGTCGCCCTGGCGGATTCCGGCGTGGTGGGCGCCCGAGCCCGGGACGACCTTTCGCACCACCGTGGATCCGGGGACATCGGCTTCGAGTATGACTCCATCGTAGGGACGAGGAAAGAACATGTCCGCCACCGAGAGGACGGCCAAGAGGAAGGCAATAGCCCCCGGTGCGAGGAGCACCGCGAATTGACGCTGGACGCGTGACATCACCTCAATGATACGCTTTCGCGACAATTCTGTTCTTGAGAATCATTCCCCGAACGGGTTTTTTCCGTCACTAGCGTCCATGTGTTACAAGATTTGACATCCCCGACGGCTGATCGGCTGCACCGTTCAACTCGAGCGGAAGGTTGATGCGCTCACCGAGGAGGTCAGAGCGCTCAGGCGCAAGCTCGCTACAATTCTTAATTTTGAATTCTCAATTCTTAATTTCATAGCACAATACTAAGAAGCTCTGCGATGTAATTAAGAATTCAAAATTAATAATTGAGAATTAGATTCCCCCACCATTCTCAAAGGCCTGCGTTCTCGGCCGACCCTGGGATATCCGGCTTCCTGCAGGGACACCCTTGGTCAGCCAGACATTGCCGCCGATGATCGAGCCTTTGCCGATCGTGACCCGGCCGAGGATCGTCGCCCCGGAGTAGACGGTCACTTCGTCCTCGAGGATCGGGTGGCGGTCGATCCCCTTGATGGGATTGCCATTCTCGTCGAGGGGGAAGCTCTTGGCGCCCAGGGTGACGCCCTGGTAGAGACGGACTCGGTTGCCGATGATGGTGGTTTCGCCGATGACCACCCCGGTTCCGTGGTCGATGAAGAAGCTCTCGCCGATGGTCGCGCCGGGGTGGATGTCGATCCCGGTCTCGGAGTGGGCGAGTTCGGAGATGATGCGCGGAATGAGGGGCACCTCGAGTTTGTAGAGCTCGTGGGCGATGCGGTGACTCGTCAGCGCCAAAACCCCGGGATAACAGAAGATCGCCTCGGACGGCCCGGATGCCGCCGGGTCGCCCTCGTACGCCGCGACCGCGTCGAGAGCGAGCGACCGTCTGATCGTGGGCAGCCGCTTGAGAAATTCTCCCGTGATGCGTTTGGCGCGGGTCAGGCAGGTCGCGGGTGTCCGGTCGACGGTGTCTCTGCTGCACGCGAAACACAGGCCGCGGTGGACCTCGTCCACCATCATCAACGACACCCTGTGAAGGGTGGTGCCCATGTGGTAACCGATGCTTGCTTCGGTGACATCGCGGTTGCCGAAATAACCGGGAAAGATCACCGAGCGCAGCAGGTCGATGACCCTCGCGATCTCTGAGCGCGACGGCAACGGGTGACCTTGGAAGGTCAGTCGAACGGACGTCGCGAGAGAGTCTCGTTGCGCGTTGAGTTCGTCGACGACATCGACGAGCACCTCGTCGATTTCGCCGACGCCGTGGTTGTGAGGAAACTGATTGACGAAGTCGAATTCGGCCATGGTGATGCTCCCTGGGGATGCAACACAGTGGCGGCGAATTCTAGTCCGAGAGTTTGCTATTGAGTGGGTTGCGGGTGGGCGATCAGAATCCGCGCTTGAGGCTTCCGCCCTGTTGCTTGGATGATGCGGCGCGATTCGCCGCCCGTTTGCGGTCGTCGTCGGCCTGGTGGCATGCCTTGTATTTCTTTTCGCTTCCGCACCAACAGCGGTCGTTCCGCTTGAGGTTGGGGATTTCCTGTTCTTCCGGTCCCAGCATCAGCCTCTTGAGGCCTGCGGCGAGATTCATGGCTCGGTCCTTTCGGGAAACTGTCATCGCCGGTTGACGATGCTCAATCGGGACGGGACCTTAACACCCTCGTTCAGGAATTTCAAGGTTGGGCGTTGGGGAAGTCCTCGATTCCAAGGAGTTTGGCGATCAGGACGCCGATGTCGGTATTGTCCATCACACCGTTGAAATGCTCGGCGCCGGGACCAAAGGCGAAGAGAGGGACCCACTGCCCGGTGTGCATGTCATTCACCCAGCGCACCCCCGCGCTCCCGTCTTCGTAGTCCCCGCCGGTCACCCCGAGACCGCCGGTGTCATGATCCGCGGTCACGAGTACGAGGGTGTCGGCTCGTTCCTCCGCCCACGCCACCGCATACGCTGCCGCCTCGTCGAACTCCCGGACGGCCTCGACGACGCCTGAGATGCTGTTCTTATGGCCAAATCCATCGCTCAACTCGGACTCGATGAGGATCAAAAACCCTCGCTCATGACGCCCGAGGGAGCCAAGAGCAAACTCGGTGGTCACGATCAATTCGGGCCCGTGGGCTGAGGCGGAGTTTCCGCGCGGCTCGAACAGTGCGAGGACCGGCGTTCGGGCGCCGGCGAGGCCGGATTCATCTTGAACCACGTGGTACCCGGCTGCGGTCCCGAGCTCATCAACCCGGCTGACGAGATCGAGATACTCCTCATCTTGTTTGGCCTTGTGGTGATGGATCCACGTGCCACCTATCAGGATGTCGTTTTCGGTCGTGAGAATCGATGAAAAGATATTGGCGTACTGATATCGGTCGCCGGCGTGGACGAGGAACCCGGCGGGTGTGGCATCGGCCAGACCCGAGGTGGTGATCACTCCGGTTCCAAGGCCGGAAGACTTCGCCGCCTCCAGGAGGGTCACAGGCCGTCGACCGTCGGCGAGGATCGAGATTGCAGTTTTTGGGGCCTTGAAACCTGTGGCCATCGCGGTTGAAGCGGCGGCCGAATCCGTGACGAGATCATTACCGGCATACGTGCGGACGAGACCGGTGATCGGTGCCGACTCCACGGCGAGCTGACCATCCGGGCCGTGGAGCATCATCGACGCAGAGCTGAACTGACCCACCCCCATCCCGTCGCCGATCATCAGAATCACGTTTTTCGGCAGGAGCCCTTCGCCAAGCTCGACCTCGAGTCGGCTCTTCTGGGGGACGGTCAATTGGCCACCCGCTGGGGCGGGAAACTCGTGGGTCATGCCGCGCTGTGCACGGAGGATCACATTTCCGCCGGTGATTTCCCATGGGGCAAACCGGCCGGCGACAACGATGAGCGCCAAGACGACAACCAAAGTTGCCAGTGCGTGAATAATAAAACGGCGGCCTCCCGCCGGGCGTTGAGATGTCATCTGACCTCCTGCCTCGGGCTCTGAGATCATACTCTTGCTCCCGGGAATGAGGAGTTGAAGAAGCGAGAAGAAATCCGTTGATCTTTTTGTTGGTAGAGATGAAGGTGATGTCGGGAAATCCGCTGCATCACCCGGAGGAAAACAATGTATTTCGATCCCATGTACTTCGTCTTTGTCATTCCGGCTCTCCTGCTGTCGATGTGGGCGAGCTTCAAGACCAAATCCGCGTTCAAAAAGTACTCGCGGGTGCCCACCGCCAACGGCCAGACCGGGGCCGAGGCCGCGGCCCGGTTGCTCGCCTCGGCCGGGCTGGGCGACGTCAAGATCCTGCGTGCGAAGGGGATGCTCACCGATCACTACAACCCCGGCAACCGCACCCTCAATCTATCGGAGGGTGTGTTTGATTCACGTTCGGTTGCGGCGGTCGGCGTGGCCGCCCACGAGGCCGGTCACGCCATCCAGCACGCCCAGCACTACAAACCGTTGGGTCTGCGCTCGATCTTGGTGCCCACCGCCAAGATCGGGTCGAGCCTGGGCTACTTCGTCATGCTTGGCGGTCTTTTCCTGTCCTCGACGAACATGGTGCTTGTTGGAGCCGTGCTTTTCTCGGCGGTGCTGCTCTTCCAGGTGGTGACGCTGCCGGTCGAGTTTGACGCGTCGAGGCGGGCCAAGGTTCTGCTGGTCGAGCACGGCATCATCACCGGCCCCGAGCGTGTGGGGGTCGACAAGGTGCTCAATGCGGCGGCGCTGACTTATGTTGCAGCGGCGGTCTCGACCCTCATGACCCTGCTCTACTTTCTCTTCAGATCGGGGCTGCTCGGCGGCCGCAGAAACTAGGCGATTCGCGGGTCGCAGAATGACACGGTGAGCGATGAGCGCAGAAGGACTTCATTTTCCATGTCAGGTCACCACCATGGTGACCCGCCGGGTCGTGCCGGGTCGAGAAGAAGAATATGCCGAGGGCCTGCGCGAGGTGGCGCGGGTCGCGCGTGGTTTTGCCGGCCACCAGGGTGTCACCGTGCTCGGTCCTCACGGCGATTCGCCTGCCGAGTTCACCGCGATCTTCACTTTTGACTCGGCCGCGAATCTCGAGCGCTGGATGACCTCCGACGAACGCCTACGGTGGCTCGACCACGCGAAAGAACTCACGGTCGACGACGAGGACGTGGAGTCGTTGAGCGGACTCGAGCCGTGGTTCACCCTTCCCAACCGGGTGGTCAACCGGCCGCCACCTCGATGGAAGATGGCTCTGCTGACAGGGTTCGGGGTCTACCCCCTGTTGCTCGCGCTGAGCGTACTTTTGAATCCTCTGGTGGGGGAGTGGCCACTGGCTTTGCGATTGGGCTTATCGCTGTTTTTGGGAATCCCGCTCATGACCTGGTTCATCATGCCGGGTCTGTCGCGGTTGTTCTTCGGTTGGCTCTATCCTGAGCCTCAGCGAGGAGAACTGCAGCGACGTCAGTCGTAGAGTACGGACTCCTCACCGAACTTGGCCACGTTTTCGGCGGCGAGTTCGAGGATGCGAGTCCGGCGTTGCCACAGCGCTTCAATCTGCCGGGCACTGAGCCAGCGTTCGAGGGTCGTGTCGAGCGCCTCCCGATCCAGGATCTCGAGGGCGGCCAGGACCTTCCTCGAGAAGCGATTCAGCGAGTCTTCGCGGCGGAGTTTCTTGTCGACATAGAAGGCGCGCGAGGCGTCGATCTTCCAGAGCTTCCAGCTCTCGTCGACCAGAAGATTGGAGATATTGTTGAAGTCGGTATCCCAGATCAACTGGAGATAGAGTTTGATGGTCGCGATCTGGTTGTTCCACCGGTCCATGTCGGGCGGGATCAGTTTCTTGACGTTTTTGCGCTCCCATTCGCGCATGGATCCGTCCACCCAGAGCTGGAGCGATCCGTTCTTCCCATCGATGTTCCTACCGACCGTCGGCGGCACGATGTCCAACCCCAGGAGCTTGGAGAGTTCGTACGAAGCGACCTCATGCTTGTAGGAATCACTCAGGCTGAAGAACACCCGCCCGTCGGGAGTTTTCGATTTGGGTTCGTAATCATCGATGTCCTTGAAGACCGCGTACAGCGTCCGCCCGGCGTCGGTGAGAGTCGCTTTCCGGGGTTTGGTGATGCCCTTGCTGCCGAACCCTTCAAGATCGGTGACCTTGGCTTCGAGGAGAAAGACCTCGGCGGCCGCGCCCTCGAGGGCCAACGCCGGGGTCGGCGGCTCAACCGCTGCACTTTGCACCGCAAAGAGGGCGAGTAGGACGGTGAGCCCGTGCAGTAACAAAACCCTCACGTTCACTCCCGAGGGAGTTTCTGAACGATGTTCGTGGTGGCCTTTCTGAGATCCCTGGCAACCACCTCGTCAGCGTTGAGCTGGGTGTACTCGAGCTTGATCATCGTCGACTTGCCCATGGGACGGCCCGATTGCAGGTCCACGAGGCCCATGTTGACGCGCGACTGGTAGACGATGTCGCGCTGCCCCATATACGAGATGGCCCGATCGCCCAGGTACTCCACCCGAAGCGGGACCAAGAAACGTGCGTATGGGCGCAGGGCTTCACGGACCTGCTCGGGGGCGGGTCGAGACTCGGTGTTGAAGAAACCCTCGAGCCCCGGGATGGCGGTGATCTCGAGGATCTCGACCCCCGCTTGTTGGAGTCGTGTCTTGACGTACTCCTCGGCTTCCACCGCGAGCAGTTTTTCGCCGACCGCCAGGACGATTGTGGCGGTGGGTGGGGGGGCCACGATCTGCGGTAGCGGCGAGGTCGACGCATTGCCCTGCGCCATCCTGTCCGCTTCTCGGTGAATGTTCATCGCCTTGGGCGAATCGACGGCTTCGCGAGTCGCCACGATGCCCTCGTCGCCGGTGGCTGCGGATGGAGACTCCCCGCGGACGACTGGAGGATCGGTGGTCGTGGGTTCGACGCTCTCACCAGTGGCGTTTGATTGAGTGTCTTCGCCTTGCGGAACCGGATTTGTGAGGGCTGCCGCATCATCCGGTTCCCGGGCGGCGGCCTCCTGCTGTTCTGAGAGTTCCGCCATCTGATCGGGGTCGTTCCGATTGATGATGCGGTCGAGAATCCCACTCTTGAAAGTCACAACCGCCGCAGCCGCGGTGCCCAACACGATGAACGCGACGATGGCCGCGATGACCAAACCGGTCCGGGAACGTGGTTGCGAGGTTTGGGGTTGGGTCGCGGGGGCGTTTGCCTGGGGCGACGGGGCGGGAGCGGTCGCGACGGGTGCCGGAGGAGGAGCGGGTGGCTCCGGCGGTCTTGTAGCGGCGCTCTGGACCGCCACGGTCGGTTGGGTGTTGATGTCTTGGTTAGGTGCCGACGGTGGCGGGGGAGGTCTCACTCCAGCCGCGGTGCCGGCTGCGCTCTGCACCGGTTCTCCGTTCGCCTCCAGCCAGTGCTGGATATCGGCCATGACCTCGGTGCAGCTCGAGTAACGCTCCTCGCGGTCCTTGGCGAGCATTCGCGCGATGATGCCGCGCAGCTCCTCGTCTACCTCGGGATTAAGTTCGCGAATATCAGGGGGTTCGACCTCGACGATCAGCCTGAGCAGGGCCAGGGGGCTGTCCGCCCGGAACGGCATCGTGCCGGTGACCATCTCGAAGAAAGTGACCCCAAGGGAGTAGATGTCGGTGCGGTGGTCCGGCGACTGATCGAGACACTGTTCGGGCGAAAGATAACCCGGAGTGCCCATGAGCATGCCGGTCGCCGTCAGGCGGGTCGTGGCTGCGCCCATCAGAGCCAGGCCGAAGTCGGCGATCTTGACCAGGCCCTGGTCCGTGACCATGAGGTTGGCGGGTTTGATGTCCCGGTGGACGACATTCTGGGCGTGGGCGACCTGCAATCCGGCCGCCGCCTGGATGATCAGACGGGCGGCCTCAGCGGGAGGGATCTTGCCCTTTGTCTGGATCATCCGCTGAACGCTGGTGCCATGGACATACTCCATCACGAAGTAATGGTGGCCCTGGTCCTCGGAAATCGCGTAGATCTGGACGATGTTGGGATGGCTCAGGGCGGCGGCGCTCTGCGCCTCCCGGACGAATCGCTCGACATACTCGGCGTCCTCCTCGAGGTGGTCCCCGAGCAACTTGATGGCGACAAATCGATTCAGGGATTCCTCGTGAGCCTTGAGGACGACGCCCATCCCGCCACGGCCGAGTTCCGACACAATCTTGTAGTGACCGATCCGATCCACATTGCCTCCCCGGTGAACTGTCCCTACATGCTAGCTTGAACGTAGTCTCAGCCGCAAATAGGCGACAGGTTTCAGGTAGCAGATGACAGGTAAGGCAAGGAAAGGCTTGACGGGCAGCAGGCCGATCGACGATTTCGTTGCGCCCTGCGCCCTGCGCCCTGCGCCCTGCGCCCTGCGCCCTGCGCCCTGCGCCCTGCCACTTGCTTTTACCGTTGTGTTACAAAAATCGCCGTTTTTCGATAAACGAACGCCCCAACTCCCCCGTATATCCAAGTGAGAGAAACGATGACACAACGTTTCACCTCTCCTCCTTCCTCGCTGCCCCGTCGGAACCCCCTCCCCGGCGGGGCGGCACCTTTTTCCCCGTGACCGTCTCCGTGGCCTTGCCGTACCCGTACCCGTGCCCGATGACAGGGACAGCGGCAGGATTCAGCGACACGGGCAGCGGCAGGAACAGGGACCAACGCCGACCAGGACCCGCGGAATACCCCCCTCCATCGGGGTGCCGGGTTTGACATTGTGCCGGATCGACCAACCGGTCTCGCGTTACGCATCGCACAATGTCATACCGGGCTCCCACGGGGAGCGCGATGCGGTCTGCTGCTCCGGCTACCAGGCAGGCCGCCGGCGTGCCATCGGCGTGGTCGCAGCCCTTCCCATCAACCCACGAGTGACCACGCCGATGGTGCGACGCTGGGCCGCTGGGCCGCATGAGCGTCACAGCGGCCCAGAAGGCCGGGGATGAGGGAACCATGAAACGAGGCCGAAACCGACAGCAATAGCGAAGAACCATCGGGTACGGGTGCGGGTACGAACGCGGACGCTGCAAGGGAGAGGAAAAGGGATAAGGAGAGGGAGAGGGTCATCTCGGGCACGGGCACGGGTATAGACGCGGAAACGGATCCGGACGCGGACGCGGACACAGGCGCTGGTGTGCAGAGCCTCAGATCAAGCTACACTTCGCTCCCGGGGGTTTCACCGATGAGAATCGCCATTGCTCAGCTCGACTACACCGTCGGCGCCTTCGACGCCAATCTCGAGCTCATGCGTGACGCCGTGGCCGAGGCTCGGACCCTCGGGTCCGATCTCGTGGTCTTCAGTGAGTTGGCGACCGTGGGATACCCGCCGGGCGATCTCCTCGAGCGTCGTGATTTCGTCGATCGTAATCTGCGCCAACTCGACCGCGTTGCCGCCCTGTCAGATGATGCGCTCGGAATCATCGTGGGTTATGTCGATCGAAATCCAGCGGGTCACGGCAAGGGGCTGTTCAACTCGGCCGCGCTCTGCGTCGGCGGTCGTGCGGTGGCGCGGTACCACAAATGTCTGCTCCCCTCCTACGACGTCTTTGACGAGGCTCGGCACTTCGAACCCGGCGGCGCGGCCCGTCCGCTGCTCTTCAAGGGTGTTCGGCTCGGGATTTCGGTGTGCGAGGACGTCTGGGCCGATCCGGATCTCGACGGCCGAAGCATCTACCACCGCGATCCGGTGCTTGAACAAGTGGAGGCGGGCGCACAGCTGCTGATCAATATCTCGGCGAGTCCGTTCGAACTCGGCAAGGCGGCCCAAAGGCGCGACCTCGTTCGGAGATATGCGGCCCAGTCCGGCCGGTTCTTTGTCTACGCCAATCAGGTCGGGGGAAATGACGAGCTCGTCTTCGACGGCCACTCGATCGTGGTCGATCCCAGCGGTCGAGTGGTGGTTCGGGGGCGGGACTTCGCCGCGGATCTCCTGGTCTACGACGTCGACCTCGATGCCTCTTCGGGTGCTCCAGGCGAACTCCGCCCGGTTGCCGAGAGCACCGAGGAAGAGGCGGTCAAGGCCCTTGAACTCGGTCTCCGGGATTATGCGAGGAAGACCGGTTTCGACACGGTTCTGCTCGGGCTCTCGGGTGGGATCGACTCCGCGCTGACCGCGGCCATCGCCGCCCGCGCCCTCGGGCCCGACAAGGTGCTCGCTGTGGCGATGCCGACCCGTTACTCATCCGCCGGCAGCGTCGATGACGCCCAGGCCCTCGTCGACAATCTGGGCATCGACTATCGAGTGATTCCCATCGACGAGATCTTCCAGTCCTATCTCGACGGTCTGTCGGAAGTCTTTGCGGGCACCGAGTCCGATGTCACCGAGGAGAACATCCAGGCTCGGATTCGCGGTGGGGTGCTCATGGCCCTGTCCAACAAGTTCGGCCGGCTCCTGCTGACCACGGGCAACAAGTCTGAGGTTGCGGTGGGATATTCAACCCTCTACGGCGACATGGCGGGAGGGTTGGCGGTCATTTCCGATGTGCCCAAGACACTGGTCTACGACATCGCCCGCTTCCTCAACCGAGAATCCGACACCATCCCCGAATCGATCATCGACAAACCGCCATCGGCCGAACTTCGGCCCAACCAGAGGGATCAGGACAGTCTTCCGCCCTACGAGGATCTCGATCGTGTGGTCGAGGGATACGTCGAGCGCAACCTGTCGGTGGAAGAGTTGGTCGCTGAGGGGATCGATCGCGATGTCGTCATTGCCGTGGTCGAACTCATCGATCGCGCCGAGTACAAGCGGCGTCAGGCTGCGCCGGGGATCAAGATCACCGCAAAGGCCTTCGGTATCGGTCGCCGCTACCCTATCGTCGCCGACTACCGGGGGCTGCACAAGAGCGAATGAACCGCAAAGGCTCAAAGATCGCAAAGCATTCGGCTGTTAGCTATTAGCCTTTAGCTGTTAGCTCCATTCCAGGCATCCCGCGATCGAATCCTCGTCGGTAGTGCTTGAGACCAGAGGCGGGTTGTGGGGAGGGCATCATGCCCGTCTCTCAGTGTCGGCCTGGATCGTGTCGCGCCCCCGGTTGACGCTGATTGCCTCAAAATTCCAAGGATGCGATGGAGCTAATGGCTGAGCCTCTTTCGAATTTCGGGGATCGCCCGTTGTAGCGCCGATCTCCAGATCGGCGT
>Ga0316193_10002815_pt1 | contig 12371 bp, 10 predicted proteins | sample MerIslsedime2_MG_FD_207735 | JGI IMG/M metagenome (GOLD analysis project Ga0316193, IMG submission 207735) | Coastal sediment microbial communities from Maine, United States - Merrow Island sediment 2 | ecosystem: Environmental > Aquatic > Marine > Coastal > Sediment | place: USA: Maine... | reverse complement strand
TGTTAAGCCGAAAAGAGTAAGGCTCCATCGTTCAACCTCTATTATTCCGTCAACACTTCCTTCAAACGGGCAATGCTTTCTTTAAAAGTTATACTCTGATTAATATCCTGCTGAAGAAAAGAATTGATCTTATGGATCATCTTTTTAGCGAAATCTATCTGTGGATCGGTGCCGTCAACATAAGCCCCGATATTGATTAAATCTTCCGCCTCTCTATAGGTTGCAAGCACCCTGACAAGTTTTCTTGCCATATTCAAATGATCATCCCCAACAATTTCATGCATCACCCTGCTAATACTGCTTAAAACATCTATAGCAGGATAATGCCCTTTATGGGCAAGGTCCCGCGACATTATAATATGGCCATCTACGATGGAACGAACAGAATCAGCTATGGGTTCGTTCATATCATCTCCTTCAACCAACACCGTATAGATTCCCGTAATACTACCCTTTGTTTCTACAGTTCCGGCCCTTTCCAAAAGCTTTGGTATTTGTATAAAAACACTTGGCGTATAGCCTTTTGCTGAAGGTGGTTCTCCGGCTGCCAAGCCAACCTCTCTTAATGACATGGCAAATCGTGTGATTGAATCCATAATCAGGACAACATCCAATCCCTTGTCTCTGAAATATTCTGCTATGGTGGTTGCAAGATGAGCGCCTCTTATCCTGGCCAGAGCAGGAGAATCTGATGTTGCTGCAACAACAACTGATTTTTTAAGTCCTTCTTCACCAAGATTTCGTTCAATAAATTCTCTAACTTCTCTTCCCCGCTCGCCAATAAGGGCAATTACTATGACGTCAGCAACCGTGTGTCGAGCGATCATACCCATCAATACACTTTTCCCAACACCTGAACCCGCCATAATGGCAATCCGCTGACCTTTCCCCAGGGTATGCATGGCATTTATAGAACATACACCCACATCGACCACCTCATTGATAATTTCCCTTTTTAAAGGATTGATGACATTCCCATAGATTGGATAATCAGCTTCTGCCTGTATTGCTCCTTTACCATCAATGGGATGTCCAAGGCCGTCTACAACCCTGCTTAAATATGCCTCTCCGACTTTAATTGTCGGGCTTTTATTTATATCGACAATCCGGCTTCCAGGTTCTATTCCACGCATTTCTCCAAAAGGCATCACAATAACCTTTTTATCGTTGAACCCGATGACTTCAGCTTGCATATTTTGACCGCTATTACTTTTTATGCAACAAAGACTCCCGATGCTCATTCCCGGACCGTTAGCCTGTGCTACAATACCTGCAACTTTCACGATCTTGCCTTCCATTCTAATTGGCTGACATGATTGAAGTGCTTCTTGATATTTATCCCATTTGATTGTTGGTTTAAAACTCGTCATTTTTTATTTTTTAACCCTACCAATTTAGCCGTTTAGCAAACGAAACCCGTTCACATTAAAGGCTTAAAATGTTACTCAACGGATTCCTGTAAGCATTGATATATTTTTTCCAGCTTCGATTCTATAGTCGCATCAATATTCCCGTAGGGAGTTTCTAAATAGCATCCCCCTCTTGATACGCCAGGATCGGAAGTAACGACGATCGATTTCAGCCCCTTGTTTTGATTAAAAAGTTCCGGCCTTAATTTTTCAACATAATCGTAATCATCCGGATTAACATTAAAAACAACTTTACTCTTTTCAACCGCCAGCTTCAGTGCATCGAAAATGGCGTTTTTTATTACAGATTCCTTTGATCTCACTTCGTAATGAACAATTTTTTCAGCAACAGCAAATATCAGATCTATAATTTCCTTTTCATGCTGTTTTAATGCATCATGCTTGAGGCCGGCCATTTCATTGAAAAGATTTTCTATATTTTCTATAACTTTTATGGCCTTCTTTTCTCCGAATTCAAATCCGTCTTTTTCTCCTTGGGCAAAACTCTTTTCATATGCTTCCTGTTCAATGCCGGAAATATTTTCTTGCGTTCCCAATAAATTATCTTCGATTTCTTCTTTCTTGCTGCCGGCATTTTCCCAAGTTTCAAGGGGAACAAAATTTGATTCCTCCCCTTCTCCTGTGTCTATAGATACAAATTCGTTTTTTCTCCCTTGTTTTTGAAGCTTATAGGGTTCGAAGGACTCCATTTCATTTTTATGCCATGATTCTTCTTTGCCGTTTGATTTTCTTATATTTTTAGACAAAGACATCATCGCCGCCCTTAGCCAGAACTATTCGTCCTTCTGATTCAAGCCTCTTTGCTATTTTTATTATCTCTTGCTGGGTCTCCTCAACCTCACTCAACTTAACCGGTCCCATGACTTCCATATCTTCCCTGAGCATTTCTGAAGCTCTTTCTGACAAGTTACTGAAGACCTTATCTTTCATTTCGTCCGAGGTCGTCTTCAATGCCTTGATGAGCAGCTGATTGTCCACATTTTGGAGGATATCTCTAAAATGTCTGTTTTCAATCTGAATAAGATCTTCAAAAACAAACATCTTTTGTCTTACCATATCTGCCAAATCGCCGTCCTCATTTTCTATATGAGACAAAACCGATTCCTCTGTGATCCCATCGACCTGATTTAAAATATTTGCCAGAGTCTCTATCCCGTCGCACTTTCTGGTAGCTCCTCCTATTTTTGAAAGCTCGTTTTTTATTACTTTATCAAGCTCGTTTACAATTTCGACATCAACCTGTCCTATTTGGACGATTCTTAAAGCTACGTCGATTTTGAGTTCTTCAGGAAAAGACTTGAGGACTTCGGCCGCCTTTTCATACGGCAGGTAAGACAAAATCAGCGCAACAGTTTGAGGATGCTCCCCTTGGATGATGTTGATTAGATTCTCAGCAGGGATATAGGCAAGGTCACTAAAAGGACTACTGGTGCCTTTTTCACCAATAACTTTAAAAACTTCTCTGGCACTCTCTTTATCCATAGATTTATTTACAATCTGTTTAAGAAAATCTTCCCCTGATACGACCACATCACCATCGCCTTTAAAGTTAGTGAGAAACTCATTCATTACCGTACTTAAAACATCAGAAGGAATATGTGTTATTTCAGACATATATTTCCCGATTTTTTTTATGCTTGATTCATCCAATTCTTTAAATAAAGCTGTAGAATACTCCTCTCCCATTGTCAGAAAAAGGATTGCAGCCTTCTGCGGTCCTGATAATTTATCAGTGCTTAGTTTCATGATCGTTATTATTCCTGTTCACCTATCCATCCTTTAATGAGCTGCTGAGCCTTTTCCGGATTCTTTTGTGTTATTTCAACAACTTGATTCTTCCTATCCATTCCTCTTGATTCCGGAAGCTGAGCATATTCGCCTGAAACCGCAGCCAGCTCCTCATTTATCAAAACAGCTTCTTTGGTTATGTTTTTCATGCTCTTGAGCAAAGGTTTTACGATGAAGATAAAAACCATAGCAACCAGTAATAGATTAACGATTGTTTTTCTATAGTCTTTTACGATCTCTAGGATTTGATCTAATTTACCGGGCGCAATTTCAGCCTCATTATCCATTGGGGATATCTCTGAAAATGAAAGTGAACTTACGGCAATCTGATCCTCCCTGTCTTCATTATATCCCATGGCTTTTTTTACAATTTCTTCAAATTGTTTCAACTCCTGTTCAGTTCTCGGGATATATTTTCTTTTTGTTGTTCCATCGTTTAGCTTCTCAAACTCATAATTTCCGTCAATGACTGCGGCCACAGAAAGGCGTTTGATTGTCCCGGCTGGTTTCAAGATTGTCCGGATGATTTTATTGATTTCATAATTTGTAGCAACATCCTTTTTGGTTTTTTTATTCTGAGTTTCCCCTGGAGATGGTAGAACACCACGTCTTTCATTAATTAACGTTTGTTCCGTTTCGTTCCCTTTTTGACCGATATGAGAGTTTTCTTCAATATTCCTCGAACTTCTGACAACTGTTGCAGTTGGATCGTATTCCTCTTGATTTAACGTAATTTTATCAAAATCGATCTCGGCATTTACTCGAACGATTGCCTTGTCGATGCCGACAATGCGTTCCAGCATGGTTTGAACATTCTCTTTCGTCTGATTCTCAATCTTTTTCTTATAGTCTAGCTGCGAACCACTTAACTCAGACGATGCGCTGTCACCTGTCCCTCCCTTAAATATAAGCCTCCCCTTTGTATCCACTACCGTGACATGTTCGGGTTCTAGCCCTTCCACTGCATTGGCAATAAGGTGCACAATTGCAGAAAGCTTGGCAGGGGGCAAATTTACTCGAAGATCCAGCTGTATGGATGCAGATGCAGCATTTTTATCCTCGATAAAAAGTGATTCTTTCGGGGTAACGATAAACACTCGGGAACTTTTTACTTCTTTGAACTGGTTGATGGTTCTGGACAGTTCCCCCTGAAGAGCCCTCCTATAATTGAGTTCCTGTACAAATTTTGTGGTCTTAAAATCTGTATGATCGAATATTTCAAAACCTACATTGCCGCCATTGGGAATTCCGTCTCCTGCCATGGAGAGACGCAACTCGTATACCTTTTCTTCTGGAACCAAGATTATCGTCCCGTTGGCTTCAACCTTATAGGGAGTGTTCTTTTTTTTGAGTTCAGCGACAATAGCGTTGCCGTCACCTGGAGAAAGGTTACTGAACAGAATCTGATAATTTTCTTGATTTGCCCAGAAAAACATAAAAAGAAAGCCCGTTATCACAAGAACAATTACAAAAATCATACTGATCTTTTTAGAAAGGGGCAGTGAATTTATAAGTTTGAGAAATTGTCTAATTGGATCATTCATTCCTATGGTTTCCTTACGACGCACCTTTTTTATACGTTGCTTTATCCTGGATTACTTATAAAGAATTTTGGCAAATTTATAAACGAAACAAACACTTTGAAATAAGAAGCAGCTTCTTCTAAAAATTCATATGGATTATTTCTTTATAAGCTTCTACTGCTTTGTTTCTTATTGTAAGAAGCAATCGCATGGAAATATCCGTCTTTTGAAGATTTATCATTGTTTCGTGAATGTCTTTTTTGCCATTTAAAAGTTCCATTACAGACTTGTTTGAATCTCTTTCTAGTCCATTAACACTATCAATGGCACCCTTTATAACCTTACCAAATCCTTCAGTAGGCTTCTTGTTTACATTATCTATTTTTTGCACCGTAGCCTGCTGAAAATCTCTAATTCTTATATCATTCATGTCTTACCTCCCGATTTCGAGTGCTTTGATGACCATTTGTCTCGTCGCTTTAATGGCCGCTATATTGGCCTCAAAGGCTCTTTTGGCCATCAGCATGTTTGTGGTTTCTACAATTAGATGAACATTCGGTTTATATAGATATCCATCGCTATCAGCATCAGGATGGCTCGGGTTATAGACTTTGTTAAACGGGGCTTGATCTTCGACGATGTCCTCAATTTGTACGCCCTTAACACTATCGTTAAACATTTTATCAAAGTCTTGATCCATCTCCTTTGTTTTCATCACAACCATTTTTCTCCGATAGGGCCCACCTTTCTCTGTACGCGTCGTCTCTATATTAGCAAGGTTGCTTGCGATGATATCCATTCTTTTTCTCTGTGCATAAAGACCAGAGGCACTGGTTTCAAGAGATTTTAAAAAATTCATCTTATTGACCTCCCGATCTGATAACTTCTTTCAGCAAGTTCATTTTTCTTAAAAGTGCTTCAACAGCCGTCCTGTATACTAAATTATTTTCCGTCAGTTTGGTCATCTCACTGTCAATATCTGCCCAGTTATATCCATTCCATTCCCCCTCTTCTTCATAAGCATCTATCATTTGATCGCCGTTCATCTGCATGCTGATGTGTCTCGGATCTGTCCTCGCTAAGCCCCTTTTATGATTCGTTTCAAGTGCTCTGTTCAATTCGCTTTTGAAATTTATATCTTTTGATTTGTATCCAGGAGTATCCAGATTGCTAATATTACTCGTTATAACAGCATTTCTCTGTTGACTGATGCTAATTGCTTTTTCAAGTGCATAAAATGTTTTTCCAAATGATAATTTATCCGGCATGGTTTTTTCCTTTACACATCTGGGTTAATTTCCAACAGTCTTCCAAATAGAATAATTAAATATTAGCAATTTGCATGCCTTTTTTACTGTATTTCCATTTTTTTTCGATACTCATTCATTTTATTTCTAAGTGTCCTTACGCTTATTCCTAAAATTCCAGCCGCATGGGTTCTGTTTCCATTGGTGTGGTCTAGCGTATTCAAAATGACATTTTTTTCTATCTCTTTTAGAGAAGTTGATGGAGCAATCGGTTGTGTTACAAAGCTATGCTGTCTATCTTTCTCGGTTAGAAAAAGGTCTTTATTGCTTATTAAATCCTCCTTACACATCAAGACTGCTCTCTCTACAATGTTTTCTAGTTCCCTAACATTGCCCTTCCACGTCATTTGCATAAGAGAGGCAATGGCCTCATCTGTCAGCCCCTTGACAGATCTGTTGTCCAGCTCGCAGTATTTTTTGACAAAATGTTTTGCAAGCAGAGGAATATCATCCTTTCTTTCTCTCAGTGGAGGTAAATGAAATGGTATTACATTCAGTCTATAATGAAGATCTTCTCTGAACTTTCCGTCCTTAATTTGTTTTTCAATATCACGGTTTGTGGTGGCAAGAAATCTTACATCAACAGGAACGGGATTCATTCCACCAATCCTGTCAATTTCTCTTTCCTGCAACACTCTTAAAAGCTTGGATTGAAGCTGATAATCCATTTCACTAACCTCATCCAGAAGCAGAGTCCCGTTGTTGGCCAGTTCAAATTTTCCTTTTTTTCTTGAGATTGCGCCCGTAAATGCGCCTTTTTCGTGTCCAAACAATTCACTTTCAAGCAAGTTTTCCGGAAGAGCTGCACAATTAACAGCAACAAACAGTTTTTCTCTCCGGGAGCTGTGATGATGAATATACCTCGCAAAAAGCTCTTTTCCGGTTCCCGATTCTCCCTGTATAAAGATTGAAGCTTTGCTGTCGGCGATATCTTTTGCAATCTCCAAAAGTTTTTCCATTTTCTTGTTTTGTGTGAATATTTTATATCTTTTCCTTGACTGCTCTTTCCTTTTACCATTTGAACCATTGGCAACAAATGAATGAATTAACTGCATCATTTTAGGCGTCAATGGTTTTAACAAAAAGTCATCTGCTCCAAGCTTCATCGCCTCAACCGCCTCATCAACACAGGCTTCATCTGCTATAAGGATTACAGGAAGTGTTGTCTTGCATTCCTTTATTCGCTTTAAAAGGCTAATCCCATTGATTTGAGACAAATTCAGATCGCTTATGACAAGGTCATAGTGGTTTTTAATTATTTCTTCATAAGCCAACCGTCCGTTGGTCGCAGTTTTAACATGATAACCTGATTCAAGAAATATCTTACATATATGATGTGACTGACTGTTAATGTCATTTTCAGCCAGTAGTATTTTCTTTCTAGTCATCTTTAAACACTGTCTCCTAATTCGTGAAGCTAGTTGAGCCTTTCGGACATGTTATCCTTGTTAAATTGAATCTCATCCATCCTCTCTTTAGCCAGATTGCTCCAGAATGGATCATTGAGGCTTATGATCTGATTATAAAGTACAAGAGAATCTTCTTTTTTATTTAACCGCCAGTAGCATTCGGCTAACTTTAGTTTGAGCGAATTTTTACTTGAATTTTCTGTTGTTGTTTGAATGACCTGATTAAAAATATTTAATGCTTTTCGAACATCACCCAAAGAGAGATAGAGATCGCCCAATTCCTGATCGATATTGTAATCCGTAAAATCACAATCTTTTTTTATTTCGTTGATCTCGTTTATTGCCACCAAGGCGTTTTCTGTGGAGTTGCTGCCCGTTAATGCCTTAGCTTTTCCGATCAGAATCCGAGCCCTTTGACATTTTAGTACAGGATATTTTAAGGCCTTAACAAATGTATCAGCTGCCAGTTTATATTGTTTTTGTTTCAAAAGAATGCTTCCCCGGAACTGGTATGCTTCTGAAGAGAATTTGCTATACGGATGATTGGCTATCAATATATCAAATCTTTTAAAGGCGCCTTCGATGTTGTCTTGATCAAATAAATATTTGCCCATTGAGAATAGAAGATCTGCGGGTTTATCATTGTCGGCTAAAAGGATATCAGCCTTTTTAAATACTTCTATGGCCATATCATCCAGATTGATATATACAAAGGCTCTTGCAACAGGCAAAAAGAGTTCCGGAGCATTAACCATTGAAAATATTTTTTCGTTTTTAAGATACAAGTTTATGATATTTATATATTTATTATTTTTAATCTCTTTTTGAAGTATGCCCTCAATCGTCAACATCAGCGCATGTGATAATTCTTTTTTCAAAGATGTCTTTGGATATTTTTCAAATAATTCTTTTAAGACTTTTAGGCTCTTTTCATACTCTTTTTCTTTCTGATATGTAATACCTAGTTTTAACATTGAAAGTTGGATCAAAGGATTCTTTTCATCTTTTTTGTCAACAGAATCGTTTACGATATTCTCATATATTTTTTTAGATGAGCCCATCTCTTTTCTTGTTTTATCAATCCAGTCTTTGTCTTCTTGCTGTTCAGCAAGCCTGATTTTACTTATGATTGCCCCATCCGTATCTGGAAAGCGTTCAAGAACCATTCGATAAAATTTTACAGCATCCTCGATCAATCCTTCATTCCGATAGGTATCTCCAATCTGGTTAAGTACGAGATGGTTTATTTCTCTCTCAGGGCATGTATTATAATATCGATACAGGTTTTCTCTGGCCTTTTGATTATTTCCCAACTGGTAATAGTTATATCCTATATAAAGAGAAATTTCCGGATACTTATATATATTTTCTGGATCTTCTTTGTTTAGTTCATTGAGAATTTTGAGTGATCTGTTAAATTTATTCATTTCATAAAGAATTTTTGCTTTTTCTTTTTTTGCTTCTATCCTCTCAGATAATTTTGGATATTCGGAGGTGATGGTTTCTAATTCATCCAGTACAGACAGGGCATCTTCTTTTCTATGCCTTAAGAGCAATACCCTTGCTTTTTGCATTAATGCCGTTACCCTTAGAATGGAGCCGTTGTCTTTCTTTAAAACAAGATTATAATAACCCAATGCCTCATAATAACTTTTTATATTAAAATACAGGTTGCCAATGCTAAATAGAGCATCCGGAAGATACTCGGAAATTGGGAATCGACTGATGGCATCTTCATAATGATCTTTAATTTCTTTATATTGAACCGATTTAAATCCTGTGTTTAGGTGATCATAAGATTTCGCCAAAAGAAAATATGCTTTCTCTGTATATCTCCCATTGGGATATTTTTTTATTAAACGGGTAAGATTTTCAATTGCACCTTCCCATTCTTCAGCTTTATAAGTATCAAGGCATTTTAGGTAAATGGATGTATCTTCTTTGCCGTCATCCTCCACCATTTGAGTCAATTTCTCTTCAGGGCTTGTTTTTGCCAGACCATCTTCTTTTGATCTGTTTTGCTTTTTAACAACATGTTTCGTTTCTTTTTCAGGAGCAACAATTTTTCGATTGCCTAAAGTTTCTGAAATTAATGGCGTCACTTCTTCTAAAGCTTTTTTTTTATGCGGATTTTCAATATCTTTTGGGATATCGTTTACCTTCACATTGTCATTTTTTTTAAATGCCACTAAATCCTTTGTTTTTTCAATGACATTTGTTGTATTATCATGTTCTTTTTTATCTTCGCCCTCTTTTGATTTAAGAGTGATAATTAATTCATTATCAACAGACTTATCGGTAAAACTGGGAACAACGGAACCCTTAATATCAAGCGCTATCCTTATTTTTTGTGGATGATATCCAATTCTTATAATTTTAATGTCAGAATTTTCCACCACCGTAGACACCCCTTTCAACAAACGCGACGCACAAAAGATATCAACAACGATCCTAGGAGGTACTTTAAGGGGTTTGGCAATATATTCAGAAATTTTACCGTCCCCCAAAACAGTTACAATGGTTTGACCTTTGGAGTTATGTGCTGTGATTGAAACAATCCTGCTTATCGTCCCTTTATATGATTTTTTAGCAGACGGATGCGGACTTGCCGCAACATTATTAAGATGCAACACAAAAAAAAGGGACAAAAATAAGACAGAAATGGATCTGATTAAGTAGCCTTTCATACGACATTTTTACAGCAATTAGTATGCCAACGGGATTGGAATAATGGCGGGATGGTATGATGGAATATTGAAAACCCAATTCTGATGATAACACCATTAGGTTTTTCATTCCAACTACCTGATTTAATGCTTATTATTTATGATGCCCTTTTTGTTTGAATTGCCTCAATATACATAGGAGGATGTTGTAATGGTGGGATGATGGACTCAAAAGAAATGAGTAATTGATGTCAACCGTCATTTTTTTGACAATTGAACTTTCCGTCTCAAGAGGAAAATGTGTTTAAATTCACAATGACGGTCTTACGCAGAGGCAGCTTTATTTGTTTCTATGTTCTGTTTTTTAATTTTTGCCACCAAGGTTGTTCGATTGATATTTAGAAGTTTTGCAGCTTTTGATTTTACCCAGTTGGTTTTTTCCAAGGCCTCAAGAATAATCCTTTTTTCATAATCTTGAACCGCTTCATTAAGGTTCAGTTCATTATTTATGATTACCTCTTTGTCCGGGTGATGCGAGCCGCTAACATTTTGTATATTTTCAGGCAGATCATCAAAGCTTACTACCGGACCCTCACTAAGGATTGTGAGTCTTTTTATCACATTTTCAAGTTCTCTAACATTTCCAGGCCAGTCATACGCCAATATTGCATCCATGGCAGCTTGGGAGAAACCCGCAATATTATCACGCTTTCCTTTCTGAAATTTTTTAAGGAAAAAATCGATAAGTAAAGGAATGTCAGATCTTCGCTGTTTTAAAGATGGAACCTTGATCGGAATAACATTCAATCGATAATAGAGGTCTTCTCTAAACTTCTCCATATTAATGGCAGTTGTTAAATTCTTGTTGGTGGCTGCGATAAACCTCAGATCCACATGAAGGGTCTTTGTCGCGCCCACTCTTTCGAATTGTTGTTCCTGCAAAACCCTCAGCAATTTAATTTGCAATGACGGACTCATTTCTCCGATTTCATCGAGAAAAATGGTGCCGCCGTTTGCCATTTCAAATCGACCGATTCTCTTTTTATAGGCACCGGTAAAAGCGCCTTTTTCGTGGCCAAAAAGTTCACTCTCCAACAAAGCTTCCGGTATAGCGCCACAATTAATAACAACCATCGGCTTATCACTCCGTTGGCTGTTATAATGAATCGATCTTGCTATTAATTCTTTCCCAGTACCACTGGCACCGGTGATCAGGACAGTGCCATCCGTATCAGATACCTTCTCGATGAGATTGTATATTTTTTTGATAACCTTACTTGTTCCGACAATATTTTTATAATGATATTTACCCTTTAATTCCTTTTTGAGCCGAATATTCTCTTCTTCAAGATTCTTAAATTTAAGGGCTTTTTCAACAAAAATGAGAAGCTCACCGGGCGACACAGGTTTCGTGATGTAATCAAAAGCGCCTTTCTTAATGGCTTCAACTGAACTTTTAATGGTCCCATGGCCGGTAAGAATGATGCACATGGTTTTGGGTGTTTTTAATATCGTATTTTCAAGAACTTGCATACCGTCCACATCGGGCATCATGAGATCTGTTAAGACCATGTCATATTCATTGCTCTCCAGTTCTTTGATGGCCGATGCACCATTAGAGACCGTTTTTACTTCGTAATCATTAGATTCCAGAATATTGGCGATGAGTTTTAATACATCTGGATTATCATCAACGACTAATATTTTTGCCATAATATGTTCTCTTAATATGTTCTCCTAATTAGAAGGCAGCCATGGTGAAGTTATATAAAACATCAATTCCAACAAAAGTCAATTTTTTGATTTTTAAAGAAACTATCATTGTTTAATATTGTAATATTAAAAACAAATCAAGGGGAAAAAGGTTTAAGTGTTCATATTTCATGGATAAATTTCAGGGAAACTATTAAATAGTACCCATCCATAAATTTATTTTAGCAACAAATTAAGTTTCCAATTCAGAAATTAGCAATTTTTCTCAAGGTCAAGCCTTTGGCCCCGCTTCCAGCCCGTATGGCTTACAGGCCGGAGGGTAGGGCCTGTGCCCCGGAGGGGAAATCAAGGAATTACGCAGAAGCATACAAGTGGTACGCCGCACAAGTAATTCCGCAGATTGACTCCAGAGAAGTAGGCTCTGCATTTCACCCCGATGGAATAAGAACTTCAAAAGCATTCCATTGGGCAGGCAGAGCAGGCGCAGAGATTGCGGCCTCCGGCTCCGCTTCCAGCACGTAGAGCTTACAGGCCG
>Ga0316193_10002813_pt1 | contig 12371 bp, 10 predicted proteins | sample MerIslsedime2_MG_FD_207735 | JGI IMG/M metagenome (GOLD analysis project Ga0316193, IMG submission 207735) | Coastal sediment microbial communities from Maine, United States - Merrow Island sediment 2 | ecosystem: Environmental > Aquatic > Marine > Coastal > Sediment | place: USA: Maine... | reverse complement strand
ACCACATCTCGCTGGCCAGGATAATACCCCACTGGTAATGGGGGAAATAATCGGCCACCCGATCGATGATTCGTAAAAGACCCTCGTGTTCACCACGGGCAAGCTGGGGTTCCACCACAAAGGCGGCGTCCACGCGGCCGTCGACAAACAGATCCAGCTTGCCGTAGTCTTCACCCAGCGGCATCAATTCAACATCGCCAGCGGGATCGATCTCGTGGGCGCTGAGCATTTTTCGGATAAAGTAATCGTCACAGCTACCGGCCGATAGGATACCGATGCGGCAGCCGGCCAAATCGACAGTGGAGGTGATATGGGGGCAGGCCGCCAGATGGTGGTCCAACTGCTGGATAACGCTGCTGCCGACTATTTTGGCCCGCAACCCTTCCCGGTAAGCGGTTATAAAGGGCGGCAGCCCCATCTCGCCGATGTGAATTCGGCCGTTGTTTACTGAGCGGGCCAACTCAGGCCCCCCGTAAGCGTACCAAATTTCGAGATCGATGCCCTGGTTTGCGAAAAAACCTTGATCAATCCCCCAGTAAAGCGGGAACCGCTCGATCCAAAAGGAAGGAGCACCCCAGACCACCTTTTGCATACCGCCCCTCTTTTATGAAACTCTTCAAGGAATGACAAATGATGATTGACGAATTACGGACTCATCTGTACCAAGACCTAAGACCTAAAGTGGTGGTCCTTCAGTTTAGTTTCGGCTTCCCTGCGAATCTCGGCGAGTGTGGCGGCGGCCGTGTCGCTCAAGGGTGCAGGTGCGTGGGTTTTCAATAATTCACGGGCCTTTGCCGTGGACAATTCGGCCCAGTCTTTGCGGCCCTTCATGAGCCAATTGTCCAGGTTGTCCCGGTTGCACTGATCCGGCAGCCAGTGTTCGGTTTTATACATCTCCATAGTCTGCCCGGTTGAGAGGAACTCCCCACCGGGACCCACTTCTCGGATCACGTCCAGACCGATATGGGCATCGTCCAGGTCAAACCCGCGAACAAACCGTTTCACGTAGCTAATGATCTCATCACACATGACCAATCCCCCCGCATGACCGATGAGTCCCTGGCCAAGATAGCCGATATCGTGGACCAGGTTGGCCCCGTGCATGGCATCCATCATGATTGAGACGGCCCATTCCATGCCGGCTTGTTGATCCAGGCAGTTGGCATCACTCGCACCGGCTGTGCCCCACATGGGCAAGCCGTAGTAATGGTAGAGATCGGCGCAGGCGGAAAGCGCCAGGCGGTATTCCGGGCACCCGTAAATACAAGTGGAAGTACGCATGTCCATAGTGGACATGCCGAATCCGGAGATGATGGGCGCGCCTTTGGCCCGAAGCTGATGCATCACCAGGCCGCTGAGAGCCTCGGTGTTGCCCACGGTGATGGCTCCGGCCAGGGTCACCGGCGCGCTGGCGCCGGACATCATTCCCGGCGTGTAGTTGACGGGAATGTTGTGATCGGCACAGAAAAAAAGCTTTTGTACGGCACCGAAACTGTGGATTAGCGGGCTCATCGGTTCGGCATAGTGGATATGAATCGGTTTCTCCTGCAACGCCGCTTCACCGCCAACGGCTGCGGCGGCCATGGCGTTGATATAGGTGATATCCTCTAACCCGGCGGCGGTGTAAAAAATTGGTTTGATGGAATTTTCAAGTTCAGTTTTGAAAGAATCCAAATACTTCAAGTTGGTGGGCGAATCAGCGGCAAGGGCATAGGACCCGATAAAATCAATATGTTGCAGGGCATCACCGATTCGAGCGGCGGCGGCCACGTCTTTGAGCCGGGATTGGCGCAATTCACCGGTGTCAAGGTCGTAGGTCTTGATCAGGTCCGTACCCAGACCGTAATGGACGCGTCGGCCTTCAAGGCGCATGGCTACATTACCCAGTCGGTCGTAGATGGTGATCCGGGATGGGGCGCTTTGGATGGCGGCTTCCACAAGCCAGTTGGGGATCCGGACCCGATAGTCCTCTTTGAGCCGACAGCCGGCGTCGGCCAGCATTTGGCGGGCCTCGTCATGGTGAACATCGACCCCCACCGTTTCCAGTAATTCAAGGGTGGCGGTGTGGAACGATTTGATCTGTTGCGGTGTCAGCAAGTGATAGGTTGGAACGCACTGAGATTTGTATCCGCTGAGCATGGCTTCTGCCCCTATATCCTTCACAGGAATTTTTCCTTAATCTGCGCCGCATATATATCGACGTGGTCCTCCATGGCGATACGGGCATTCTCCGGTTCTTTCTGCTCCAGTGCTGCGAGCACCTTGTAAAAGTTTTGGGCCTGATGGGCAAAGCCGATAGCGCCAAATCCCACATGAAACCAGATTCTGAGCATGACAATGTGCAGGTCCTGCAGGACCTTCACCAGTTTCTGGTTTCCGGTCGCCTGGTAGAGCAGACTGTGGAACCGCGTGTCGAAATATTCTGTGATGTTGGAAACGTCTTGCATCTCGACGGTTTCTGTTTCGGCCTCTCGGATGATGGTGCGCAGGTTTTCCAACTGTTCGGGGGTGATCCGCTGGGCCGCCAGGTACCCGGCAAAGCCCTCCAATTCCCGGCGCAACTCCACCAGTTCGCGCACATCGGAAATATCCAGCGTGGTCACCATGTAACCCAGCCGGGGCAAGGGTTTGATCAGGTTTTCCTCCTGCAACCGGAAAAGGATCTCCCGCAACGGAGAACGACCGATGGCAAGCTGAGCCATCAAATTCTTTTCTTTAAGGATCTCCCCGGGAGCGACGCCGTTGGTGACGATCCGCACCCGCAATTCTTCGTATGCTTCTTCTTTGTTCATAATCGTTTCCCAAATCAGCGACTGCCGGCAGAGTTGGGGGTATCAGGATTGCCCCTGGTAAATGGGCCGGGTTCTGCTGGTGCTCGTTGATTTTTAGAAGGACGACACCTTTTTTGTGGATGGTTCATATGATAACCGACTGATTTAGAATGTCAACTGTAAAATATCAATAATAGCTTGACATAAATATTAATAATATTTTATAAGCACAATCTGGATAAACTGCAATTGAAAATTGTAGATTGCAGATTGAATATTCAATCCTATGCTGTACCAGGGAGTGAAAAATGCACCAGGCAACTGCTTCCATGATCAATCCGGATGTGGCGGCCATTCCCATGAGCAAACGGGAGGCTATCTGGAAAGCGATGGAAGGGCGAAATAGTTTGGCCAATCTGGCGTCGGGAAATCCCGACATGGTCATGCCGGAACCGGTTCGCAAAGCCATGCGGGACCATGTGGATGAAGGGTATGCCCGCTATACCGACTATTACGGATTTAAGGCGTTACGGGAGGGTATCGGCTGCATGCTGGAGCAGGACTGGTCCCTTCAGGCCGATTCCGAGGATGCAATCATCGTCACTTGCGGCGTTCAACAGGGACTTTATGTCGTGATGCGGTCGATTTTCAAACCAGGCGATGAGGTGATTATCCCTAGTCCGCATTACGGCACCTATTACCAGAATACTCTGGCATGCGGAGCCAAACCCGTCCTGGTTCCTTTGAAGGAATCCGATAATTTTGTGCCCCATTTCGAGCGGCTGGCCGCCGCCGTGAGCTCCAAAAGCCGGGCCATCGTGTTTTGCAATCCCAACAATCCCCTGGGGGTGGTCTGGTCTCATCAGACCCTGAAATCCCTGGCCGATTTCGCCCAAGCCCACGACCTTTTGGTCTTGGTGGATGAAATCTACAGAGACTATACCTTTAACGGGGAACCGCTGAGCATCGGCTCGCTTCCAGGTATGGCGCAGCGCACCTTCACTTTCGGAGGGTTTTCCAAATCCCACCTGATGATGGGCCTCAGGATCGGATTTGTGGCCGGCCCGCCGGCCTTGATGCATACGGTCAAAAAGCTTCATTACTGCGTGGTCCTGTGCCCGTCCGTGATTAGTCAGACGGCCGCACTGGCGGCTCTGGAATGCACCGATGCAGACCTCGCCCCCATCCGTGACCATTTTGCCGCCAAACTGGACCATCTCTACCGGCGGATTAAGACGCTTCCCAGCGTCAGTTGTGTAGCTCCGGGGGGTAGTTTTTACGTGTTTCCCAACTTCAGCCGATACGGTTCCGACGCCATGACTTTCGCCATTCGCCTGATCGAGGAAGCAGGCGTCGTGACATTGCCGGGCACCGAATTCGGAGAGCTGGGTCAGGGCCATCTGCGCCTGTCGGTGTGCGCCACCGAAGCGGAAGTATCCGAAGGCATTCAGCGGCTGGAAACTTTTATCCTCAATCAACACGGATAGCCGGTGTAATAAAGATTCCTGGCCCAAAGGACTGGCCTTTGATTTCACCCCTGAGGGAGGGTGTTAGCAGTGAGATAACCAATACCCCATGGCTTACAATAACGGCAGAGCCATTTAACTCTGTCATTGGCTCTGAGAACCAGGTTTTCAAGCTTAGAATAAAGGAAGAACACCATGCCACCCATTATTGATCAAGACCTCTGTCATTGTTGCGGCACCTGTTACGATATGTGCCCTCAGGACATATTCGGGTTCCGGGAGGATGAGATTCCGACCGTCGATTATCCGGATGAATGCTGGTATTGCGGGGCCTGCGTTTTGGACTGCCCCGTGGACGCCGTTCGCTTGCGGCTGCCGCTTCAAATGCGCATCGTGCCCTCCTCCGCCAACTATGGAGAACCGGGAACCGACGAAGCCGACGCCCTGCGAAAAGCCGCCGCGTTTTCACGATCCGTCACCGAACCATAAAACAGGAGAAAAAATATGCCGGAATTTAACATCGTCGAACATACCTGTGACCTCTGTGTGGTGGGCGGCGGTTTGGCCGGATGCATGGCAGCGATTCGAGCTGGAGAACTCAATGAAAGTGTAATTCTGGTGGACAAATCTAACCCGGAGCGCTCCGGATGCACCGCCACCGGAACCGACCATATCTGGGCCTACTTTCCCGAAATCCAAAAGGCCGAAGGGGTCAGCCTGGACGATTTGGTTGAGGACCATATCCAAAGCTTGGCCAAAGGACTGATCAACAAGGAGATCATTCACTACATCGCCGCCACCGCTTACGACCGTATTCTGGATCTGGAGCGTTTCGGAATGAAGATGCGGTATGCCGATTCTACGCTCCCGGGAAACTTCCGTCTGCAATATCAACTCCACAGCTGCCGCAACACCCTCCATTTTGACGGCCGCGACGTCAAGCGGGTTCTCACCGAACAGGTTCGTAAACGCGGGGTTAAAGTTGCAGATCGCGTCATGATCAACGACCTGCTGGTCCATGACGGCCAGGTTGCCGGGGCGGTGGGTTATGGTACTAGGGACGGGAAGCTGCACGTTTTTCACGCCAAAGCTGTCATTATGGCTGCGGGTCGGCCCAACCGGCTTTATAAAACCTTTTCGGGATTGGTCTTCAACACGCGTATGCCCCCGGCTTTGACCGGAGACGGCAAAGCTGCCATGTTCAGGGCCGGCGTCGAATTGATCAACATGGAATTCGTTTCCATCCCCGGGCGCTGGTCTTCCAAAAATCTGGTGCGCGGCGGCGGCCTGCCCGGGGGCTCCTACCAGCCTTGCGGTATCGGTGTCAATGGTCTGGACGAGGTCATTCGGCCCCGCAACCATGAGATGGGCAGATGGCAGGGACCGGCCACGCCCTTCGGTACCGACAAGACCTTCATGGGTGAATTGAAAGCCGGCCGCGGACCGATTTACGCCGATATGTCATGGGGTAGCCAGCAGGATCAGACCTATATGCACTGGGCCATCGCCAACGAGGGCTCGGGCTCCTGCTTCCACCATTTAAACCAGCAATATGGTATCGATTTCCGCAAACACAAAATCGAACTGTGGCCTTTGGAACCCGAACATTCTGCGGCTGCAGCCGGCGGGCCTATCATCGACGGCAAATGCCAGACTTCCCTGCCGGGATTGTTCGCCGCCGGGGATGAAGCCGGTGGCGTTCCCCAGAGTGTGGTCCCGGGGGCCCTGACCATGGGCCATTTGGCAGGGGAATCGGCGGTCGCCTTTGCCAAGCAAATGACCCATGTGCCGCAGGACGGGAATTTCGATACCTTGTTGGATTTCAGCAGCCAAGTGAAGACCCGGGCCCATGGCGATGCCTGGCAGGAGGCCCAGAGCTTCATCCAGAACGTCATGAGCGACTACAACATCGCCTACCGTTCCGGAACCATGGCCCAGCGGGGCATCGATTCGTTGGCCTATTTGAAGCAGAACATGCGTTTAGGCGCTGCCAATCCCCACGAAATGACCCATTGTCTGGAGATGCGCAACCTGATCGAGTGCGGTGAGATCATCTTCCGCGGCACCATTGAGCGTCGTGAAAGCCGTTTTCGAATATTCACCCGCCTCGATTGCCCCGAACGCGACGATGCCAACTTTTTCTGCTTTCTGGGTCAGCGCCTTGAAGGTGAGCGGGTGGTGTTTCAAAAACACACGCCATGACAGAGATTGAAGATTGTCGATTGAAGATTGAATATTTAAGGTCCGCCTTTCTTTGAGCTGTAGACCCTACGAGCTGGAAGCCGGCGGGATCAATTTTATAAAAAAGAGATCATAAAAATGGCAGAGCGAAGCGACATCCACAAATCTTCAATTTTCAATCTTCAGTTTACAATCCCTGTAGGGTATTGCACATACAAGTATATTGATTAATAATTTGAGACCAGTTTAATGTATACCAGGAGGTAAATCATGTCATTGGACCAGTTGAGTAAATTTGTGGAAGACGGCGAAAAGGAGGAGAGCGAGGCCATGGCCCGCGAACTGTTGGCGGGCGGAACCGATCCGCTGGAAATCTTGGATAAATTGACCCAAACCATGCAGCGTGTCGGTGATCTGTTCGCGAATCTAGACATCTTCCTGCCCGAGGTAATGCTGGCCGGTGAAGCCTTGACCGCTGTGGTGGATATCGTCAAGCCTGAGCTGAATGCCCTTGATCGGGTGCTCGTCAAAGGCAAGGTGGTTATTGGTGTTGTCAAAGGTGATATTCATGAAATCGGGAAAACTATTGTCAAACTGATGCTGGAGACCAACGGTTTTGAAGTCAAGGATCTTGGCTATGATGTGGATTCGCTGGATTTTATCAAAGCCGCCGAAGAAATGGGGGCTGATTTCATCGGTGCATCCTCCCTGATGACTACCACCATACCGCGTCAGCAGGAGATCATCGAATTTTTAAAAGACAAAGGTTTGCGCGACAAATACAAGGTGGTGATCGGCGGCGCCCCCACGTCCCAGATGTGGGCGGATATGATCGGAGCCGATCTTTATTGTGAAGACGCTAATTGTGCATCCCAGAAGATGGCTGCCTTGAAAGATTAAGGCAATTCGACGCCTATGCCCGCAAATACTTTCGAACCGAAGGAATAAATCAAAGCCGATTCCGATGTGCCCGTTTGGGGACCGGCCTAACGACTGAACGTCTGTACGGGGAGATGCCAACTCCGGAAAGACGCCGCTGATGGGAGGAAAAAAATGACCACGGCCTATCGTATATGGGAAATGATGGAACGGTCTAAGACCGGGCCCCATATTGAAGAAGATGATTTTTTACCCAAACTATTTACCCCAACCCTGAAAAAGCTGATCAAAAAATACGAAATAAGGTATGATCCCGACACACCGGTGCCCGCCGACGACGATATGGCGGATCGGATCTGGCAGGCGGGCTGGGACCTTTTCAGGGAAGTCGGCGTCTACAACACCGATTCCCATCGCATCATCCAGGTCACCGACGAAGAAATCAAGGAAGCGTTGTACATGGCCAAGGACCAGTACTGGGTGGGCGAGGGAAAGGATGCCAAACTGTGGAAGCATCGCCAGGTGGAAGACACCGAACCGCCGTTTTGTATCTTCAGCCCGGATATCACGGTCGACGAACACCTGCATCATTCCATGTGCGCAGCCTATCTTAAAGAACCGCTGCTGGACGGTTTCTGCGCCCCGATCCTGGAAAATGCGATCGGCCAACTGATCGAATCCGGCGGCCCCACCGAAATTAACGGTTGTATTCAGCACATCTACAACATGCGACTGGCTGCCAAACAGGAAGGACGTCCCGGCACCTTTTTCGTGGCCGTGGGCACGGCAGAGCACGATGCCGGCCAGATTGCCGTCTCTGACAACGCTTGGGGGGTCCGGACCTCCGATGCCCGATTGGTGGGATCGTTAACCGAATTTAAAACCGCCGACACCCTGCTCAACCGCTCGGTGCATTACGCTCAGTATGGCTGCTACACCGGCAACCTGACCGGTCCTATTTACGGCGGCTGGTGTGGCGGGTCGGAAGGCGTGGCAGTTACACTTGTGGCGTACAGTCTCAATGGGCTCCTGATCCACGGGGCCATCTTCAACCAGCATTTCCCCTTCCACCTCAACTACGGTTCCAACACCACCCGGGAATTGTTGTGGCCCATCGCCATGTCTGGCCAGGCTCTGGCGCGCAACAGCAAATTGCTGCATACCTCCAACGGGTTCGCCAATGCCGGTCCCATGACCGAAATGCTCTTCAGAGAGACAGCCTGTCATGCCCTGGTTAGTACCGTTTGCGGCTGGCACCTGTGGGAGATGGCCTCCACCCGCAATAAATACCGTAATCGTGCCACTCCCCTTGAGGCACGTTTGGGCGTGGAAGTCGGCCATGCCGTGGCCAACATGGGCATGAAACGTGAGCAGGCCAACGAAATTACCTTGAAGCTGTTGGCTACCTATGAAGATGAGGCGGCTACCGCCTCCAAGGGCAAAGAATACCATGAGTGCTACGATGTTCATAAGGCCCTGCCTATCCAGGAACATTACGACATGTACCGCAAGGTGAAAGACGAAATTGCCGATATGGGCGTGGAATTTCCCTTTTAATCCAAACGAGGTATCAGAATGGCCAAAAAGATGTTAATCGATGCCACTCGGGGCAAACAGACCGAAATGCCGCCCTGGCTGCCATACGCCGGGGTGCATTGTGCCGCGCTGATCGATCAACCGGCCGACACATTTATCAAGGACGCCGAGCTGCTGGCCAAGGGCGTGGTAAACGCTGCGGAGCTTTATCACGCTGACGGGATTCCCCTTCTTTTTGACCTGTCGGTGGAAGCCGAAAGCATCGGTTGCGAGGCGGCATACTATGAAGACAATGTGCCATCGATCATCGGTCATCCCTGCGTCGAAAAGACCCCCGCCGAGGCGGATCTCAAGATTCCCTCAGCAGCTGATGGCCGCTGGCCCATCATCTTTGAAGCCGCCCAATTGGCCAAACCCCGGCTGGAGGCCTTGGACTGTGCCATGCTGGGGCTGCTGTGCGGCCCGTTGACCCTGGCTTCCCATCTGGCCGGCCCTCAGATATTTCCCGCCTTGCTGAGACGCAAAGAATTTGCCCACGACGTTTTGACGTTCGCCGGCAAGGTGGGTGCCCAGGCCGCTCGGTTTTATGCTGAAATGGGGTGTGATATCATCGCTATCGTAGATCCGGTGGCATCTCAAATTCGCCCTCAGATTTTCGCCGAATTCGTCACCCCCAATTGCCGGCCGGCAATCGATATCATCGACGGCGCCGGGTTGACATCCAGCTTTTTCATTTGCGGCAACTGCAGCAAAGTACTGGAGGAAGTCTGCAAGGTACCCACCCACGGATTTGCCATCGACGAGCAGATGAGCTTGAATTATGTGCGCGACATTGCTTATAAATACGGCAAGGGTTTCGGTGGTAATCTAAAATTGACCACCAGCCTGATGCTGGGGCTGATCTCTCCGCGCGAAGATGCATTGATCAGTCTGGCGATCGGCGGTAATAAAGGTTACATCTTTGCGCCCGGGTGAGATATTCCCTATGGTGTTCCGTCGGAACATCTGATGCAAGCCTACGAGGCACGGGCCTGGTTTATGGAAAACTATGCCCGTTATCCCCAGTGGGCCTGATCCGGCGTTGCCGGAACCCAGAATAACGCATTGTAGATTTTGGATTGGGGATTGCGGATTTATTGTATCGCTTCGCTCTGTCCATTGATAAAACAGGCAGAATACCTTAAATCCAAAATCCGCATTCCAAATTCTATAATTTACCCATAGTTCATCATCGATACGAAATCTTGTATCAAACATGATGTATCTATGACAATCGCTATAAACGATAACAACGGTCTCTGCCATGGACAGCACACGGATCGGCAGCAAGTTCAGACATCTTCTTTCAGGTAAAACAAAAAACCGCCCGCTGGTTTGGCTATGGGGGGCGACACCCTCATTTGCGGTTCAAAACGCCGGATATCCGGTGGCAGCTGCCTATAACGATCCGCAGAAAAGCTTTGATGCTCAGATCGAAACCATCGCCCAATTTGGCGAAGACGGCATTCCCCGCATGGCAGTGGGCGGCGCATCGGATGTAACCTGGGCTTTTGGCGGTACGCTCAAATGGCCTGCCGACGAATACTCGATGGCACCCACGGCCACTTACCACCCGGCCAATTCAATAGCCGAGGCGGAAGCGCTGTCGATGCCGGATGATGTTGCCGCGGCCGGACCCTTGCCCTTGTATTTGGACTTTGCCCGACGCTGTCAAAAAAAAGGGTTGCCGGTTTTCCCCTTTATTACCTCGCCCATTGAAGGCGCCCGCAGTTTGTGCGGCCCCGAGCTTTTGCTGCGCTGGATGATTAAACAACCCGAACTGGCCCACCGGCTGCTACGGCTGGCCACTGCTTACAGTGTGGCGGTGGTGCGTCTGTTTGCGGCTACCTTCCCACCCCAGGATATACTGACCTATCTGGCTGCGCCCACGGCTTCCAACCAGATGCTCTCCCCCCGGTTTTTTGAAACCTTTGTGCTGCCCTACCAAAAAGAATTACATAAAAAAATCCTTCAAACGGGAATTCGACACATCTACTGTCACATCTGCGGCGAACAAAACAAGAATCTGCCCCTGTGGCGCAAGATTCCCATGGGTAATCCGGGTATCGTCAGTTTCGGTCATGAAGTGGCCATCGAAACGGCCATCAAATTCTTCGGCCGTGATTGTATTATCGCCGGCAACATCGAGCCGGCGGTTATCCATATGGGCCAGCCCGCTGAAATTTACCGCCTGTGCATGGCAGCCTTGGCCCAAGGCAGTCAAGCCCCTCGCGGCTATATCCTGATGCCAGGCTGCGGTATCCCGCCCAATGTGCCGACCCAGAATCTGTTGGTGCTTAAAAAAGCGGCTGCAGAATTTGGCAGGGATGGCTAAGTGCTTCGATTCGCAAATTCAGTAACATAAAACTTGAGGAATGGATTCTATTAAAAAAAAAGAATGTCAGACATGATTTACAGGATTAATTAGATAGAAGGGCTTTCGGCCTAAAGGTGTCTCGCCGCAGGCGGAAAAAATCCAAATAATCCTGTAAATCCTGTCCAATGAAAGAAATTACAAATCGAAGCCATTCAACACTCAGTGTCCTTGTAGGAAAAAAACTTTTTCTGACAAGAAAGATAGAGTATAGTAAAAGGTTCTGGCATAGAGCATCAGGTTTTGATTTCACCCCAAAGATGTGCCACCTATAAATAGATACTGGAGGGAATAGTGGAAAAATGGAATGTTGTGTATAAAGGGCGGATGAGGGCCTGATTTTAATTCCTGATCAGCTTCATCTACATAAAAATATGGATCTCATTCCGTCAAACCCAGTATTCCAACATTCCATCATTCCAGTACTCCATGGCATTCGGTTACGGTCCGCGAATTACCTTAGACCACGCTCAGAGGATGTGGATTTATATGTCTAATTAAATATAGAGTCCGATGTCCGCCCGGACGCAGTGACTTATCTGATGAGGAGGCTGTAAAAAAGTGAAAATCATTTTCGTCGAACTCGATCGGTGCCTGGCCTGTCGCAATTGCGAACAGGTGTGCTCATTTCAGGAAGCCGGCGGTTTCAAACGCGAAGACTCAAACATCTGGGTCCAAATCGACCTTGAACAGCGCTCCATTTTTACCATGACCTGCCTGCAGTGCGAGACGGCACTCTGTTTGGAAGTCTGTCCTACCGAAGGGCTTATTCGCGACCCTAAAACCAATGCCGTCGTGGTTGACGAAGCCGCCTGCGTCGGCTGCAAAATGTGTGTGGCCGCCTGCCCTTTTGGAAATATTCATTTTGAAAGCAAGAGACAAGTCGCCGCAAAATGCAATCTTTGCAACGGCGACCCGCGCTGCGTGCAAAATTGCATGTCGGGCGCTCTTCATTATGGCGATATCAATGACCTGGCGGCGATTAAACGAAAACAAATGGATAAAAAGTTGATTCCCCATCCTGCCGGCGCACGGGAGAAGGCCCCCTATGGAAGTTAAGACAGTTAAACCGGATGGCGTGGTTCAAACCCTGTGCCGCATGTGCGATACCCGCTGCGCCGTCAA